>Ga0209208_10006432_pt1 | contig 16185 bp, 10 predicted proteins | sample S1TSphfallax_3_FD_187694 | JGI IMG/M metagenome (GOLD analysis project Ga0209208, IMG submission 187694) | Host-associated microbial communities from peat moss isolated from Minnesota, USA - S1T2_Fd - Sphagnum fallax MG (SPAdes) (version 2) | ecosystem: Host-associated > Plants > Peat moss >...
CCCCCCCCCACCACCACCCCCCCCTTTGTTTAGTATTTTAAAACAAAATAAACCAATGAGGTGGTGGCTATCCCAAAATTGGAATTTTGGAAGGGGCTGGATGACAAGTACCCTATTATGGTCTGTGGGTCTTACCCACCTTAAAAAAGAATTGGATATAATTTCTTTAACAAAAAAAAGAGTTAAATTAATTTTAAAAAATAATTAAATTATTATTATTTTTAAAAAATCACAAGAGGCACCTTACCAACCTTCAAGGGCCCCTCTTTGAGGCATACAATTTGAGCCATGTCCTTGTTAAATTTTATTTTTGTTTTGTATTATCCTAACTACCTACCTACCTACCTACCCACCTACCGACCCACCCACCAACCCACCAACCCTATTGTCTTGTGCAAGGAAAAGACAATGTTGCTTGGGTGGCATAGGACTAGTTTATCTCTCAAGGGATAAAAGGCTGACAACACCTAAGTGACTAGGCATGCTTCATTCCATTTTTCCCTTTAAAAGTAAGGAATTGTGAGAAGCTCAAGATGACTAGAATGAATATTCAACACATTGCATATGCATTTCTTGGTCATCTAAAAATTGCACAAATAGGCAAAGAAAGTGTCCAAATTTAGTGGTTATCATAGTTTTTGAACCTCAACTCACACACTAACTCATCCTCACAAGCTTGTCACAAGGATTCAACCATGGCCCAAATTGCTATGAAAGTCATTATTTTCTCCTATAATATAGTCTTTAATTCAATTAAATTTAAATGGTAAAATTCTTGGGATTCACACAATTGCCTTCAAAATAAAAATATTTTGGTGTTTTTCAACTTTGAGGGATCATGACAAGTTTTTTTTTTTTTTTTTTTTTTGCGGGATTTTTTTTCTAATTTTGTAATGTAACCACAATGGTGAGCATCTTGGGATAGATTTTGATTTAATTGGTGACACTTGTGTACATGATCATGAAAATCATATTCAATATTGTGACAACACATTCCCAAGAAAAAAACAATTTGTGGGCAAAATTCGATGACTCATTTATAGGAAAAAAATAAAAATTGCCAAATTTTGGAATTGGTGTTACCGTATTGATGATTTTTTTGCCCTTGAAAAAAAAAAGACTAAACATAACATTCAAGAATTGCATTTGATTCAAACATGCAATGTGACCTTATAACCCTTGTCAAAACATTTACCAACATTGTGTCAAGTTTTTCAATCATATTTACACTATTTGCCTCTTCAAAATCTCACTATATATGGTTGCAAATCATTTCAACACTTTTTTGTCTTGACCTTTCATACAACCCTAACTTTTATTTGGGGAAACTCTTTTATTTTGGCAATGGGACCCATCAACTTATAGCTTTCATTGAGATCCTTTCCAATGATATATATATATATATATATACATTTGACTCTATCCAATCTGAAGACACTTCTCAAACCCCATTTAAAATAGTGGGGACTCCCCAATATTCCTAACTCCCAAAGTGAAAACTTGTCACTTGAAGGACTTGGGAATGCTCCCTTTTTTTCATCACACATCTCCACTTGGATTGTGGTCTTTGACTTGGGCTAGAAATGTGTTTCACTTCATTTTGGCATCCCTTGGGTTGATTCCCAATTGGTGTCGTTTTGGCACATCTCAACCTTGGTTTCAAGCACAAGGCTAAGTTTTTGATAGTTTTACTTGTAGGATTTATAAAATTTTCATTTTAATTTCATAATTAGCAAAATTTGTCCATCATCTATTTCATCCTTCTTGGATGAAGTTCGATCATGAATAACAATTTTTCATAATGAAAATTGTTCATCGTTATTATTTTTGAACTAACAAATGAATTTCATCAATATTTTATATCATATTCAATATTCACTAAAGTAATTTTAAACAAAGAGGCTTTCAAGAGAACTTCCTTGAAATGTACTTTCCATAAAAAACTGAAAACATACCTTTAATTCAGTTAAAATTAATGTTAGTTAGATTTGGGATCTATGCCAAGTTTCAATTTTCATTGAATCCCAAGTACAAACATTGCAAATTTTGTACATTAATCAAATTTGAGCTCTCCAGTGTTGTGCACTACTAGTGATGATCAACTTTTTTTTTCCCCTTATGTTTTCAAGGATTCATCATTATTTATGTCAATGTCAAAATTAATATGCATTTCATAAACATGAAGAGACACATGTTGATTTGTTTATTCATATCCATGTTGGTGGATTATGAAAAGAATGAGGTAGTTCTAAAATGGAGATAATTAGAAGGAAAGGTGGGAAATGGTTATTTAAAAAGTTAATAGGAAAAGGAAGTAGTCATTAAGAAAGAAATGAAATAATTAGACTTGAAAATGGGATAGTTATTTCTGAAATTGTCTTTTGAATGGTCCATAGACTACCATATACACCATATACAAGTTTCAATTACTCATCACTAAAATTAAAATGATAATGAAACCTTGGAACTATCTTCTTATTAAAATAGTTGGACAACCATGCATTGTATTTAGGCTCAATATATTAAATATCAAGATCCACATGCAATGGTTAACAAGAGAAATGCTAGTAGTTATCAAATCCTTTAATAGGTGTTTTTGGTAATTACAATATCCTAGCCATATTTAGTGCACAGTAAAGGTTTTCACACCATTTTAGTATATAATTTAATATTAAAAAATGTTTATTGCAATGGGGGTGAAGATGTTTTTAGAATTGAACATGGTTGCACAATACCTTACTATTGCAATTAGTTTCAAATTTTTAAAACAATAAATTCATTTTTTTTGTAATTTTGCAAACAACATTAATTAATTGCTTGAAATGGTTGAAAATAAGTTGTATTTTTTTTGTTGCATGGCCATTTCCAATTGGTTGTACAACATTGATGCTTACATAATCTTTAAATTCATGATGTGTGTAGGTAGGCTAACTTAGACCTAGTTTTCACACAAGATTGGGAAAGTTTCTCAAGGTGGACACTAATAAAAGAAAAAGTAGAATACACATGAGTAAAAATACATGGTATAATATATTGGTTGTTGGGTCAAAATTATAAGTTAAATAGTTAAGAAATAGGATACATTTTGTTCAAATAATCAATTTAATTATAATATAGGGTGGCTTTAATATGTATATATTGAAAAATTATATAATAATGGGGTGATAAAAAATAGGTTGAACAATTATCTAATACCCCCCCTAAAAATGGTCGTTTGATGCATGTAGATCCCAAACCTTACGCTAAATGTCCGCTTGGGGAAAGTTTAGGAATGTGAACAATTGGTCTTATGATTCAATTAGAGGTTGTGTAAAATTATTTACACAATTGATTAGAACTAGAATTGGAACTATTTAACCAAAAGTTCCATAAAAATAAAATATATTAAACTTGGAACTAACTTAATTTTAATCTACCTAAAAATGTTAGAGTTTTTTTTGTTCCATTACTTCATTTTTTGATATATCTTTGCATATTTCATGTTTTTATTTGAAGTGTCTAGGTTGATTACCATTAGGATTAGAGTTTAAGACAATTCATGAGTCACATACACAATATACAAACCAAACAATGCAAATGGTTAATCAAAATGGAGGTAACATTCTATCACATACTTGTTTTGGATTCAATACACTCATACAACTCACATTTAGGAATAGACCACCACCTTCCTCCACATAGTAAACTTTGGATCTCTCCATGATGATTACATTGAATTTTATTTTTCTTCGAGATTATCATGTGCAAGCCCTAAAATTCACAAGTTATGAATATCACAACTTTGTAGGCATAACTTCTTCATATGAGTTCCAATTGAAGAGCTTCCAACTACAAAAATTCAGTCATCAATGAATTTCTAAAAGCTCCATGTTGTATGTGTTCATTTAAAGTCATTTGACCTTTTTTTGGATTTTAATGATCAAAAGTCAAACAACTAGTTTGATTATTGACCTTTCTTTTGGCCAAAACTCTTCATTCAAAGTTCCAAATGGAGAATGCAAGCTCACTTTCAATATTTACACTTCTAAAAAATCAATGGTGTAAATAACTCTTGATTTGGATAATGTTTACCCCATGCACTTTTGTTAAAAAAATTCGGAACACTTTAAGATTTTTTATTTTCGAAGTGAAAGTTCACCCCAACAATTTTAGGAATGTTTTCTTTTCACTCCTTTAATGTGTTTAAGCCCTTTTATTACCTTAGCTTATTCCTAGCCTATTGCCAATTTGTTTTGCCCCAACCTTGGTCACAAGCCCCAAAGTGACGATCATGATAGAACTTAGTTAAAAAGAAACCACCGTAACATAAAATTCACAAATATTCATAATGGATCCAAATCCACAAGGCTTTGTAGCATTCAGTTGAATATATCAAAACACATATTGACCAAGATTTGTAATGAAAGACAAAGAACATAAAATGGATGATGGGTAGGGATAGACTCAAGTAGCCCTTCAAAATTTGTTATCTAACATGGTGATGAACATGGTACTTTTTATGCCCCAAGGTGAAAGCAAAAAGTTTGAACCCAAGGACCAAAATATGCGATGTTCAACAAAACACAATAACACAAGGACCTTTTGTTGGATGTTTTAATTACATATGAACTAAACTCAATTTTTTTTTATGTTTGCAAATACCTTACAAACCATAATCCTCCTTGTAAAGCTTTTGAAATGTGCATCACAAATCTTTGAAAGTTTAAAATATTAGTGTAATGCATATACAAAGATCCATATTTTCACATTTTGATGAGCAAATGGGTTCAACATTACCTACCCACCAAGTGATTCATTGATTAAAATTGGTTGGTAATAGGGTGGGAAATGTATAAATGTTCATAGTAAGGAATTGGATTTGCAATTTGTTAGTTATATAAAAAAGGTTTAGGTTGTTGAGAAACCCTAGTTCTACCCAAAATTTTAAGTCAATTCACACTTAGATATTGGCTTAATGGTAAATCAATGGTTTGGTCACTTTGTTTAAGCATACATATTCATGGACATTGGTAAATTGTCAATGTGTAATGCCTATGTGACAAGTTAACACAATGTTTATCAAAAGTTGATAACATAAAGGTAAATGAAAATGTTAGTGGAAAAATCTATTTGAAACTAGTGGGTACCCGTTAATTGTTTCAACCAATTAATAATTCTTGTTGTTGTTCTGTTTGTGTCCTCCATCTATAAAATATTTTAGAATCTTTTGGTGCATTCAATCTTTTGCCTTCCACCATGTTATATTTTTAATATTGAATAAAATCTCATTACTTTGCAAATTAACAATGTTTTTAGAGATCGAGAAAGAGGTTGGGGTTGAAAGAAGGCCCCCCCCCCAAAGGATCATTTTGACGGATATTTCTATTATATAAACATAATTATATAAGCAGTGTTGGGCGGGTATTTGATATGTGGAATAACCTCCACGTCTGGGTATTTGTAAAATGGGAATTAAAAGAATTAAAACTCGGAGTCAAAGAATCACAAGTTCCGGGTATTTGAAAAAAATTCAAAATCAAAGAACCGCTACCGGTTCTGGTTATTTCAAAAAAAACCTCACAGAACTGCCGGGTTTCACGAAAACTCGAAAAAGAGGAGCCAGGCAGGTTTTTGGGCAGTTATTTTACTTTTACAATTTGGGATCTGGGTTTCAAGACCTCGACAGACAAACTAACTGAAGAAATCGCCCGCTGCTTCACCGGCCTCTCCCTTCCCCCACCCCCCAAAACCTCCGTCACAGACACAGAGACTTATTGAATTAATATGTATGATTATAGAGTCATGTTAACACATGAACATATCAATGTTGATAAACAAACAATTCAAAAACTAATTTGGCAAACTATCATTTTGGTAGTAGTGTGATGGCACCTCCATCACAAAAAAACTTTAGTGTAAAAAAATGATTATAGATTTCCATTGTGTGTATAAAAGTTCTTCCATATATACTCCATCACAAACAAGTTTTGTTACAAATAAGGCTTTCAAATCTTTGTCACAAAAAAACTTTAATGTACAAAATTGCATCCGATTTTCCATTGCAAATAATTTCTAATGTACAAAAACATGTTGATAATAACTAATAATGCAACAACATTGTAAGAAGCTACAAATCAACAATGGTTTCAAACTATAACATGAGTTCACAAACATGCCTCAATTGACAAATAGGCACAAATTCACATGTAAGCATAAATTTATGGATGAATGCATGTTTTGGGTTGAATTTGTAAATTTGATAGCAAGTTTATAGTTAAACATAAATTCATATTAAGCAAACATGTTAACAAGTGAACAAGGAAGGGGTTGTGGTGGTGGCAAAACAAGAAACAATGTAGGAGAACCTGCAATTCCATGTTAGAAACACAACAATTGGGAGCATAATGAAATGTTGGCATGCATAAGTTGTAAACATGCAAAACATAATGTTCAAAAATAGCTCATTGATTTAAGATGAAACATGGAATCTATTGTGTAATGTTAGAACAAAACTACTAAAAAGGTACTTGTGAAAACAAAAAACAAATATTTTCATGAAATGGCACCATGTGCATAGATAAATGTAATTAATTAAATTCTTATTAGGCAAAGCTTGTAGATTTATCACAAGGGGAGTGGTAATCATAATTGTTTCTGAGAATTGACATCTATAAAAAAAGAATGGATTCATTTTTTTCATTAATTCAATAAATGATATTATGATTTAATTTAGGCCTTTGTAGGGGAGAAGGTTGTGAATGTCCTTTGGCATATTGAGAATGTAAATGCTAAAGGAGATGGATTTTATAAATCACTAACAAAAAGGGACACATGATGAAGATGAAGCCATGTAATCATAATAAATTTTTGAAGTTCAAAATGAAAATGTAGATAATAAAGGCATAGTTACAAAGTTCATGAATTGATTAAAAAAATAGAAAGTTATTTTTGAGCAATGATCATTCCCATCCTATCATCAATATCTTTGATACTTGCATAAAACAACAATATAATTAAACAAAAACACAATTTTTTTTTTCCCTACCATCTAATCTTAAAAAAAAACTAGGTATTTGTGGATGTAATGAAAACACAAAAGTTTCTCAAATGGAGATTGAACAACATTGTTCAAAGGTTCATAATCACATTTTCAAGGAAGATTTACATTGCTTCAAATTAAAAATAAGAAAGTGCACAAGATGAATAAGAGCATGATGGCAATGCTTTCAACAATGAATATTATTAGGTGTCATGCATTCATCAAGGATCAAGTTTTTATGCCCATGGCAATTGATTTATTTGATATTTCAAATGGTTTAAGGGATGACTCACCAATTTCAAGTTTACAAATTCTCAATGATAGAGTATGATAATGCTACATTGAATTAAAACATGGAAAAAATACATAGTACAAGATTAAAGAACTAGAGAACATGTTGTTGGAGACATTTGGTTTCAATTCACATATTTTCCTTCAAAATTCAATCTAAACAAACATTCAACATTTAGATTTTACATAATAGATTTCAACCATTTTTTTTTCAATTTAAATTTTAGCTTGCAATTTAATTCCATTTTTAATGCATTAAAACACCACGTCAAGTGATGAAATAATGAAATTTTGATTTATTCAATGCATGTAATACTGAGGTTTATGACTACCTAAATATTATTAGGTATTGCAGCATGTTGATTGATCCATGATATTTCCCCCTTTCCAAGATAGGTTATGTGTCATTTGTTCATTTATGTGATCATGATCACCATGTTTAATTGTTGGCACCCCACATCTAGCTTTTATTAAATCTTTTAGTTTTAGGGATTGCATCAACTCATTGATGTAAATGTCATTCCTATTGAAAATCATATTGTGTAACATATTGCCACAAATGATTGCATTAGGAAAGAAATCCACATCAAAGGTGGATTTTATCATCAATTTTCAAAAAAATTGTTTTCAATTAAGACTTTGGCACAATTGATCTACTGATTATATAATGCTTCCAAAATGAAATATTGAATTTCAAATTGCTTGTGAAACACCATTGGCCATGGAAGTAATGGGTATTTCTTGTCTTTGATTATGGACGATTTGATGCCTTCATGAAAATTATGGTCAATGAACAATTTTCCCATGTAACCTTTTGATAAATTGAAGATGATTACAACATTTGTGCATCATTCATAGACCATGACAACCGCACGAAAACATTAAGGAATCATTTTTTATGGTCAACAATGGTTTGCAACTATATATTATACCTTTTGAATTTGAAGGAATAATCATTTATAGCAAAAGTTTGAATTATAAAGATGGATTTGAACCACATCATTAGCCTTTTAAACAATTGGTAAACTTGATAGATCCTGGAATCTTTCCATGACATGTGATAAAATGTCTCCTCGATTATATTTGGTTTTAATCAAGATTTCATTCACCACGTGTACATATTCATGCATCATTAAATGAATATATATGTCTTTATAGCAAAAAACTCATTACATTGCAAATATTTAGGAACATGTGCCAACTTGTATAATGAACATGCTACCTTAATGTTCATTAGCACTACACATTTATACCTTGTATACTTTTTTTACCATTTTATGTTTCAATCATTTTATCAACTATTTTCACAAAATACCTACTAACCTAAAAGTGTTAAAACCATCTTTTGTCATCATATCAAGTCATGAAAAATTGTGAATACCATGTTTTTGATTTCACGTTAACCTAATATCCAAACTTTCGATTCAAAAGTAAATCATAAATGTAGGACAATTTGTAATTGTGAATAATCAAAACATTTGTCATTGCTTCAATCACATGTTTATAATATCTATCTTCAAACAAAGATTTTTTTTGAAATTCACTTATAACTTCACCAATAGTGAATGAGGATTCTTGATGGAAATGACCAAGGACCAATGCTTTTTGTGCTTAGATCAATTTTTTTAAAAATCATGCAAGTAGGATGATTTTTAATGGCTTCTAAAAGTTAAACATAATGTAAGCTTGTGATGATATTGGAAATGATGAAGTACATGGATGATGATGAATTTCAATGTCATAACAAATAATGACATTATTGCAAATGACAACATTGTAACAATTGGCAATCATATGATGCAACAAATGAAAGATCACACAAGTGATAAAAGAAAGATTAACAAACAAAATGAAATGAAGATGCCAAAATTGATGTGATTGATTAAAAAAAAATCCACTTCAAAAAAAATTCAAGGGCATTGTTGTAATAATGCAACAATGAAGAAGTGAAAGAAAACACTACCAATGTTGTTGTAAAGATTTTTTTAAAATGTTGAACAACAAAGGAATGTAATAGATTAAACATTGCAACAATGAAAAAGGATGTTGGTGAGAATGATTGTTGGCATTATATGCAACAATGGAAAAAATGAAAAAATGCATTGTTGACACTATTATGAAAATAAACCCTTGATGATGATACAACAAAATATTTAGTGCATGAATTTGTAAATGAAAAAATGAACATGAAACACAACAAAGGTCAAATGAAAACTTGTATGAAAAAATGAACATGAAGGAATGATTACAGATGCTATGGTTAATGAACTACAATGCCAAAATAAAACTAATTTGACAACTAATTCTAAAATTTAATCATGAATATAGATCATGAAAGACTATTGTTAATAATCATTAAACCTGACTTAACTCTATGCATGAATATATATAATTAGGTAGATGCAATGTTAGGTTAATGTTAATAAATTAACAATGTATGCAATAGACAATGTGAATACAATTATTTAAAAAGGGTATTTTCAACATTAGGGGTATCAACCAAGTTGCTTATCCATAGGTGTGAATTCACTTTAAGATTGAAAGTTAAGAAAGTAAGTATATGTATGTGTGTGCATGCACATGTGCGTGTAATATGTATGTACACATATGTATATATATCTACACTTATATGTATATATGTATCTACATCTATTCACATTTATACAATATTGCATATTGTTAATGAATGTGAACCATTTTCATTTATCCATAGGACTAAGTATGATATTATAATAAAAAAACTATAGCATTTATCTAATACATTTTTTTTTTTCACTCACTTTGTTACAATAAGTATATATAAACCCTAAACCCTAAACCTAGGCATATATATATATATATGTGTGTGTGCAAAGCCTACAATCATATGTGCCCTTTACAAAATTCATAATTATACATCTTGGAATGGTTAGCAATCCCATATGAACATGTGCCCTTGAGATGAACCTTGTAAATGTATAACCATTTGTTGTATTACATACAACTATACCTAATAGAAAAATCACCCAAAGGCTTTTGCAATAAAGGTTTACTTGCCTTGTATCATTATAAATGTAATGATATTAATATTTTCCATTATTAATATATATTTGTGTATATTTGTGTGTGTCATTGTTAGAAGCAAAAGGTTCCCAAATAAGTTGCCTTTTGAAACTTGCATAATAATAATAATATTATGTGGGCATTGTTAATATTAGGACATCATAGAGCCTAAGGAGAAGGGGAAAGTGTTACTTTCATCTAGATAATGCACAAAATATTTTCATCAATAATTCTAAAGAAAGGCAAGATGTGAATCCTTGAGAATGTATTATTGTAAAAAGGAGAAAATGGGTATGTGAAGAAATTTGAATATCTCAACAAAAAGGGCTCTTAAAGTTTAAAATCTCTCTAGAGAGTACCTCTAATTTCTAACATATAATAAGCCAAAAATGGTTTTTTTTTGGAATTGCAAATGGATGTGGCCAATGAATTTAAATATTTTGCATCCCTTGCTTGCTTGCTTGATTTTGGTGAAATTATTGCCAAACTATTTTGAGTGTGTAAACTTTGAAGTCTAGGATTGGATTTGCAATCCCATTCACAGATGAGTAGATTGGACCATATTTCTAACTAACACTTCCAATATAGTAAAGGTAAAATGGTAGTAAAAAAGAGTTGATTAGGCTCTTAGGGGGGGTCAATGGGTGTTAACTTGAGAGAGGGTTTAGGGGTTTAGGGGTGAAGGCCAACCAAGGTGTTGAATTATGTGAACAAAGGTGATAAAATACAAGGCCAATTCCAACTTTGGACCTTGAATGTGACTAGAAGAACAAGGAGAACACAACACAAGTAGCATTATGTCAAGTGTTGGGTAATGACCATCTTTTGGTGATTGAGCAGTTGTACTTAAGTTGAAAAAAATTAATCCAATTTGCACCAACTAAATAGCAACCCACAACTACAAGTAGGCACAACTACAACAACAAGTGCTTTGTGATAGTTCTGATGATAAGGATTTGAAGAATCCTTTTGACTACTTACTTGCATGTGCCCTACCACAATCTTGTACATGGTTTGTAACTGACCTCAAATTCAAAGGCTTATTTTATGGAGTTTTTCTCTTTGCATGCATGCATGAGTTGTTGTCAGTTTGGAACTGCTTAAGTATATCATCAAGCAAATTAGAATGAATGGGGGAGGGGAGGAACTCAGGAAACAACAAACAACTTTGTCAGAATACGGATGAGAGATGGATATGGAAAGAATTACATCAAAACATGAAGTGGAACATCTTATTAGTGGTCCACCCTTGCAATTTTCTCATCTCTTTTGTACAAGCAAAACTTCCACAATGTACTTTGTTTCCATGCAAAATGTAGGTGACATACCTAACTGAGCAATTATTTAGCCTGGCTTTTGTCAATTGCAGGTCCTATAAAACTATTTTATTAAATTTTTTTTTTCTCAATTATGTGCATGCAACTGGTGGAGTTTGTGAGCATTTGGATGCTCACTTGAAGAATGAAATAACATTCATAGCCTAGTTCCTGACATAGCAACATTGGTTTGGTTGATCACACACGACTTTGAAACTCTTTATAGAATATTTACCCATATGATTCCTATCAAATTAGGAGAACCCAAAAACCAAAGACCATAACCAATAGAGAAATTTACATCAAATATCAAGTAAAAAAATTAAAGAAACTCAAATTGATTGTGAATTAAAAGTTTTCATTCCCCCCAAAATAACTAAATATTGCCAAACCAATCTTGGGTTGATCAGGAATAGGGGTGTCATGGATGGATGGATAGATGGATGGATGAAATGGAAGCATCAATTGTTCATCAGATTAAAGTTCTCTTTTCACCCCCCAAAATAAAGAACAAAAGATTGTGGATTCCATCTTGGTCATGACTGGGATTAACACATGGAAAGATAGGCATGTAAGTAATCCCATCAAAAGGGATGAAAGACTTATGTAGTGAAGGTAATTTGAGGGTATGGGTGGAACATGGGACAATGTGGAGTTTTACTATGGTAATGGCCCAAATTGATGGAACCTTTAAAAATACTACAGTGAAAGTGGCCATGGGTTCAAGTTAGTGTTGACCTAGTATATAGGCTTTCACTTGGCATCACGAATGACCTTACTAGTAAAACTTGAAGAAAAACCAGCCTTACACTAGTTCCAACTTGGGGCTCCACATTGTTATGTGATACAAGTGCCCATCAATTGATGGTGAAAAAAAAAAAAGATTTTGTGAAAATTAAGTTCCATTTGAAATGAAAATATGAAATGACATTGCATGCAACTTGAGTTGAATTCAAATTTAATTGAATTAAGTTCAAATTTCATTGAAAAGAAATGGGATGCAAATTGGTGAAGAATATGGTGTTAGATTTTTATTTATTTTTAAACACAAATTTGAAATAACATTTTTCCATGTCTCTTTATTTGCAATTTTTTAAAACAATTTCTAATTTGAAACTATCCAAGTGACGATTTTCAACTTATGGAATCTAAGGTTATCCTACCTAAACCAATCATGATGAAATATTGTCATTAAAATTTGGTAAGGACTGGAGGTAACATTCAACATGTATTTGCCTTACACCAAATTTAATAACATATTTATACGAATGTTGTATTGATAGACATGGTTCACCTTAAGCCTATGGTGGTGATATGAATAATGAAATTAGAGATCATATTCAATTGGTTTGACAATGCATATATATTTAGGCAAGATATTTATTGGGGGTGGGTATGACATGAGGGTTTGCAAACTCGATACAATACTAGCTTGGGTTTTGCCAATGGCTATATTGTGTGGGATATTAATAGCCACTTGTTACATATAGTGCATTGAGATATCAAAAGGTATGTCTTTTAAGGCATTAGGGAGGTTTTTAGGATTGAGTGCCCATAATGCATCTATTTCCTTTCTTCAATGTTTGTGGTTGCAAGAGATTGTTGCAATCTTGTTGTTCAATTAGTTTTGTTTCAACATTCAATGAGGTGCAACCATTTATTTGAGGAAGGAAAGGAATGAAAGGAACCTATTCATTTGTTTTTTAATGTTTTTTTAAAGGGTAGATTTTAGTTGGGGATTTAGTTTTCTCCCCCTCCATCTTTTACTTACAATATTATATTAGTGTGCATATACCCCCAATGTGTATTTAAAATTCATTTATATTAGTTTCATATGAACATTAACTAGGAACCTTGAATTAAATGTAGCATCGATCTTGACACAATTGCAAGACAATGTTCAACAAGAAAAATATTTTCAAAATTTGTTAACTATACTTTAACTATGATTAAAAATTTAATTTAAAAAAAATTATTTTCAAGAAAAAATGATTTAATAATTAGAAATTCCCCTTTCAGCCAAAAGGTATAAGGTTTGATCCTTTTTCTAAATTCTCTTTTTTTCCTGGATGAAATGAATGAGAAAAGAAATAACCTTTAGGTAACTTCTTTCAAGCTAGATGCCCCCAAAATAGGACTTTCTCCAAGGAGAAGGAGACAAAATGTTATTTTCAAATACATTCCTCTTAAGGAAAAACTTTTCCAATGAAAATGGGAACAATTTTTTAAGGAGAAAATGAACAACTTCCCTTGGGAAGAAGGAAATTAAATTGGTTAGGGGGATACTTTTTTTTGAGAAGAAGGGGATTAAATTGCCCCAAAAAACAACTTCGCCCAATGAACAAAGAATTTTCCCCAAGGAGCAAGGGATTTTCTTCAAGGAGAAAAAGTAAAATGGTAGCACCAACCATGTTCCCATAGGGGATCAACTTCTTTTGGGGAACAATTCCAAGGGAGAATAGGAACAAGTTCCCCCAGATAGCAAGTTCCCTTGGGGATCAAGTTCCCAAATGTTTGAAAAGAAAGTATAAAGGGAACACTTTGTCCAAATTAAACATTTTTTATACACTTGGAAAAACTTTCAAAGCATAAATATCAAACATTATCTTGCATTTTCAATTTGAGGATATGACCTAAAAATTATGCCAAAAAAAGAATTAGGGGTCAATTTTTGAAGTCCCATTGTTCCCTAGGGCAACCTAGTACTTGAAAATTTGAATATCAATTTTTTTTCATCATAACTTGTAGCTCATAACATCAAATTGAAAATGCAACATCATTTTTGATATATGTGTTTTGAGGGTTTTCTAACAATATAATTTTTATTGATTTTGACAAAATGTAAACCTTATACTTTCTTCTCAAACATTCAAGAAATTGTTTTTTCGAAAAGTTGTTCTTTGGAAGGTTGCTCCATGGGGGAGATGCAGGGGTTATCATTTTGTCTAAAAATTTGTATTCATACTTGGCATGAATAAAAGGTGAGATCCTTCATACCAAGACTAGTTTGGAATAAAAAAAAGTACATATAACAAGACAACATTGGTTTATACCTAGTTAAAAAGATTAAACAAAAATCGTTGTTCAACTCAATGTTGGGATTGAGCTTGGTATATATGAAAGTGTCAAAATTCCCAACACCATTTGGATTATTATGTTCAAAAATCAATACTAGGAAAACACTAGCTCAAATCATATATATATATATAACCCAATGTGAAGCAATAAGGTTTTTTATTTGGAAATTTTTTGCATTGCAATGAGTTTTTGAAATCTATTTCTAATAAATATTTGAAAAAATATGCTAAAAGTTTTGAAAAAAACATGAAATTCTTGAATCAAAAAATTCAAACATAAACCATGCGAAGCAAAGGGCGGATTGATTAAAAAAAAAACAAACCCCAATTCCAAGATTAAGCTAGAAGGCATGTTCAAAAGTCAATGTGAAACCAACATGATCCATAACCCAATATTACGAATGATCATATTGGTATGAAAATTTTAGAAAGTACGTAGTCTTGAAAGATTAGACAAAAATCGGGGGCTAACAAGAGGTGAATTAATATTTAATTATTAGTTATAGTTTGGGTAACTTGGTTACCAACCCTGATCTAATTGCATAAGATGGATAAGATCCCTCTCTAGATCTCTTGTCAATGGACTATTATAATCTTTCGATGTAGCACATACAAAATAGACAAGATTCAATCCTCAACACAAAATCCCCATAATTTTATACTCGCAACAATAAACCACATCGACTTTTGTACAATCACAATTAGAAAGACTACACTCACAAGCATAAAACATACAAAACAATAAATTAACTCCAAAAAATTGATTTCTCTCATGTCCCCGAAATACTCTTTTCCAAATGTCTATAGCATCTTTGCTCAAATTTTTCCTTCATTTTAGGTACATGATTCTCACTCAAGGCATGCATAGAATTGCAATTCAAAACAAATAAGCAAAACATACTTGACTTTAATAACAACAAATGCCACAAACAAATCAGCCCATAGTTGATCCCTTGGAGGATATTTAAACCAAGTGTAAGGCGGGTATTTGTTTAAACCAAGTGTAGGGCGGGTATTTGGTTTTTTTTTGGGGTTGTAATACTCACTGGCTGGTTTCAAGTATTTGAGAAAACATTCAGAATCAAGGAACCGCCGGATCCGGTTATTTAAAAACTGTTTTTTTTTTTTCAGCATCAAAGAACCGTACCACTGGGTTTGAGGTATTTGGAAAGAACCCAAAAGAAAAGGGTATCAGATTCAAAGAACCACCGGGACTTCCGGGCATTTCAAAAACTTCAAAGAATCACCACTGGGGAGGGGGCGAGGGGGTTTCGTGAAAGAACCAAACAAAGACCCGGGCAGTTTTGCTAGGCAGGTATTTGACCCTTCGAAAAACAAATGAAGAACTGCAGTTATAGATAAAAACAGGGTATATATTTGATTTGCTGGTATCCACGGTTGGCAGTCAGAACCGGGTATATTTGATTTTTTTTGGTATCCA
>Ga0209208_10006433_pt1 | contig 16183 bp, 13 predicted proteins | sample S1TSphfallax_3_FD_187694 | JGI IMG/M metagenome (GOLD analysis project Ga0209208, IMG submission 187694) | Host-associated microbial communities from peat moss isolated from Minnesota, USA - S1T2_Fd - Sphagnum fallax MG (SPAdes) (version 2) | ecosystem: Host-associated > Plants > Peat moss >...
AAACTTATAATAAGTTAGTTATGATATCTTAAAGTATAATAACATATAATAATTTATAATAACTTAGGGTATAAGTTATAATAACTAAAGTAGCCTAAAATAATATAAGGTATATCATAAAGTAGCATAAGGTATTTAAAACAACAACATAAAAAAACTTATTTATTACAATAAATTATAATAGTGATTTTTGTTAACTAATAATGAAACATGATGTTTACATAGTGATATTATAATGAAATAATTTTAACTAGGATGAAATCATTAAAGTGTAGTGAACTTATTTCATTTTAAAGTTCCCATCCCATAGTGATTTACATTAGTGAACTACATTTCACTTTTGTATTAATGATAGTTTTTTTAAAAAAAACATGAAAATGATAGATAATAAATATTTTTTTGAATTACAAATGCATATGATTTTTCTTTTCACAAACTTTGAAAGTGAAGGTGCATTACTAAATAACATATCATGCTATACATTTTGAATTATTTTGGACACCACTTTTCTTTACTTGTTTAAATAAAAATTGTTAAAACCTTAATCATTTTATATATTTATGAAGTTTTTTGGTTTTATTTGAAAAATAAATAATTCAAATTATTCCAAAACTTGGATTTCATCATAAAATCACATGTAGTTTCTAGAAACTAATAAAAGTTGCATATGGTTGCACAAAATAAAAAAAACAAAAAAATCAAAACATTTAAAATAAACACCAATTTCACATTCGAAAACAATAACCCATCTTTTTCCCCCAAATTTTTACAATTTTATTTGGATGTGTGGAAAGACTAACACCCAACTTTCTTCAAATTAAAAATAGATTGCAATATCATTCACAATCAACAAACCTCATTTCAATGACACCATGCGTTTTCATAAAGATTTGTACATAATATCATCATCACTTTAAACATTTAAAGATATGTTTTTTTAGATTGTATTCTCATGAACACTTTGCACCAAAATGAAACTTGTTAAATACTAAAAATTGTGCATTCCTTCTAACATCCATAAACACATTATTCATCTATCATTTAAAAAGTTGTGTTTGACATTTGACAATTTTCATATTAGAATTTACAATAAATGAATTGGCAAAAGGAATTTGGTAAGGTAAACATTGAAGGATGAGAGGGAAAGGAACCATTGTTTGAAATGTTTCTCAACCTAACTCGAACACAAATTGGTGGAAAAATTTAGCAATAAAAAGCAATCCTCTTTGCAACATGTTGCTATTATTATCACATGTCCATGGAATCAATTTCATAATAAACTTCAAAAAATACACTCATCAAAATCACAAGAATTTCAATAAATTTAAAAAACACACATAACACAAATGCATTATTATTAATTTTGAATCTCAAAGTTATGAAATGTGAGCTATGGAACTACAAGAGGCCTTCCTATTTGGTGCCATCATTTTTTATTGTTCCTCATTTTTCATATTTTTAAGATGTTGAAAGGTTTGTGCAAAAACACTTTCATTGTTGTTATGTAAGACAACTTTGAAATGTGTTTTGGAATGCACATTTGCAAAACTACTATTTTTTTCCACAATTTATTATCTCAAATATTTATTTAATAAAAGGGAGTAAAACCAAATTTCTGAGATAATAAATTGTGAGACAAAAGATTCAAACCTAAAATATTGATGTAATTTCCAAGATAAATTGAATGAAATTACTTCACATTTTTTTGATACATTTCAATTTCCTATAGTAGATCAAATCCAAATTTAAATTTCGAAAACCCTAATTTTTTTGGCATTGATTATCATCTATGTTTTCTAACATTTCATAAAACATTGGCACTTTTTTTTCTTTTGTGTTTTCAAATTGCTCCTTAACTTGAATATATGGTGTTTGATTTTCTTTGACTTATTGAACTGACTTATCTCCTTTTTGTTTTTTATTAGATCTTTTGAAATCCGAAAAACCCAATACAACTTATATTGGGCATTCAAGTTTGCAGAAGATCCAATTTTATGATTAATCATTTAAAAAAGAAGAAAAAAATATCATTGCTTTAGAAGGGGAAGGTCCCGCTCTGGGGCCTTTCGGAGTTTTGACCTCCCTTGGCCTACCGGCCTTGAGGATCTCAAATCCAGAAGGCCTCCATAGGGGGTCCTTCTTCTATACGTGGATGTTCAAAATGGATGAATACAGATAATCAGAATGTCGTTTGACCGTCATCCAACAGTTTTGTAGGAGGGCCGGACATTATGGATTGAGTCGTCTACCCTACGGAACACCGGGTGGAAAACAAAGTGAAGAAGGGTAAAACCCGAAGGAAATGCGGTTGACCCGTCGTCGTTGTCCTCCTCGTTGTCGAAGGTCTGGCGATGGCGACCAAGCTTGCATCTCTCGCACTTCCTTGTCTTCCCACTTCGTTTCAGGCCACTTTCTTTCTCTCCAGGCTCGCATCCATCGGCTCCTCTGCTTCTGGTAGCTGTTTCAGGAAAGTTTCTCGGTGCGATTTGGTGCAGAGAGGACGAAGATTTGGAAGTGTAAAGAGAAGTCCGTCTCTGGAAGCCGTGTCGGAATCTCCGCCGGTGTTCTCTAGAAGAGTTTGCTGCGTCGGAATCTCTGTAGCGGCGTCTGTGAGTGGCAGAACCTCAGACGAGACAAAGCAAACGATGGCGGTTGCTGCGGAAGTGGTGGTTGATACGCCAAAGGCTCCGGTCGCGAAGAAAGTGAGTCATGTGATGGAGATGCACGGGGACAAGCGAGAGGACAATTATTACTGGATTCGCGACGATGACAGAAAGGACCCCGACGTGCTGGCGTACTTGAACGAGGAGAATGCATACACGGAAGCGCTCATGGAAGGTGAGTGCTGGTCTGATTCTTTATATGCATAGCAAGATGCCGCAAAGACCTAGCCCCGACCACTGTATTCTCTATCTGAAGGATTGCGCCGTCGCGTGCTGCGCATGTTTCTGGTCCCCGCTTCATATGTACTTTCTGCGGGACATGTTTGTCGAGGATCAATTACTCTGCTGCACCTTCGCACCTGTTCGCCTTCTCTGTTACCTTTTTTTCCTGAACCTTACATCCGAACTTGGAGAACTGCCGGAAAGTTCGAATCAGTCAGTCTGGACAAACGTGTGTCCTCTTCCTTCCTGTTTCCTGCCCTATGCCGTTTATGTATTGCGCTTATCTGTTCTCCTAGTACAATCGCTGCGAAAGCTTAGGAAAGTTGCCTCAAATTCTTATCCTGTATGCATTGAACTCCCATTGAATTGCGACTTCACCTGCATATCTCGTTTTCCTCCCTTGTCCCTTTCTCTGAACTTCCCTAACCCTAACTGTATGTGTTTTGATCTGGTATGCTTGCTCGAAGTTATTTAGGGAAGTAAAAAATAAGAGGCATATTTCAAGTAAAATATTTTGTTAAGGCATTGAGTACCAGGAACTGTTTTTCCCTTCGTTTTGATGATTGAAACTGTGCTCTGACAAGAAGGCAACATGCTCTTCAGGGTGAAGCAAGATTCAGTGACAGGGTATTGCAGAGATGACAGTAAAAAGCCTTCTCTTGGAGAAATGAAAGAACATGGAAGTTGAGTCTTTTATTATACAGTTCTTTGTACTTAGTTATGCTTTTGCAGCATGCATTCCTGCACACATTTGTGTTGGTAAAACTCAAAAAATTTGGAGTTAACCATTGGTCAAGACCCCCCCAGCTTAGTCCAATGTTCAGCTGATGCACTTTCTTCTTAGTGTGTGGAAGTCAAGGGACATTCTTGTTAAATAGTTTTGGATCATTCCTGTGCAACTGAAGAGTCAAAAACCAATCAACTTCATCCAATTCAAGAGGTTTTTTTTTTCTTCCTCTCAAGTTTGGAATTCGAAGTTTCAACTCTGGTGTGACTGTTCTTGAGAAGACAATTACTTCTTCAATTTTGAGTTCACAGTGCCAAGAGCTCTTCCTTTTGGATCAAGAAAATTGGCAACTAAGGTGTTGCACGGAGAGCATTAGAGATGTAATATAGTTGGCATGCAATCTTTTGACTTTTAGGAGATTCTTTCTAGGTCATCAGTATAATAAGGTTTGTAGGCAATTTCCTGATTCCTGAGATACCTGATTTCTCAGATTTCATTTTATCTGGATAAAGACTCAAGTGGCAGTGGTCTATATCCTAAATTACCTTGAAGTTAGATTATGCTAATGGCTTCTCTTTGAATTTGTGTGTTCATGTTGATTACTTTTTCCAAATTCCACTAAATTTCAAGTTACAGGGTCTTCAGGCTTTACATTCCAAAAGTATTCTTTATAGATCAAAGGGGGAGTTACTCATTTTTAATTAGAACAATTTTTTTCTATTTAGAACACCTCCATGAAATGCTCAAGAGGATTGCTCAACAAAGAAGGTTTGTGTTGAGAGTTTCTTTCTTTGGAATCATCAACCAGATTCTTCAAGGGCTTTTGGATTCTAAGGGCTAAACTTTCTAGAGCCAACTTTGTGCTTGGTGTATCTGTATTAATGTTTCCTTGTCTGCTCTCTCTTGTCATCCTCCTACTCTCTTTTCTCTAGTGTGTTCCCTGTTCTTGGTTTCCTTTTTGGGTTTCAATTTCCTTTGTCTTTGTGAGCTAGCTGAACATTTTTAGGTGACTGTTGTGGTTGCTCAAAACACTCTCCTGTGTATTTTATGTTTGTGTTTCGTCTTTCTCCTGTTTATTGATGTGCTGTGGGATCTGAAATGTGTATGACCTTATTATCAGGTCATGTCTCAGTTTATCCACATGAATTTCTTTCACAAGTATGGAGAAGTCCTCAGTATGTATGAAGATGTGCCTTTATGCTTGTGATCTAGCTAGCATCATGTTGTAGTTTGCCTATTACTTCTGGACTCTGACAGAAACTCAGAATGTTGATTGATGTTTAACGCTGACCCTTTGCCTGCTCCTGGAATTGATGAAGTCATCAGGTTCTCATAGTAACCTGTCACTTTCATATATGTTGCTGTTGAAGGTCAGTTCACATATGAAGAGACTGTCACTTTTGTTTGCAGGCCTTTCAGTTTATTTCTTTTCTTTACAGTTGTCTCCAGTGGTGTGCTCTAAAGGATATGTGCACATAGGCTGCTCTATGCCTTTGTCACAGGTGCTTGCTCGTACAGGGCTAGAATGAAAGGAAGCCTATCCTTAAGCTTGTTTCATCTTGAATGAGGATTTTAGTGACTTTTTTGATTAGCTGTGACCCTTGAGTGCTATCCAACATCATGACTCAGTCTTCCCATTGCTTCAAATGCAAAAGAAACTCAGGGTTCAAAATTGTGTCCTCAAGATTTTCCAGTGAACTTTGCAGGGTTCTCTCATTTGTCCTTTTTCTGAATCCACCCAATCACTACTGCGTCCAGATATGGATAAGGTTCGTTCTCCATTTATCAGAACCTTGAAAGGACCATCTGAAGTTATAAGAAAGCTTACTATTAAGATGATGTGAAGTTATATACCCATTGCAACAAACCTCCTGGTGTCCTTTCAGACACAAAGGAACTGCAAGAGGAGTTATATCAAGGGATGCGGGCCAGGATCAAAGAGGATGATATTGATGTTCCTCTTAGGAAGGGACCATTCTTTTATTACACGAAGACTTTGGAAGGGCAGCAATATACAGTGCACTGCAGGCGGGCAATCCCAGGAGGAGCAGGCCCTGGTGATGTAGATGAAGTGATGGAAACAAGGAATGGGGCACCAGAAGAGGAAATTTTGCTGGATGAAAACCTGGAGGCCAAAGAACATGAATTTTACCATATTGGAGATCTCAAGGTGAATCTGTACTTATCTTAGAATGGGCAGTGTCTGATCTGAGGGTCCCTCTTAGTCTGCTTGTTGGGTGTGAGGCTCTTCCACAATTTTTTGTGGCAAGTAGATTTTTCTTATGTTCCCAGTAGTACTAACAGTTTGTTACTCTTTACAGGTTAGCCCAAACCATAAGCTGTTTGCAGTGGCTGAAGATTTCACAGGTGATGAGGTGTACACTATTCGTGTTGTGGATATTTCCAGTGGTCAGCCAGTGGGGAAACTCATCACAGGGTCCACTGAGCAGATTGAGTGGGCCACGGACAGTGAGACCTTGTTTTACATCACTCAGGATCAAGTGCATCGGCCTTTCAAGGTCTAAAAACATCCCTCCTTTCATCCTATTGAAGATCTGCAAGTTTTTCAGTCCAAAAATAGGGAGGCCAGATTTTAAGTGTGCTATTGATGGATATGTGACAGGACCTCTAATCTTCATTTGTGTGGTTGCCTGCTTTTAGTGTTCTATTAGGCTTGGCGACATAGGTTGGATACAGACCAATCTGAGGACGCTTGCATTTATCATGAGGAGGATGAAGAGTTTTATCTTGATCTCCAAAAGTCAGAGAGTGAACAATATATCTTTGTTGTATCTGGTACAAAGGTAACTCAGTTTGTTCTCTATCTGAGTGCTATTAATCCAGCTGGAGGGATGAAGCTGCTTTCACCAAAGATTGAAGGAGAGGATTATTCTGCCACCCACCGTGGGGCACATTTCTTCTTCACAAGGAGGAGTGATGACATATTCAACTCAGAGCTTTTGGTGGCCCCAGTGGATAATCCTTCTGCCCTGAGTGTGTTGCTCTCCCATAGGCCCAGGTTTGTTTTCTGTGGGTGATGAAACTGAATATCCTTAGTCTTTGTCAATTCTCTATCAATTCAACCAGTAGACTGAAGATATCTGTGCAGATGACATATGCATTCCCCGAGCTTGTTTCCAGTCAGTGATGTGGCTGAGGGTAGAATTACGTCAAGTTGCTCAATGTACAGTGGATCTCAGTGTCAACTTTTCTTTGGATCTCCTAGCTCTTATTTTCAGGAGAGGCAGTCTTGTTATTGTTTATCTATCATCCATGTATTCTGATTTCTCCATCATCTCCATGTATTCTGACATGATCAAATGTTGCAGTGTGAAGCTGGAGGATGTGCAGGTGCAAAAAGATCACTTAATTGTTCATGTTCGTGAGGATGGCCTCCAAGCAATTACCATCTACAATCTCCCTCCTGTTGGTGAACCCATCAACTCACTTTCTAGTGGCCACAAACTTGAATTCCCAGAGCCCTCGTATTCATTGGAGCATGAGGATGTGCAATTTGACTCTCATATCTTTGGATATGGCTACAGTTCTCTAAAGACACCCCCATCTGTTTTCCACCATGACATGAACACTGGCAAAACAGTGTTGAAGAAAGTAAAGCCGGTTAGTATCTCTTGACCATTGCTATCTCACATTGAAGTGTGCCTGCAGAAGCATCCTCCTCTCCACTCACTGTTGTTAATTGTTCTGTTTATGTAGGTTCTTGGTGATTTTGACATGGAGAAGTATGAAGTTCTGCGACCTTGGGCAACAGCTAGTGATGGTACACGCATTCCAATCTCGATTATTTATAGGAAGGATATAGTAAAACTGGATGGCTCAGACCCATTGCTTCTCTCAGGCTATGGCTCATATGAGGTATTTCTTTATGCATCATTGGTGACTTCTACTGTGGCTACAGAGTACCTTTATGCTGCATGTTCTAGTGCAAATTGTGGATCCCATGTCTTTGTCACTGGAAAAATCTTGAAGGATCCATTACATCATTGCAGGTGTTTGCATATTTGACTTTCCTCCTCTTCAGCACATGAAATGTCCAATCATATCATTCTAACTTTTTTGTTGTGGCTGTAGTTTGGAACAAGAGTGGAAGAGGGCTCTTAATCTTTTATTTGGCAGGACATACTTGCCTAGCATATGAAGTCTGATGCTTTGTGGTCATAATTGTGCAGGTACCAAATGATCCTTATTTTGCCTCTTATAGACTGTCATTGATAGACCGAGGCATCGTGTTTGCAGTGGCTCACATTCGAGGTGGGGGAGAGATGGGTCGCAAGTGGTATGAACATGGGAAATTGCTCCAGAAAAAGAACACCTTCACAGACTTCATAACTTGTGCAGAGTATCTCCTTGAGGAGAAGTATGGAGCTAAGGACAAGATTGCTATCTCAGGCCGAAGTGCAGGTGGTCTCTTGATTGGTGCAGTTTTGACCATGAGGCCTGACTTATTCACATCTGCCATAGCTGAGGTGGCCTTTGTTGATGTGCTGACAACTATGCTTGATTCATCAATACCTCTGACGACAGCTGAGTGGGATGTATGTTATGCCTTCCTTCCATGATCTGGTTGTCAAGTTCTGGTTCAAACACCAATGGAGAAAAAGGGATGAGATACAAGTTATTTTAAGTTTAGATCTTCAAAGCTGGGTTGAAGTAGTACATCTTGAACATAATCATTGTAACTGCAACATTCTGGATTCTCTAGACATGCTGCCACTCTGCCTCTTTGTCTTGTGAAATGTTCTCAGATAACAGGCTTTGCTGAATAATGTGGGATTTTCACTTAGCCTGAAGTTATCAAGGCTTCTTGGTGGCAAGGCTGTGGGGACTGAAGCTCAAAAGATATATTGTTCACTGTGGATTTTCCTGATCTCTCCTTTTTGTTGGCAGGAATGGGGCAACCCCAATAAGGAGGAGTTTTATTACTACATGAAATCCTACTCTCCAATGGACAATGTGAGTCCAACTCTTTTCATCTTCTGCCACCTTCATGCACGTAACCTCATTTTGTAGGCTATGATTTACTGCTATATTTCATTAAATCAGCTTTCTGACTTTCATCAGGGATGTCCACGATTACGTCAATGGGTAGTCTTTGATGTACTTGTACTCTGTGACTTGTTTAATTGTACTTGTGTCTGCCACTCAGTGATTGCCTTTCAATTCGTATTTACCTTGGTGGGTCTTGTAGGTCCAAAAACGAGAGTATCCTAATGTGCTGGTAACCGGAGGTCTTCATGGTTGGTCACTTTCCCTCTTCCCTTTGTACACAAGTCTTTCCTGTGTCTAGACAGAAGGCATGGTCTACTGCCTCAGCACTACATCAACTATCATGAGAGGATACCAAACTTTTTCCTTAGTTGCCTTGGCAGTCCCAAGTACATTGAATTGTGGGAGTGCAGTTTGTTCTACCTAATTTCCTTCCTCTGTATGTTTAGCATTGAGGTTTTTGGTTGCAAATGCGAGCCAACCATCTTAACTTAGGGTTGGAATTGGGCCTCTGTCAGTTTTCCACTTCATGTTAGTGGTTCGGGTCATAAATTAATTTGGGTCACTTTATGATGTCTCAGATCCACGAGTAGCTTATTGGGAGCCTGCAAAGTTTGTTGCCAAGTTGCGTGAGATGAAGATTGATGATAACTTGCTGCTCCTGAAATGTGACATGGGTGCTGGACACTTCTCTAAATCTGGAAGGTTTGTGTTTTTTGGACATAGTGTGACTATTCCTTCTTTCTTTACCTGTTTTACTTCATTTAGTCCTTTATTCTCCTTTCTATCCTGCAGCTGCATCAAGGCTGGAATTTGTCCCATCTTCAGTACTGCTCAGCCTCTAGCCTGGTGGTCAATCAAGAATCACTTCTGGCCGGTTAAGTTCCCATAATTTCCGTTAGCAAGTAGCAATTGTATTTGTATCTGGGCAGTTTTACACCAACTCTTTTCTGTTGGCATGTTCATTTCAGGTTTGACAAGCTGAAGGAGATTGCCTTTGTCTATGCATTTGTGTTGAAGACATTGGGACTCCTGTTGAAAAGCCCATCACGGCTATGATAGACTATCAAGGGAGCAGATCTGTTACCTTGAATTGATCAGGGTGAAATCTAAGAAGACTGTGGAAGCCAAATATTGCATCCTTGTGTCTTTCTTGGTGTGTGATCTGTTGCATCTTGGTCATGTTAGTGCCAATGACTGAAAATAACCCCAGCATTAGATCTTTTTGGTCATTTTGCACATGTTATGCTGAATAAATCTTTTCAAGGGCACCACATGCCCCAAATGCTTTATGATCTCATGCAGTCTGTGCAGTTGATTGACATCTGTCTTCGAGATCAGCTTATTTATCTCAGGTAATTTACTTTTGCCAAAAGTAATTTACTTTCTTATTCCATACCAATCTTTTATGTTCCCTGTGTTCCCTGTCTTCATGTCAATTTGATGTGGGCCTTGAAAGGCAACCTCAACTTGCCCTTTGTGTATTTATTTTAGGTTCCAGGTTCCTTGTCCAGGAACCAAGGACATCTTGTGTGGCTGGCCTTTTGCATCTGTAAACTTGCCACAACTGTAGAGCAGTGCCTGATTTGGTATGAGAGAAGAGAGGATTAAATGCAGAGGAATGATATCTGCAATTTTAAAAAAAAAAGTGATCTTATGAGCTCTCCATGTTGCTCCATTTTTTCTAGAGGTTGTTTTCAAGTGTAGTTGGTGGTGGTGGTGTTATTTTACAATTCTTTGCATTGTTGAAAGTTCCAATGATGAGATGTTTTAGATAAGTTTATTACTAGTTTTTCTTATCTTTTTTGTCATGTTTTGTTCCCTTTTCTTGTAGTTGGCTTGTAGCCCCCTTCATTTTGATCTTGCAAAGCAAGTTTTAGATTAGCTCCACCACATTTTTTTTTCTTTTCATTTACAATTTTTGCAAGTTTAAATGATAGCATCATGATTTAAGTGTTGCTACAAGCTTCATCGACAACTTATTTCAAATAAGCTCCCCCTTGTCATCTTGCTTTCTTTGTTGTTTTAGAATCCCACATTCACCAATGAAAAGTTTGATATGGAATATTTTCATTTTTTTCAAACTATAATCTCTAAGGAGAACGGGCAATGCAGTACTCTCATAAGAATACTAGACTATGATTTACACTTACATGAAGAGTTTTTTTACATGGTGTTGTGTAAGTGTATTTAAAAAATATATACATGCAAAACATTGTTACATACCTTTTTTTTACCCACCTGGAAAACAATTTCCCTTCCCCAAGTGAAGTAAGCATGAGATATGTATAAAGCTAAAACCAGTGTTGTATTGGTAAGTTGTTTTTCACATACCAGACTGGTATATATATGTCCAGGGGCAGCATGTAGTTAAATGGGTAGGGTCCTAGGTAGGAAATGTTTTTCCGGGTAGGGTATTCTCATTGTATGAGTATTTTTAAATTTTAAATATCTTGATCCTAAGCATGAGCATATCAAAAAATAACTTGACATACTAGGGGTGTATATAGAGGGGTAGGGTATTAAAATGTTGAGATTTCAAAAAATTTGCACATCTTCATGCTCTTCCACTAGTCCTTGTTCTTGGAACGTGTGGGATATGGTTGGTCCGTGTTGCTCTAACGTGTAAATGCAATGACTTCAAAAAATTCTAGTATGGTGGTTTCTATGTCCCCCTTCCTCATAAATATTTCCCTCAAAGTCAAACTTGTTTCACCTCCATCAGTTGCTCTCTCCAGGATTTCTTTAAACTAAAAAAAAATACTCTAATTGCCATTACACCTACCCTGGTCCCCTCCCAACCTTAATCTCTCACCCTAAATATTGGTCTCAACACAATATGAAATATTTCAAAACTTTGATTGATAGGTTTCAACCTAGGTATGTCCACACAAAAAAAACCTTAGATTCTAGAAACAATCTAAATATATATTTAAAAACATACCCTACAATTAAGTTCTGACATACCTTTATACATACCAATGTACATACTATGAGTGTACCCTGTATACCAGTACAACACTGGTTAAAACTGGTTCAGTTCCTCTCTTCCATCCCAGATTTTCATTTGCATTGCAATTCCCAGTGAGTATGGCACAACATGCTAGTTCCAAAATATACCAGTGCTTACCATTGAGCGCATTTCTATATTCACTACCTACTATATTCACTTAGTTTGACTCATGCACTTGAAAAGGCAAAGAGCTTGACAACTATTCACAAGAACTACAGAGAGTGGCCCGTTGGAGGATTGGACGTCACTATTCTTGACAAATTTTCACCAACTTGAAATTATTGGACTATAATATTTGCAACCAAAGGGATTTGAAAAATCTGAGAATATGATAGCATAATTTTGGTCAAGTGTGATATCAATTGACTCAGCTTTCAGGTTCAGTTGATTTGCAGCTTCTTGCTAGAAATGGTGGAACATCTTTCCAGAAAGTACAGGATGTTTTTCTAAACAATGTTATCAGGCAATGACTTTGACACCAGTTTGGCACTACAGAAAGTTTTTATAAGAAAATAATTACTCTGGTGAGGGTTTCTTAAAAAATTTGAAGTGCTGATTTGTTTGGGTTTTCTAGGGGGCAAGTAGAGTTAAAAAATTTCTATTCCAAATCAGAAGAGGTAGCCAATATAAAATATGCTATGTATTGAATCCAAGCTGTTTCAAAGGTTCTTTGACAATTTGAGATTCATGGTTAAATATCAAAACCACTTCTTTAAATTTCAAGATCTGCCCAACAAAGGTGCATATACCTGGACCTTCCCCTCCATTCTCTATTTGAAAAAAGGAGAACCACCCAATGATGGTAAATTGTAAATACATGTGCTCCAACCTTGTAGGAAGTCCTTCCCTAGGGTCTCTTTCCATTAGGCTGCTGTGATCACAATAACACACAGTGTACTGTGTGCTATCATCATAGCAACCCAATGGACGGTCACTGATATAGGGCCTTGTTTCTTGTGGCAACAATAGTTGCTTTCCACTGGAGAGCTGCAAGTGCTTTACATATTAGTGTGTTGAAAATATGTAATTAATCATGTGAGGAACTTTGAGAACACATGTTCCCATGAAAAAAGATAGATGCCATTTTATGACGACCATAGTTTGACTTACAGATCTCAGAAGTCTTGCAATTCGTCAATGCTTGACCACCATGGAGGCTGGGAGATCATTGTGAGCATAACTACTCGGAGAAAGATAATGGAAAGATGTCTTCTCATAGTGTGGGTCATAGGACCATCCTGTCAAAGTTATGGGAAGGTATGCTAAGTTTAATGCCATATGCATTGGAATTGTAACATTCCTGTGTTTGTTTATTATTTTGTTTAGTTTGAAAAATTGTAGAATTAAGTTTGAAATTGTCTTTATGATTCCAAGCTTGGGCTTCACACTACCAGTGATGACAAATTGATGAAAACTATGAGTTGATATTGTATAAATAAGTTTCATATGCATTATTTAATATTGAATAAATTTGCACAATGCAACTTGAATTAAATATAACTCAATTGAATTTGAATTGAAATAAAATACATTGAATGAAATTTATATTGAATTAAATTCAAGTCAATTTGAATTCAATTGAAACCAAATTGATTTTAAATTGATTTTTATTCAATTCTTTTAATAATTGTCACATGAATGATGTCTAGAATTGTCATAGTAACAACCATTGATGAACCCTATACTTGTTTCACCTCAATCAAGTTTCTATTATCATTGTCACTAAAGCTTCAAATATTTGGAAACTATAATTACACATATGTGTCATTTACTTGTCCAAAAGGGTGCATGGTTCTGAGTATTGGATTGGGCTCAACCCAACACATTTTACATATACCTGAATTTGGCTCTGATGGAATATTTTGGCATAATATACATGCTAACACTAATGGGTAACTAATTTGAAAATTTTCCAATAATTCAACCAAAGGGTGTACTGATTTGGATTTTGATGTTCTTAATGTGTTCCCACCAAATTCTAAGCAATGATGTTCACATCAAGTTTTCAATGTGATCCCAACATGTTTTGCAAGTTCTCAATGCATTCCCAACAGCATCACAGGTTGAAGTTTCACGACCTTTGTAAGTTGGCCAAGGGAAACAATTCTATAATTCTATGTTGGGAGTGCAAATTTCTACTTGAGAGTGTCCAAAGTTTCAGAATTTTTTGATATGCCAATCAAAGTGACTCATTACATAATTAATACAAATTGACTGATAGGTACTTAACTCAAGATAACTAAAATAGCAAATTCAGACCAGCAAATCCAGCAAGCCCACTGGCCTGAAAACAAATCTTCACCTCTCCTAATTAATTAGATGAGGTGCCTCCCAAGTAAATTTTAAAAAAAAAATGCAATGAGCCAATTCGATTGGCCCATCAATTAAAAAAAAAAAAGAAACTATGGAGGCTCCCCAAATGGAAGGTTCTATTTTGAAGTATAGAGTTCCTCCCCTTTGGCCCACCTATATAGGTGGAAAGGAGGACAACAATTTTGCCAAAGCATATGAGATAAAAGTGAGGTGCTATGGAGAACATGTTGGGGAACACATTGAGAACTTGAGGAACCCTTTGGGAACTTGATGAGAACCCATTGGGAACCAGGGAAAAATGATGCACCTCCTCTGCCTCCTACCCCCAAACTTAAATGGAAAAAAGCAAGGCACCTTGAGTGCATGCTTGGGCCTTCCCATTGGCTGCGTGAAATTTCTCTTCCCAAAAGAGTTTGTCACCATTTTTGGCCAGGGCTAATTCCGTTGCAAAGAACACCGTACCTATTTGCTAAACATTGAAAAAAGTGGTCCCTTACTAGCAATTTCATTGATCCTCTCAAATTCTCACAAACCTATCAAACCCTATTACTCATTTAAATGTTAATTCACTCAAAATAATTAAATAAATAAATTCAAACCACCAAGTCCAGTAATTTCATTCACCATGACTCTTTTTCAGCACACCTACACACAAGCCTATTCAACATCCTTTCTACACTATCTACTTATATAAAAGAATTGGGTTTTTTTCTGTGTTAAATCTGTGTGTCTGTCTGTCCGTCCGATATCCTATTGGCTAGAACTCAGGGTAATGGGTATCACTCAGTGTCATGGGTATCACTCAGTGTTCGGTTTGTTTGTGAGAAAAACAGGGTCCCTCAGTGTAATGGGTGAACTCTTGGGTGGGTTGTGAGAACTGTCAGTGAGAGGGAAAATCACTCAGGGTATCGGTATCACTCAGTGTAATGGGTATCCTCTTGGGTGTGTCCGTAACGGGTATCACTCAGTGTAATGGGTATCCTCTTGGGTGTGTCCGGGTTTAGGCTTTAGGCTTTCTGCATTAAATCGTGTGTGTCCGTCCGTCTGTCTGTCCGTCCATTCGTCCAATATCCTATTGGCTAAAAGATTGTCCGACGTGTGATTGGACGGAAGGGTGGAAGGGAGGTGAGTTCTCTCTCTCACTCATAAACACAAATGAGGAGGTGAGTTCTCTCTCACTCACACACACACACTCAAATCAAGAGGTGAGTTCTCACTCACTCACACTGAAATCGGGAGGTGAGCTCACACTCACACACACACACTGAAATCGGGAGGTGAGTTCTCACTCACACACACACACTAAAATAAGGAGGTGAGTTCTCACTCACTCACGCACTCAAATTAGGAGGTGATTTCTCACTCACTCACTCACTCAAATGAGAAGGTGAGTTCACAGTCACTCGCTCACCCACGTTCATTTACATGTGTAAATGGGTTTACTTACTCGTTATACTAATATTATAACCCTTGTTTGTATACAGACAGTTAAAAAACAGTCAAATGGAGTCTGCCCATGATATGTGATGTGTCATCTCTTTTCCCATGACATGTGATGTGTTGTCTTTCAATATAGTAAGAAAAAGTCTACAATTTTTTCATATCGGCGATCAGTTGAAAATGTTCCATCTAAAAAATATCCGAATGCTGTTGACCATATGCATTTGTGGAAAATGTTGTATTTCAAAGGCTGTCATAAGTACCCCCAGTTTTATAATGGGTGAGGCACCATTTTGGAACATAGAAATTTCATGGAGCCAATGGGAAGGCTCAGCATGCACTCAAAGTGCCTTGATTTTTTTAATTTTGGGGCAAGGGTGGGGGGAGATTTCTTTCATTTTTCCTTTGTTCCCAACATGTTCCTTTCAAGTTCCCAATGTGTTCCTCAAGGGTGTTCCCAATAGCACCTAGCTTTAATCCCATGTGTTTTGGCCAAAGTCCTCCCCTTCTGGCCTATATAGGTGGGTCAAAGGGAGAGGCACTCCATCTTCCCATGGAATCTTCTATTTTGGGGAGCCTCCATAGTTTCAACTTTTTTTTGTGATGGACAATCAAATTAGTTCATTGAAAAAAGAAAGAAAGTTGGACTTGTGAAGCCCCCCCCCACCCCCCAACTAATATAATTACCCCAAGTTTATAATGGGGGTATTAGCCTAGGCCAAAAATGGTGACAAACAATTTTGGAAAGACAAAGTTCATGTAGCCAGTTGGAAGGCTCAACATGCATCAAAGTGCCTT
>Ga0209208_10006434_pt1 | contig 16181 bp, 11 predicted proteins | sample S1TSphfallax_3_FD_187694 | JGI IMG/M metagenome (GOLD analysis project Ga0209208, IMG submission 187694) | Host-associated microbial communities from peat moss isolated from Minnesota, USA - S1T2_Fd - Sphagnum fallax MG (SPAdes) (version 2) | ecosystem: Host-associated > Plants > Peat moss >...
AGTGTTTGGGTTGCCCTTGTAGCTCCCACTTTGGGAAATGATGCACAATGTTGTTTAACTTCAATACAACATTTACATGAGGTGAGGGTATTCTCATTGAATGTATCCACACCTTTAGATATACTTTTAATGTCTTCAAATCTTCTCTTGTTGATATGACCAAGTCAAAGATGCCATAAATGAGTTGTATTAAGACTAAAATTAATAAGGACAACAATTGCATATATGATGGGCCTTATGATCTCATCCAACTTGTATAAATCAGATTTTAGCCTACATTATGAATCTTTTCACCTATTGGATTCTTGACAATACATATTCCAAAATTTATCCTCCACATTTGTCAAATTATTTTGCAAAAATTAGGTTCCTTTTGAGACTAGGAACATGTAAGACATTTGGAATTTGTTTTAATTTCCCATAAAGTAATTTGATTGCTACTTCTCTTAGTCTTGCAATTTGGTGAATTGTATTGTCACCCAAAAACACAACTTGCCAACTTTCACGTGCTTGATAGTTGATGAAAGATTCTCTTTCATAACACATGTTGTGTGGCTTTTGTATGCACATACCATGTGGGGTCATTGGCAATTTCTGATGCCAATGTGGAAACCTATAATTTGTGAACTTCTTTTGTCACAATGTTTGATTATTTCTTACTTGAAGCCTATGTTGCAATTCATGCTTTACAATCCTTGATTATATGTCTAGGTTTCATACAATATAAACACTTAGTTTCTTCTTGCCACCATATTCTGAAGTCTCTTCACCATCCTTTGATGCGAAGTTCTTTTTAAATTTTCTTTTATAATTAGGATATATTTTTCCAATATAAAGGGCTAACATATTATCTGTAGTCAAATTGAGATTTTTCATGAAAGTTTTTTTTCTTGTATAAGATCATTTAGTAGAGATTGTAGGGTCAAATTGGGTTGCCTTCTTAACCCTAAACTAATAAATGTTTGATATCTTGCAGGCATGCTCTTCATAAAAGAAAGGACACCTTCATCACTAGGCACTGGTGCATCCACTGTTGATAATTGTTCTAAGATTGCTTGAAACACATGTATGTGTTTCCTTACACTCTCTCATCTTCAATGTATGCAATTTATCATTTAGATACAATTTTGTCATGACATCTTGTGATTCAAACAATCTTATTAATTATGTCCATGCATCATTTTGATGTTTTGCAGGAATGAATATGAGAAACAACACTATTTTCAAGACAATTATTAATGATTGTTAAAGAAATAATATCTATTTCTTCCTATGCAATTATGTCCTTGCTCTTGTGGCAGGTAGTGCCTATGCAACATTAGTAATTTGCATTTCTGTTGGATTTATGGGCTTTGGTTCAGTGCCATCAAACTTTGGACCAAAGCTTTTCTATCTTGAAAATAAAAACTCGAGTATATGTTTCCATATATTGAAATAAGATCTATCAAATTAAAAAATGTCATCAATATCCATCTTTTGTGCCGTGATTAAAATTGTGCATTTAAACAAAAGAAATCTACAACCTTTTGTGAAAGGAAATAATTTGTATTTGTTATTCTAATCAATTTGAATTCAATTTGCAATTGTTCCTTTATCAATTTCAATATTGCTCAAGAAATGTTCTTCAACAATCCCTTTGAAATTATGTAATTGATTACACATTGTTTGAATTTCTAACTTGCTTCAAAAGGTTCTTTAAATTTGATCTCTTCATACAAAAATTAATATTGAATCTTTATCAGGCTTTGATATCATCTGAGGTTTATGAGAGAGAACATATTCATTCATAAGTTGAAATAGAATGATATTTACAGAAAGAACATGAAGAGTTCTTAAAGAGTTCTTATACATACATTTCAACTATGAGCAAGTGTGTCCCATGTGCACCCTACATATGGTACTATATTTGTACAAGAGAACTATTATACCTATGAATGTCGAGACTATGTTTTCTACTATGGAATGTTTTGCTGGGCATTTAATCCCAAGGATTATTAGATCACGAACTGAAACAAAAAGGATCTTTTCCTTTAGTTAAAATATTTACTAATAGAAGGAGATGTCTGGTTGCAATCTAACAATTTGAACAAAAATTAGCCAATGACTCTAGAGTTGATTGTACATCCCTTTCTAACTTGATAGAACTCATTTAGATAGATTCTCTTCTTGAGCATTTTGACAAGCTCATTTTATTCCAAGAGCAGGTCGACCAGCAGCACTTAAATGGCCTGCTGAACACTGCACTTTAGATGAAGTACAGCCTTCAGGTAAGTGGAAAAAGGTTTTGGACCTGTTCATTTGCACTCAATACACAAAGCTGAGTCTTTAAGAGAAATGACACCTGCTTATTCACCCAACATAAAGATTGGGCATGATGGTAGGTAGAGCTTTCAAATGCTATCTCATTATACTGTCCCAATTTTGCTTGTTTAAGGGGGCCATGAGAGAAACAATCAACCTTCTTCTATGTCCAATGTGATTGACAGGGCTAGCTGCTCTTACGGGAAGTGTGAATGGACCTGGTCTTATTTAGACAATGTCAAAAACTTATTTTCAGAGGCTAGAAACAAACAAACAAGTTGATCCGTCATCAACTCATCTTAGTTATCCCTCATGATATTATATTTTCATAAATTGTTGCGTGTCAAGTTGAAAGACCAACATAAGGCATCAACACTAATTAACAACCAGAAACACAGACCAAACAACTGGAACAACAAGGACCAAACACTTGGGAACATCAAAGGGGGGAAGGGGGGACCTGCCTCCTCTCGTGCTCAAGACAAAACTCTTCTAATTTTTCCCAAACAAATTTATGATAGCTTTGGTGGCACAGGACTCATTTACCCACACAACTTGCTAGCAGTTCACACTCGAATTCATTTCTTCCAGTCAATTAATTACCAAATAACAATGGAGGTGTAGAGAGTAGAAAGAGTGGAGAGAGATGTGCTTTAAATGCACATTTGAAAATATAATGGTCACACACCAGGGCCCAGCAGTTAGTTGCAAGAGATTTTCCTTAGAAAAACAGGGTCTGTCTTTTCCTTTCTTACCATGAGCTTATGGCAAGACAAACAAATTTCTCCTTGCTTGTCAATTTCTTTGATGGCAAAGAGACAAAAACAACAAATCCAAATCGCTCGGCCCCCCTAGGATCAAACTGATTGATCAATTACCACTGAATTTGCCTGACATGGATCATCAGCAGTCACAAAAATCTCACAAGGCACTATTGATATTGTAGCTAGCTAGCTACGAGGAGGAGAACCAAATCTGAAGGAGAACATCAACTAGAGTTATGGGAAACCAGAGATGATGACAGAAGCCAGGTTTGAAATGTGAGCAGCTGCTTGTGGCATTCCTCAGAGCACAGAAGAATTAGAAACTCCTCAACAATGACACAGAAGCAAGCAATAAATGCTAGCAGACTTAGTATTCTATCCACAAGCATACCTAGGAAAATGCAGCTGCCTTGCAAATAGGGCACTGGTTTTTCTGCATAAGCCACTGCTGGATGCAGGACACATGGTAACCATGCCCACACTCAATCTTTCCCAACTCATCACCCTCAACATACTCCTCCTGCAAACATAAAATGACAATACTTTCATCTGTTATTATGTACCTCAAGCTCTGTCTAGAGCTTCCCTTGAACACCATAAATCTGCTCATATGTCAGGTGTTGAAGATCCTCACATTTCACAAATGCAAAATCCAGACCAGCACTGTTTTAAGAGATGGAGTATATAACACTCACAAAGAGCAAACAAGACCTTCCTTTAACTCTGACAACTTCCATAGGGCTGTGTATTCAGGGGACTGTTGGAAATGTCATGAATATTGGAAACACAGACCATGAGGCAATTTGCAAGAAAACCAGATTGCAGTATGACAACCATGGTGTGGAGTTCAGAGTATTCACAAGAACTTGATTGCTCTGGACAGCTAACACACACATATAGTCAGATATGCATGTACCTGGCATATGCTGCACTTAATGTCACATTCCTCTGAGAAACGAGCAACCACCACATCCAGGGAGGAGTATTGACTTCTTTTCAGTTTTTGAGCTACCACCTCAGCAGTCACTCCTGTACTCACATTGCCTATTCTCTCCTCCAAAGCAAGCAGCTCCTGTACTCATCTCACACAGACAATAAGACAACATCAGCCACACATCAACCAGCTGTGGTGACGAGGGTAGAAGTCAACATGATTAAGATAAATTCCTCCTCTGTTACAAATAGCATCTTGCACTCTCCTCTACTGTGGGAAGTGTAGCCAATTTTGTGAATTACTCATAAACCCTAAACCTACAAATCAACCAGAGAATTGCAGGTCACTGACTCCAGTAAATGGTAGAATGGAAAGTAAATGCTGCACTCAAATGAGGATCGTATGGCACCTCATAGGACATGTTGTCCACATCAAGACGCAAATCACTGTGCTGGTCATGCAGGCCCATTCCTCCAAAGAGCAAGGTGGCCTCCAGCATCAGAAGTTGCTACACCCATTACAGCAACAAATCCTTGGTCAAAAACCCCTGACTACAGCTTTGAATGCTGAAAATCAGTTCCTATCTTTTGATGAGATCAAACAGTGACTAACAGACTCTGCAGCATGCTGAAGCACCCAAACAGTGACCTAATCTTATCATCAGATGAGACATTCAGAAATAGTCTATGGTCACATTGTCACTATTGTGGAGCTAAGCACCAGGTTCAACTAGTAAAGCTAGAGTCAGCATTACCAATCCATGCATGACATGAACACAAACAACGAGTAGCAGAAAGTTGAATGTACCTCATATGTCAGATCCTCATCTCTCTCCACACGCTCCAGTGCCAGCAGGATCTGCTTCAAATGGTTTTCAAGCAAAGAAAACCTCAGTACAGGTTATAACTCTGCAGAAATGAGTCAATAGAGCATCAAGAATAGTTCAGTGTGACAAGCTTCTGTACCTATTGGTCCCTTGCAACATCTGGAAGAATCCCTACTCAAGCCATTCACTCAAAATATTCTTTTACCAAGTCTATTGAAAATTGTCTTGAGTAACACAGATTGTGAAATAGTTGTGACACTGATAAGAGGATGTCATAATTAGGATGACTAACCTCAGCCAGCCCCTCCGCAACCAGTCGGGGTTGATGTGCTCCATCACCAGCTGATAAGTGTAGTCCACGGAGAGGCATGCCAAGTAGACTTTCTGCCACTGATGAGAAACTTCTCTCGCGCACACCAGGTGCTGATAACCTTGACAACATTGACCCTTGCAAAAGACTTGCTGCTGATGGAAGAGAGTCTACAGAAGGAGCAAGAAGAGAAGGGTGAAAAGGAGTAGACAAACGAGAAGAGGTAGCTCCTGGTGTGGGCATAGATGGTAGTAATGTGTGTGCAGTGCTTCCCTGTAGTCTGCTCCACAATGATGGAGGATGTGAAGGGGGCCTTAAGGTGGATGATGAGGATGGGGCTGCAGGGTTAGTTTGCATTGTGGGAAACACAGAGTTGGAGGGCAAGGGAGCAGCCAGAGACATTGGCTCTAAACTGTGGTAATTGATACCCTGATTGTGTACACTGGTCTCTGCTGCAACTGCTGCTCCAAGCTGACTACTTGATGCACGGTTTGCCAAATTTCGAGCACTACTGTACCTCAGAGTTGGTCGTTCTCTTGCACCAGTTGAGCTGGATGTAGTCTCACTGCGTCGTGGAGCTGCTGGGGCTCCAGTTCTACCCCCAACAAGAGAAGGACTACAATTATGGTGAGGTGCTGTTGAGCTGAGCACCTGATTAACAAGTAAGTTGGTTGTAGAGATAGTGTCATCTGCATCCATTGACGAGTCAATGACTGGTGTTCTCCAAGAGCCCCAGTTTTCAGAATTTAAGCCTGGCACAGCTCTTCGCACAGTCCGAGCAAAAGGCGGTGGAGGCTGCATGGCTCCTCCCTCCATCAAAACCACTCCAACTGGTCCTCCTTGATTCATTCTTTCAGAAGATCCACTCCCACTACTACTGCCTATCACAGACTTTCCAGCCCGGCCATCTCTAAGAGTTTCAGGCAATGACTCTGTTTCCCTGCCAAAATTTACAATTGGAGATTGGAGATCCTCCATTGTGCCAGCCACAACCGAGGGTCTAACACCTAAGCCCATGAAGGTTGCTTCTGCTGAAGAAGATGTGGAGGCCCCAACACCAGAACCCGATGTGCAACCAGCAATGGCTGTGCTGCACCTACTCATGCCACTAACTCCGACTGCCCTTCCATCATAGCTTTCCTGAAGACCACTTCTGCGAAGAGAACCACTTTGATAAGATGAGCTACATGCCACTACTGGGGCACAACTCTTTCTCTTGCAAGCAGAGCTTCTTGTGCTATTACCCGGAGTACCAAAACCATATGTTCCAATTTCTGGAGTGCTCTGCAAATTGTTGCTCCTCACCGAATGTCTGTCTGTTGCATTCTCACCTCCATTGCTCCTGCAGGCTGCATGAGTCTCCAAAGTGGCATGATGCCTACGAGCAGTTGCCCAAAATGACTCCATTTCTGCCATGTTGGCATAATTACTGCTGCTAGCCTGAAAGTTGGCCTCATCTTTGTAGTTTGGGCGGTCCACATAAAGAGAGTTGAAAGTCATACTCCCACTCGCATCATCTATTCTCCTCTCATCAACACCACTTCTCCCTCCATTGTGAGGATTTTGGCAATCCCTAAAGACAAAGTTCAGGGAAGTAGAACTTGTACTTCCAACAATGTTGTCCACCTGTCTCTCATCAATACCAGTGCTGCCAATATTTCCTCCAGGATAAGCAGCACCTACACCTGCTTGAGCTTGCCTGCTCCCAAATGGTGGCACTCCATGCATTCCACTCCAAGCACCAACATTTTCTGCTGCATGTCCTGCCCTGCTTGGAAAAATATACTCCTTGACACTGTTTCCTGGAACTGACCCTCTCCCCACAAGAAAGTCAAGACCGCTGCGCCCACCCATTTCCTGAAATAGATCACACTCACTGTCTGGTTGTTCCTGACCTGACCGCATCACAACCTCATTTGACACCAGCTGTGTGCTAAGGCCCATAGCCATGTTGGCTTCACCATCCATGCCTGTAGACTCCAGCACTGGGCCACTCAGACCCCCTGGGAAACCCTGCAGTATATTCCAGGTTCCTTGCAAGGATCCCTGTCGGGCTCTCTGCATTCTTCGAGTGCCAGAGGACCGAGCAGCCACAAGCTTTGAAGAGACTTGTGCTGGCTTGTGGATAGGCGGTCTACTAGATTCTGGACCTTTGCCATAATTTTGGGTATAAACACCCTGTCCACCTGCTGAAGATTCCCCTGTTTCATCCATCCTGATCAGCATGCTGCTGTTGTTGTGACTGGAGCTACCTGGCTGGTAGCTCACCTCTGTTGAAGGCCAGTGGTTTCTGCCCCTGAGTGGAGGCCCGCTTCTTGAATTCATGCCCTCTTCCATTGTACCACACGAGTGATCAGAAGTAAGGTCTCACACAGCTTGGCACCAGTCTGTTGCCACTAATGCTACTTAAATTGCAAGACCCTTTGTCTGTAGCTCTCTGTGATTCTGTTGTCCCTTGATTGATTGACCAATTCAGTGAAGTAATACGTATGTGGATATCCACACTTGTCACTGGCTGGATCCCAAAATCACAATCATATGAGTTCATTAGTGACCAGATAATGCATGCACAACTGTGTTAGCATTAACTAAAATGATTGATAAGATAGTAAAGACCAGAGAAAAAAACCCCTGGAAATGTCAAAGAAGCTCAAATACGATGTCAAAACCCTTCATGGAAAGCAATGCATCTCCCTCAGACTTAGCAAAGGTCAGCATCCACAAGTCTGCAAATTGCCAACTACACAATCCAAGTCTTGATTGAGGCTTTCAATACAACACATCAAAAGAATAAGGGTCATCAGTAGGAGGACAGAACAACATAATCACCAAACACTACAAAATTCACTTTGACCTCAAGGCAGTATTCCCAAAAAAAAACATGTCCCACATATCATGTCAAAAAGGAAATGCATCCAGCATGTAAATGGTAAAAACAAAGATGGTAATGAAGTATTGACAATTTCTCCAAACTGACTGCACAGAATCAAGAGATGACCTGATGAGAAGGTTACAGCGATTTCAGATTCAACAACATATCAGAAAACAGGAAAGAGGAAAAATGACTCAACCCATTAACTCACAGAATAAACTGAAGAATGGTGACAGTCACCTGCATGTATGGTGGCATTCAACAGCAACACATATGGTAGCGAAAAGCTAGCATAACATCCCCAGAGACTGCATCAACTCCTGGCAGGGGATGGAGGTCAATGTCATACATTAACCATCGTACTGAGTTTCTGCCACAAAACCAGCAGTAAAAGGAAAACTCAACTCTGATGCTAGCTGGCTCCATAAACATAAAAGAGAAGGAGATGACAAATGAAACCAAGAAGTAACAGGAACACAAAAGGATTAAAAAAGCTGAACGAATGAACCAAACAAGGAAGAGGAAGAGAAGAGATAAGCAATAAGAGAAATTCAATGTCATCATTTTTTGATGGTAAAGCGGGCTTTGGAAAGCTCCAACTGAGGTTGAAGAAGTCCTGGAAAATACTGAACAGAAATCCTCCTTTGTTATGCAAACCTCTGGTTTGTTTATAGGGAAATCTATAAGAACAATCTCTTCTCTTCAAAAGACAAATTGAACTCACCATTTGATCTACAAAGCATAAATAAATCTGCAAGACTGACTATTGAATACTCCAAATTTTACAGAATCTGAATTATTGGCATCCACACAAGGCATACAAATCATTCTAATACCTCCCCTTCTGGCTGGGCACAATTCTAAAAAATGTGATGTCTAAGTATTTTTCAGTTTTAGGAAACTTTCTAATCCAAGAAACTGCAAAAGAAGCCACTAAAAGTACAATTGAGCTCAGAGAACAAATACCATTCAAACAACCTAAGAGGAACAATCAAGTGACACTCAAGAGGAATGTGTAAGGAAAACTGTCAAGCCACACATCAAACTCACTGTTTTTAGGTCAAAACCTAAAACACTAAAACAGAAACAGAGATAGCTAGAAACACAAAATCACTTTGCAAGGACACTAGTCCTGCAAAATCTTTGTGGAGGCACATTTACAAATACCCTATGGATCACAGCAAGGCAGCAAACCTCGGCATTGACCCAACCAGGTTATGCTAATTAACAAAAAAGGACTTGACACTGGCAAGTCACCCATCTGTAATCAGACAAGCAGGCATTTAGAACCCCTGCACAACAAACACAGAAGTATGCTATTCAGCCAAACTTTTAAACTTAGATAGATCCAAATCCTCATTTTATGCACAAAACAATACATCCCCTGGTCCATGACAATCAGAAGGTGGAACACAAATGTCCCTTCCCTGATTCCTTTAGATAGACTACATGGCACTGGCCATATAAACCCAACAAAAATGAGAGTAGCCATATACCAGATTTGCGGATTGGAGGGATAAATAACAAGTTCAAGAAATGCACATTAACAGCTTCAGAACTTAGGATGCATAAAACTTAAGGCAATCCAACAGGACCTTGAATTACATTATGTGTCATTGTTGGTTGTAGATGTAAAAGGGAAAAAAAGTCAGCCTCCTAGAAAACATTGCACCAAAAGACATGTGGTTTTGAAGCCCCCAGGCTTAAAAACACTATAGTAAAATGGCCTCATCACCCTTATTAAATACACTCATTGCTGATAACATAACAGTAGGAATAAAAAACTGCAGGACCACCAGTTTCTATTAGATAAAATAGGCACACTTGCAGATAAACAACAAGAAATTGCACATACTATCTGTGATTCTCCGAAATCTGTGAACTCATGAATTGAAAGCAGCATCAGCTTTCTTAACATGGCTACCATGCAGTGCATCTGCTTGATATCCTCTTGTTTGTGTTTCAACCAGCACCCAAGGGTTCAGCATGAGTAGGACTGTCAAACCCACATAAGAAATGTGAAGCCTCAATTGCTTCAGCACATGATTTTGTTCTGTCCATGACCTAATCTCTTCACATAAGCAAGTGACAGATGCCCTCAGGTCCTTGCATGCACTAAATCCTTTTGAGACATCAGAACAACAGCAAGCCTCTCACCTGAAGTGAACCAAGCAAGACATCCAAAGGGGTACAAAACTCAATAATATGTACAGCAGCAATAATATGTATGGAATTGCAGAGGAAACTCCACAACAACAATTTCAAGATAAGACAACAATGAATGCAGCCAAGACCCTATGAGCCAGAAACACTCACAAATGTTAGACTGTCCACCTTCATCAACTCAATACAGCAACAGTACAGTACATTCAAGAAACATCTCCCTGTGGGAAATTCTGAGAGATTCCTTTGCAATATTCTGTAATGCAGTCATGCCCGACACATTCAAGCATGGAATGACACCAACCCACCAAGCAAAGTAAAAACCACCACCAACATTGGATATTTCTTTCCTCAAACCCACTGACAAACTCCATGGGGTTTGAAGGATTGGAAGATGAAATCTGTCACAAAAGAACAACTACGAAGATTTCCAAATGGAACAGATAACTTTTCCATCATCATGTCTTGCCATGTCTCACCAGCAAGGACTCCAATGATGGTGCAAAGGCTGCAGAAGAACAGAGGAGGTCTCTACATAAGGCAGCTTGCTGACCTTCTGAACATCAAGGGCTATTGTTGGCCAAACAGCCAACGCCTTTCCCTGTGCTTATGATGTGCAACATGCATGTGCTCTGGATCATACCTCCTACTGCACACCTGCAGCACATCCAAGAATTGAAAGACTATCAGATCCAAAAATACCCAGAGAAGAACATCAACGGACAGGAGACCTGGAAAACCGAACCTTTCCGGGATGTAAGGCTTAAGAGAATGCTGCTCAACGGTATGCGGTCAGGACCTCTCGACATTGTTTTCATGCCTTCAGGAACACTCTGAGGTACAATGTGGAAAACACAGGCGGCAAGGCAATCGTTTTGGACCATGAGAATCAGATGCAACCAAAGAGCTTTGCACAGAGAAAGGCAAGCGACTGTCTCGGCACGAAGAGATCCGCGGAGACAAGAATCATCAGAATCGCAAAATGATTTCCTTTGAGAACGCTTCAAGCGTGTAGCAGGGCATCGAAGCACTGTACGTTCACAATCGCGGCGCTTCTGGTTTCTGCCGCTTTTCTCATGTATATCTCTAAGCGCGTACCATACCGCAAAGCCCGGTAGCATCACAAGGCTAATACTAGCACGGAGGTCTAACAGAGGAAGAGCAAGAGCACACACTGTAGGAAACACAAGCTTTGAAGTTCTTCAAAGCAGATAGGCACCGCAAAGAAGACGCAAATCAAGAGAATGACCGATCGCCCGTCTCGCTCTGTAGCAATCTCTCTTTCACAAGAATGTCTGTCTGACTGTCCGGGAGTTGCCTTGGAGATCATGTGCCAAATCGCCAAACAAGCATGGGAAAAAGCAGCCCACTGAAGAAACAAAAGAAGAGAAGAGATTTAAAGAAAGACGGGTGAAGAAAACATGAACAGGCACATCATGCGAGGTACCTACCAGCACCTTCTTTGCTCGCAACGCAGCGGAAAAGAGAGAGAACGCAGCACATCTGCGGCGTGCTTCTTCTTCTACGTTGCACCAACACCACGACAACACTTGCCGTTTTTTCCCCTCTCTCTCTCTCGCGCTCTCCACACTCACATCCACCAGCAACTGCATCGTAAAGCCACGAAGAAGAAATCCATCGTCTTCGGCAAAAGTCAACAAAGGCAGCCGACAGAAAGAAGAATGCAGCCACGAAATTCACCTTCCTTCCGCCACAAACAACACAAACAAAACGAAACGAAAACAAAAAAGCAAAAGATGAAAACAGATCTACAAAACACACGCACGCAGGCAAGCACGCCGGACTCACAAAAAATACATTCACTTACTACAGTAACGCCCACGAAGTCACACAATAACAACTCGGACTCATAATCGCGGCTTGAGTCTCAAGAGTCGCACTTATTATACTCTCCCGAAAGCCTACGACTACTACTCCTTGTGCTGATTCCCCCCAGGCAAGCAAGAGCAGCACCAGCGACCAGGCAACAATGATAAGAAGAAGAAGAAGAAGAAGAAGAAAAAGAAGAGCGACGACAAATACAACAACAACAACAGCAGCACCAACGCCAGAAAACGCGGAGAGAAGGAAAGCAAGGAAGGAAGCAAAAGAGGCGAGACAGAAGCAAGCAAGAAAAAGGCATCGCCATACGGCACCAAGCTTTGAATGAGGCCTGTGGCCACCACATGGGAACGGGAATGGGCACGGGCTTTGCATGGGATCACTGACTACCGCCCGCCCCCGCCCGCCCGGCTTAGCAGCCTAGCTCGCACAGCAGGGGTTTTTTTTCTTTTCTTTTCTTTTTTTTGGGGCTAAAAATACTTTCAAAATGGCTAATAATATGTATTCCCTTTTGGTTTTCTACTTGCCAAATTTTTTTAATTTAAAAATAATAATTGCCAGTTTTCTCTATTCGGTTCTAGTATTGTAAGTTAGCTCAGAATGTGTCAACTTTTTTTATTTAAAAAAAAAAAACTTTTTATGTCCAGTTTGTAGCCATATTTGGTTAAACTTTTTTATGGATGATCGCCACTTTATCTACTTTTTAAAAAACAATTAAATCCACAAAAAACTCTTTCTAGTACCCCCACTCCCTGAACTTATTATTATTGTTTACCATAGTTGTTCTTCTTCTTTAACTCTCTGTGGTTAGATTTATTTCTTTTTTTTTAAATAATTTTGTTTCCCCCCCCACCCACCCCCCCTCCCCTTTTAGTGCCCTCCATTAAATCAGAGTTTTTTTTTTCTTTATTTTTTTTTCTGAAATTTACCTAGCAAAGAATTAGCAAAAATAGTTGAATTTACGCTACGAAAAATAATAATTGCAAAACTTTTTGTTGGATAGACAACAAAATTTGTCAAAAATTGAAAAAAATAAAAATAAATTATTGGGTTTACTTATTAATAGTGTGGCTTGTCATGTTGAGCACATACTATTGTAATTTATTGAAAGAATTTTTGAAAAGGAGAATTATACATGCCTTCTTTTAGCCTAAGTTTTGGAATTCATTTTTCATTAAAAAATAAATTATTATTAGAATTCCAATGACAAAAAAATTATTCAAACGTTGTGGTTTGGGATTTCTCCACCCAACAAAACAAAACAAATCAAACAAACTACCTTTCTTAATAGGAAGATCATCGTAGTTTTTTAAAATAGAAAATATTATATAGTTTCATTTTCTTTAATTTAAACCATAATTCTCTATCCAATAAAATTATTATTTAATTATTTTCCTCAGTAATTTGAATCAAGAATTATCTTTTAGAATTTTTTTTAACTTTTTTTTTCCTTTGGTGATGTGTAACCATAATTCCTTTTTCCTTTGAAGGAAAATTTAATTTTGCATTTCATCAACCTAAATTGATTTTTAAAATGACCTGGGATAAGGTTTTTTTCTATTTGCTTTCTTTGCAAAAATAACGGCAATATTTTTGCTTGTTTGTGTACATAAGTTTTGATGATCACATGTTAAACCACAATAAGTTTATTCAAGTGAATTAGTTAATTTGAAAATTGTCAAGAAATGATAACTCTTGGTTTTGGTATTTGTCATCATTTTGGGGGAATTCTTAGATTATTTGTGCATTTACTTTTTGGTAATATTCAAAATGGAATACTAGGAAGTGGAAAAATAAATAAATAAATACAACCAAAAATTTTCAACCAAAATCTCAAAGGCCAAGCTAAAACCTTGATGCCATTTCTCTTTGGAAAGGTGATTATCAATTATTTATCTTCCTCCCTTTTTCAAATAAAAAGAGAAAATAGAATCATAAATTGTGTAGATTGTTTCCTTTGCTTGCTTTGCATAAAGTTCCAATTGTGGAAGCAAAGTTGAAAAAAAATCAAAATCATGTCATCACAAATGTTTGTCTTGCACTATTTTTATATGTTTTTTTATTATTATAAAAAATGTAATGCAATTAAATTCACAATAAAAGGTGAGTTCACACAAGGAACCCATATAACATATGTGTTATTAAATTCCCATTTGCCTACAACTTTCACCATAGGGAATACACACAATGATGATTAATCCCCATTTAATAGTGGTATTTTATTAAGTAAAACTCATTGCAAATGGTGATATCATGTCATGATCTACTCGGTTGTTAACAAGATTTTATATATATTTTTGGTGGTTTATCCTATATTTACACATTATGAGTATATATAATAAATGGGCAAATTGAGGGTAAATTCAAAGTATGTACAAATACATGGCACATTGGTAAGTGGAAAAAGACGGCTAGTTGTACAATTGGCATTGCAAACATGAAAAGAGAAGGATTTTTTTATAAAAAAATCCTACAAATTTTTTTAAAAGAAAAAGAATGAAGACAAAATTCCTAATGATATGCATTCAAATGCATTATTTGTATGAGGCAAATGTTGGTGAAATTTTATAAGATGGTTGTTCCAAGAGCATATCAGACTTCACTCTTGTTTGATACAGTTAGTAGTAAAATCAACCAATAGATAATACATTAATTAATACATTAATAAAATGAATAACCATAGTTAGAACAAATCCATCATATCCATCATGTACATTGCAAATATGTAGGTATATAGAAATGTGTGTAGCATGATATAGTTATATTAGAAAGATGGTTAATACTAGGTTAAAATACTTACAAGCTGCCCAACACTTGCTTAAACTTCCCAAAAGCTTTGGCCTTAGTAGACCCACCACCCACATGGTTTGTGGTGAAGAGTTTGATATGGTGATTCCACAAGCAAATTTCTTTGGCTTATTTATTTGGGTATCATCTAGGATACCTTGGCCCTTAACCCAAATACTAACTAACATAGGGTTCTCTCTCTCTCTCTCTCTCTCTCTATAAAAGATGCCATAATGGTGAGTTGTGTCCATTTTGGTAAGTTGACATTTGACATTATTGGAGGTTGGTATGACTTGATAACCACCTTGGTTGTGCATAAGGAGAGCTTTCCTTTCCTTTCAAAGGGGTTTGGGCTCTACAAGTCTTGAAGGCGTTTTGCTATTATCCAATATGACTAATAATCTCATGACTAGGTAAAAAATTTCTACCTAGCTAGCATTTCTTAGTTCTCAAACTTCATAAGAGAAATTATGAAATTCTTCATAAAAGGAAAATAAATACAAAATTGTAGTGGATGAGTGTACATTAACAATGGTCACAACCAAATAGTTTATATATGTGGGAGTTATTTTTAACATCAAAGAAATAGCCCAAATGGTAGGGATTTGATTGACCACTTTTGCAAGTGGTTTGCGCATTCAATTTACATTAACACTAGCATAATTTGCATGATACTTATGAGAAGCAAACCCTAGTAAAATCAAGTGTCACTTGGTAAACATATAAATACTCTATTTTGGAGGTGAAGCCTTAGTGGAGGAATGGACAAATGGAGATCACCATAACTAAATTTAAGAACCATGGGAACCATGTGAGTGGAGTTTTGGGACACAAACAAGAAAACATTTATTGGAGTGGTGTGAGAACATAAAGGTTTAGGGGGTTTAAGGTAAAGGCTACTATGGGAAGAACAAATAGGTAGCTCACACATTACAAAGATTATTAGAGAAGGTGCTCCATCTCTAGAAAGATGTAATAAACCTAAGGGTGAAGAAAGCACACTTAACCATGGTTAATTGACAAACTTTGCCTCTTGGCCTTTTGTCTTTATAAGATAATAAGCCAAGCCAAAACTAAAATGGACTACCTACCTAATACTCAAAAGAGTGGTGTGCACCCAAATGCTTAATCATGGGTACTTGTTGACAAATTTTTCTTCTCTCTATCCCTACTAGGCTAACTCTTTCCTTTTTGGGGAATGGCATTGGGATAGAAGCTGAAGGCCCACTTCACATCTAAGTTTGAAACTCATGAGCCATGCAATCTAGTCATGGAAGAGCATTTTAGGGTTAGGGCCCCACAATTGGCCATTTTCATGGATCTTTGGCCGCATATCCACAAGGGCCCCACAAGGAGGACAAACTCTAAAAAGAAGTCAAAAT
>Ga0209208_10006435_pt1 | contig 16181 bp, 6 predicted proteins | sample S1TSphfallax_3_FD_187694 | JGI IMG/M metagenome (GOLD analysis project Ga0209208, IMG submission 187694) | Host-associated microbial communities from peat moss isolated from Minnesota, USA - S1T2_Fd - Sphagnum fallax MG (SPAdes) (version 2) | ecosystem: Host-associated > Plants > Peat moss >...
ATATGTGATTCATGAATCAAAACATTTTTTCTACTTCTATCTAGGTAAGTTGCAATGCTTCTATTTAATTTTGGTTAAAAACATGGCACACACTACTTTTGTAGGGTTTAGGTTTTCCAAACACATCCCAATTTCTTATTGGAAAACCTTTGAAACCTATGGTTTATACACAATTTCTTTATTTGATGTTTTTCCACGACATTATTGAACATTTGAGATGGGATCTTAACACTCAATCCCCTTTTGTGATATTTTTAAAAAACACATATGCTACCAACTATAGGCATGTTTTATGTAAGTGTAGGAGTAGAGGTGGGTCACATGTTTGGTTGGTTAAAAAAATAGTAACAACAAAAAGTCATTTCAATAGCAAACAATTGCCCTAAGCCATGTGTATTGAAGGTGGCATTAGTTTATTGTAGAGTTGTAGCTCTAAGGAATCACATTTTCCATGACAATCTTTTGGCAATTATAATTATTCGATGGGAGCCATTGTGTTTGAATGCATGTGAAGTCAAGCCATTGGGACTCTGGATGGATATGCAACTTTTGACCATCAACTTTCTAATGCATATGAAGCCTTTTTTTTTGCTAAGGACATAGTAGTGGTCCTTTTTTAATATACAACAAGGCTTGTGTTTGGAAACTTGTGTGTAAAATCTAAAGAATAAAGTTCGAGTAAAAAAAACATTATTTGAAGAACAAAGAAAGAATTTACAAGCAGGATGTATTAGGATTACCATGTTTGAAACTATATGGTATGTCTATTAGTACCCAAACCCTACTCAAATCTTGGATTTACATGTAATCAAGCAACATGACCTAAAAGAGGATGTCATTATTAAAGTACATTAGAATATGATGTATTAGGATTGCCATGTTTAAAACCAATAATCTAATCCAATTTACTGACATTAAAGTAATCCAAGTTATTAATTATTTATTTATTTTGTTTTGAACATCATCTTTCTAATGCAAGTGAAGGCATTGTTTTATCCTAAGGATGCAACATTGGGCCTTTCTAAACATATAGTGGGAGTTGTGTGTGGAGACTTGCTTACAAAATCTAGTGAGTAAACACCAAGCACTAGAAGGAATGTGGGTTTAATTCACTAGGAATTTCACTAACCATTTTGGTGAAATCACCACCAATTCATTAGATTAGACCTTTAGTGAATTCACCAAGTCTCTTAGTGATGGATGATGGGTTGGTGTGGACAAGTGAATTCACTAACATGTGATCATATAGGATATTTACATGGGGCAAGATAATTAATTTATATTTATAAAAAATTTATCATCATTTTACCCTATTTTGTTTCAGATAATTTATGTATTTTATATGTTCAACATGCATAATAATTTAGTATTATTTAATCATACACACATAATATATTAATTTTTATATTAAAAATAGCATTATGAATATTTTATATCCATTTTATTTTTCATAAAATGTTTTAACATTTTATCAAATGAGATTCAAAATAAAACATAACATTTTGTCCAAATAATTTTAAAATTCTTATTTAATTAAATTGAAATTTGGTTTAGACAATCATGTAATATGTTATGTTATAATAAATTGATACACTAAAAACTTAGAATAAATAATAAATAATACTATACATTAAAATGAACATGTTAATTAATGAATAACTAGAAATTTTTATTTAATATTGAATAATAGTTTTAATAATACCAAAAATAACCTTAGTGAAATACTAAATGACTATTAGCGATTCAAGTTTCACTCAAGGTGATATGAAACAAAGGTATGGTGATGCAGTTCACTTTTAAGGTCCTTTAATGAATTGGGTTAATAAAATAGACCCACCTTTTGCAGTAATGAAATAAAAAAGAAAACCCTTAGTGAAAAGGACATAAAGAAACAAAAATAAATTGGATGTATCAAGATTTGCCATGTATCCAACAATTTGGTATAATTATTAATACCCAAATCTAGGAATAGATCTCGGATTACAATTGGAATTTTATTTTTATTTTAAAATTTACAATTGTAAAAATACTAATTTGATGGACATTAGAGTAATCCAAGTTGCTGATTTATAGTGATGTAGTTCAATTAATAAAAAAATAACATAATCCAATTGGGTTTCCAAACAAAGGAAAAAGGATATCATCACTTTTTTTAACCTAATTTTTACAATTAACATTTACACAAGACAAATTTAAGAGGGAAAAATTGAATAGTCCAAACTAAAATAATTCATGTGGTGATAATGATTTTTCGTATGTGTACATTGGTGTGCACTTAAACTTTTGTTCAAACCTAGAAATGAAGAAATTTTTTGTTCCAATTATATGTACCACTTAGTTGGGATGGAAAAACAATTGTTTGCAAAAGCCATTCATAATGGAATGACAAAGGAATGCATGATGGCTCCATCGGAAATGACCTATCAACTCATGAAAGGGGGAAGCTAACATGAAATGACGAATCCCAATGGCCCATTGTGGAGAACAATTGTCTATCCACCATGATTGCTACTTATGCAAATAGAATTGTGTTATATAACAAGGCTAAAAAAGAGGTGACACAATTCATCCTAAGTGTGGTTTGGAAGGTGGTGTAGTATTTGCCTCAATGAATACCCATATTCATCGTTCCAAGAAGACACAACAAAAGACTACATATGAAAATATTTGAAGGAATTGAAAACTAGACTCTCAAATAAAAAGGATTCAAATAGAGTGAGGTTATAAAATGATGATGTGCCTTAGCATTTGAAAGATGAACATGCCCTATAGAATGTGCTCAAGAGAAGGTAAAATTTCATAGACAATATTATTTCAAATAGTTGAAACAAAGGACTTAAACAATTTGACTCCCAATCCTTTTTTTGGCCATAACCTATGTTTTAAATACCCAAATGGGTCATGCAAACCCATTTTAAACATCTACATTTTAATAGTTTTCCAATGGTATAAGAAATTCTTCAATACAATGAATTTTGACCTCTGAAATCACCTTCTAAAAATTTAGAAATCCATTGTGACTCCAACTCCGAAAGTGAGAATTCACTTTGGAATGTGGGGGTTCATTCCCTCACACTCTCCTACATTCATGGGAGCATGAAATGTGACTCCCAAGTTTCACTCTTGGCCCGTACTTTTGCAAACCCTTGCCTTGATTGCGAACCCAAGGCTAAGGTTGCTACATAGCTTAGTTAACCTAATTTTTTAATTATTTTAGATTACCCTAAACTCTTTTAATCTATTTTTAAACCACTTAAAGTTCTATTGAGGTTATTATAGGCTAAGCTACCCTATGTTATTTTAAAGTTTTTAGGTTATTTTAAGCTAATATTCCACCTAAGTTATTTTTTGGTTACTTTAAGTTAATTAAATTTAGGGTATTTTAGGTTTTTTTTATTTTTTTATTCTATTTTAAGTTATATTAAAATATTCCACCCTAGGTTATTTTTGGTTATTTAAAATTATCATATTGTAAATTCTTCTACCTTGGGCTATTATTGACAATTTTTGGTTATTTTACCTTAAATATTTTTTATTATTCTAAGTTATTTTATGTTATCTTATATTATTTCACCTTATGTTATTTAAAATTATTTTAGGCTATTTTATCATAAGTTATTTTATGTTAAACTATTTTTAATTATTTTACCCTAAATTATTTCTGGTTGTTTAAGTCATTTTACCTTAAACTATTTTTTTTATTCTACCTTATACTATTTTAGTTTTTTAACCTTAAGTTATTTAAGTTATATTAAGTTATTCCACCCTAATCTATTTTATTTTATTTTAAATTATTCCATTATGCAATATTCTATGTTATTTTACAACTAAATTATTTTAATATAATCAAGTTTATTTTAAATTATTATATGAACTAAATTTTTTTAAGTTATTAAATACCATAAACTATTTAACCTATTTAAGGTTATTTTGTACTAGGTTATTCCAAGCTATTAGCAATTCTAGGTTATTTTAACCTAGCATATTAGTAGGCAAAGATAGCCTAGAATAAACTAAGGTAAAATAACTGAAAATAAAATAACCTAGAATAGGCCAAAAAATAATGGCCTTTCAAATGACCTTGAATAATGTAGGGTAAATAACCTAAGGCCAATGACTAAACAATTTGGATCTTTGTTTTTTTTTTTTCTTTTTATGTAATGTAAAGCATTGTGAAAATGCGAAAGCAAGCTTTACATTATATGTTTCAACTTTAAAAGCAAAAAAATAGCATAGAAAGAGCACACAACATGTCAAAATCATAGTGTGTTTTTTAAGAAAATGGTCATTTATTTGTAAACCTCATATCTTTTTTGTTTTTTGTCCATTTTCAATAATCTAAAATGTTATGGGTGCACCAAGTTAAGATCTACATTAACAATTGAACTTTGGAGGTAAAAAACAATATTAAAAAGCCATGAAGAAGACAAATGTGTTGAATCCTAAAGTGTGAATTAAATCGGTGACCAAACATTGACCCTACTTACTTTTAACAACCATGTTTTCTATATTTTGTGTCATTTTTTAGTAATCTAAATGGTTGTGGGTGTGCCAAGTCAAGGTTTTAAAAAATATTTTGCACTTGAAAGGCAACTTGAGACAACTCATTAATATTTGAAGCTCTTTGAAAGCTTAATTATTCGCTCACTGCCCTAGCTTGTAATAGTTGTAAATGAATTGCAAGTTGTAACATGCAACCAATTTTTTTAACCCATATTTTTTTTCTTATCTTTCAAGTTTGTAAAATAGAAAACTAAGTAGATGTATTCACAATTGGTGTACTAAAACGAATTATTAGTATTTAAAGGACTACAAAGGACAACTTTGGATTTTTGTTTAGTTTACATTATTATAGTTGTAGTGGATTGTTGTATGTCAATAGATAAAATGATGTCTTGTAAAATTAATAAAAATATTTCAAAACATTTTGGATATTGTGTAAATGTCATTTTGAGTTCTATAAACTAACTATATCAAGTGTTAAACTACATTTTTTTTTTAAGGAATCAAAAGGAATGCATAAAGTCATATAATTTATTTCAAAAAATTTGTATAACAATTTTTTCCCCCTTCTATGAAAGTAAAATGTGTTCATTGGATGAACTTAATAAAAAACTAAACCATACAAAATTTTCAAAGTCTTGAAATTTTCAAAAAAAAGGTGCAAGGGGCTTTTTTTTAACCATTTGACAAAACAATTATGTTCAATGGGTTCAAAATGTCTAGCATTAGGTGCAAGTCATATATGAAGGAAATAATATTGTCAAAAAACATGTTTGGTTGTCTATTGAAACTCATTTTTGGATTTTTTATGTTTTTGGCTATAAACCAAAATATTGATACACAATTATGTGTGAATGTGAAAACTCACCACCATCACATGAATAATCTTAAATTGGACTATTCAATTTTTTTCATTTAAATTCGTTTTAAGTAAATTTTATTTGCAAAAAGTAGCCCCACAAAAATACTAAAATCATTTTTATTTTGGAACCCCAACCATGAAAAAGCCCAAGTGCACAAGGAGTATTAAAAAACTAATGACATTTGGAATAATCCAATTAAAAAAGGTTTGTCCTTAAAAGTTAAACCCAAAATAAAATAAGATTATCCCAAATGACCTACCCACTCACCTAACCTAGAAAATGTAAGTAGTAATGTCTACTTATTTTAAACCTACCTAACTATTTACCTAAGCGTCAGATGTCAACATCTTATCAACCTTAAGTTGAATGAACTAAATTAAATTAATAGAAATATTAAATATTGAAATGAATCAAAAATTTCCACATGTCCATTGATGATTTGTTAGCACATCATTGCCACATCAACAAATTGTTGCTTATGTAGTTGAATAATAGTTGTAACATATGGCATAATTATTACAAATTTACAATGCAATTGCAGCTTAGTGGCATAATAGTTATAACGGTCTAATTGCAACATAGTTGCACAAGTTGTCTATGTATACAATTTCATATATGGTGAATTGTGTCGTTACAACTTTTGCAACCCGTTTAATAACATTCAAATTACAAAAATACAATGAGTTGAAAATGGTCATTGCAACTCAAAATTGCAACTAAAACCCACTTGCAAGCCTAATTGCACAACACCTATTTTTTCATAGTGACATTTTCATTTGTTTGTCCCTTTTGACTAATTATATGACATGACATTCAGTCAAAAATGTTACCTTAGTCAAAATAACCAACCAAAAGAAGCATGTGTCTTTCATGCCTCATGCCTTTAGTCAAAGTGGACATTCCTTTTAATCAATGTGAACATTTTTATGAAATTGAATCTTTTGGAAAGTTGTGACTCTTACAATGATTATCACACATTTAACATTACCTTGTGTGGTATTTTTTTTCCAATTTTTTTTTAAAAAAATACAATGTATAGTATGTTTGAAACACCCAAACCAACCATAACCCAAGTAACAAATATAATAAAAAAATTGCAACTATAATTAAAAATCCATGTCCCATCTAAACTTTATGTGGTTTTGCATTTGTTCCTCAACTATTTTTATGGAGATTTCCATGCACCTTTAATGTAGATTGTTTGGAAGTAAAGTTGTAAATTGAAACATGTGTGTGTACTTGGCATTTGTAAAGTATTCACTTCATTAATTGTCTCCATTTCTATTTCAAACCATCAATATTCCATTCGACCCATACCCAATAACCAATGCATGCATCTTGTTGTAAGCCTTAACAACAATTTGGTTTGCACTTGGAACTAATTCCCTTTTTCTAATAATTTTCATTATATACATTTTTTCCCTTATGTATTTAGGGTTGCCCAATAGGTATTCAAAGTAGGTGTCATTGCGGCCAAAATGTTGCTTTTAGTTATGGTAAATCTTGAAATGTTGCAAGATGATAATGTCATAGAAAGACATGGGATATATGATGTGGATATGGATGAATAGCCCTTGGTGATCAAGAATGGTCTTGGATTGTTCATTGAATACATGTTTTTCCTCCCATTAAACTAGTTTTTATGGGACAAATTATTCCAAATTTTCCAAATTTTAACGAATGTCCTATCAATAATCATGATGCATGATCCTTAAAATTTAAGTAGTACACTAACCAAAATAGTTCATTACTTTTGTGATGGCCATTAAATTTTATGGCCATTAGCATGGTGAATGCATAATGTTATGAAAACATCATCACAAATTGCAAAATTTTGCCCAATTTCACATGAAGGATGACGCACCCCCAAGCTCTTTGATGGACTCAACTGCGAGTCCAAAAGGGAAGATAGCGGAAGGAAAAGGAGTTAGGGCACGCTCCCTAGCTCACAACACTTAAGGGGTAAAGGGGTGTGCTAAAGCTCCAGGATGGGACTAGGACGAGTGACAAAGGGTCAATTATTCACACGGGCCTGCACAAACCAAACAATAGGTTGGTTAGTGCATAGTTGGAACACTTTTGGTGCACAGACAAATCACGAGCAAACATGGATTCACAAAACTCATCACAGCCCGGACTTGGGGGAAGTCACCATTTTGCCCCTTATAGTATTATCTGTGCTTGACCACAGTGCCAGCACCCAAATGTCATTTGTCCCAAAATTTCCAAAATTGGGACTCCCTCGACTTTGGAAGCCCATAACTTTGTGTGTAGACCTTTAATTGATGTGAAGTCTAAAGCAAAGTTGTAACCCTCATCAAAAAAAATTCAACGTATGTGGTAGGGCAATTCCGGACTTTTAGTGGTCAGAAGTGAAATTGACAATTTGACTCTCAATCCTTCTTTTGGACATAACTTGTGTTTTAACTACCCAAATGGGTGATGCGAACCCATTTTAAATATTTACATTCCAAAAACTTTCCAATGACATAAGGAACTCTTTAATCCAATGAGTTTAAACCCTTTAATTCATGAATCCAATTCCCAAAGTGAGAGCTCACTTGGGAGTGTAAAGGTTCCTTACCTCCACACTCCTACACTCTCGAAAGCATGAGATGAGCCTCCAAGGCTTCCCTCTTGGTACTCACCTTTACAATCCCTTGCTTTGGTCATGAGCCCAAAACTAGGGTTATGACAAAAGAAATTAACATGGATGTGTTATCATGTTTCAAATAAAGTATGAAACTCAACAAATGTTGTTAAAGCATTAGTTTTGGGGGATGGCTAACAACAATTCAAACTTCATTAGTTGAATGTGCATGCCATGTGATTATGAGAACAATTAAGCCATAAAGTTAAGGTTGTCAAACTGAATGGTGGATTGAAGATGTTTAAGGTTCTTGAAAGTTGCTAAATAGACGTAATAATTTTTAGAAAAAACACTAATGCAAAACCTTGAATGTGGGTAAATGACTAATTTGTCATTCATATAGATCATTAAATAACAACAAAGGAACACAAAATGAAACGTATATAATTTCAAAATATAAAGCTAGGTTGATCGGCTTGCATCTCAAATGATCATTATCTATGTAAACACAACATGATCTAAACCATGTTGCCACTTGTTGCACCACACAAGCTACTAGAATCTTTGCACCATGATGTAAATTTTGATTGTATATTGTATGGAAAGATTTTTTTGACAATTTTGAGTTGTTAAAGATGTCAAAAACTAAATAAATTGATATGCACATGCTTTTTAAAATATGTAGAAGACCTTAAATTGAGTGTTCGAGGTTATTACATAAAAATAAGAATTTTTAAAAAGTCTTGGGCTATCTATTTTGAAGATAGGCAACATATATTTATATATGCATGTTGTAAGAAAAATACAAGTAGATTACATCAAATCTTGAGGTGATGGAAACTATTGTCACAACTTTGAACATTCAAAATATAATATAGGATTAATTTGCTAAAGGTTCCTAAAAAGATGAAAAGGTTTAAAAAGAACCTTGAACTTCTACTATTAAGAACAAGCAATTGTGTGACGAGCTTCCAAGTGCTCTATTGAAAAATGCATGATAGTGACAAAATTGAATATCTCAATGCAAAATTTGATGTAGATAGAAAGCAACAAGACTAGGAGATGAAGGATCATTGTTTGAATTGCTAGAGATGCATTGTTGAAGGCATTTGATGCAAGTGATGTTAGAGATGAAGATGAGGCAATGTGGTACAAACTTCAAAATTTGATTGATCAACTTAAATTCACTAGTTCTACGTGCACAAAGGCAATGCAATCTTTGCCAAAAGAAAAAACTATGTAAGGAGGCAATGCAATTGTTGCAACAACAAACAACTAAATGAGGGAGTTAACTCCTCCACTGCGCTGCTATAGGCAATAGCCAGAACTTGATTGTGTCAAGTTGTGGTGATGTAACAAAAGATCCATATCAACCTCAATTTTTTTGCATTTGAACCCCACTTTTTTACCTATAAACATCAAACTTGTCATATAAGAGACTTACGTGGGCTGACAAAGAACAAGAAGGAATCTAGGTGTGTTCATGAAATTATTTGAAGAAAGGTCAGTATGTTCAAGAAAGTAGAGCAACCTGCCATAAGCTGAAGATTTGTAACATATCATGTATATCTTTCGATTTTGTAGGTAGCATAATATGTCATGTTACTTTACCTGTTATATATCTTGTCACATGTGAGTTGCATTTTTGGATTCTTAAAAGATTTTGAATTCATGTTGGATTTAAGTATAGACCAGCACTATTATTAGTTGGAACTTGTGGTTGATAGTTTTGAATTTGTGAGCAGAAATTTGAGCATGATATCAACTTCTTTATTTCCTGTAGGTAAAAGAATGGATATTTCTACCAAGTTGAACACTCTCCAAGGAAATTATGGAACCCATATTTCATTTTTTAATTTTAATTTTCACATTGTGAAATAAACGATCTTTGTATTTTCCCATTGTCAATATAAACCATTTCATGTTTGCATAGGGGAAATTCAAGTTTTTCTTGATGATTTCAGAAGAAATTCTAAAAACGTTTGTTGTGTATTTACTCCACAAATATGTCAAACCCATTCAATATGGTGTCAGTTGCAAGCTTCCATTCCATAACAAAACAGAGAATAAACATGCAACCATATTCAATTAGGTAGTTAGCTAGTTGGAAAGACAGTCACGTCCAGAACTGCGTTCTCCCAAAATCCTTAGCAAAGCCTGTTTTAATAGATGCTGAAAAAGAGCTCAAAAAACAAACCCCTTAACCGAAAACCCTTGAAAAGAAATTATACCCAACGTATATACCAGGATACAAAGAATCTGTTAAAAAGGTACCTGAAATATACACAAATTCTTATTTGGATGATAAGATCTCTGTGGTAAGCAACATTTTTCTAAACTAGAGCAAAAATTCAAACCCTGGTTAATTACATCTTCCAAACCCTTGAAGCTAAGGCTAGGAATGAAGCAATAATTTTTATACATAAACCTTCCAACGGTGATCGTGCATGCAAACTAAGATTCTCAAATATTTAGTTGTTGTGGCGTAGAATGCGCAGTTCAAGTTGATGAAAACATTCGCTGGAAAGTGGCTGGAACAGTAAGTGGCCCCAACAATTAGTATTACAATAATTGATGAGGAGTTTGGATGCAGACTGAGTAACTTGATTGCTAGATTTACAGTGCCGTATTGAGCCGTGCAGCTCGGTTCTCGCGGACCACGGCACGTTTTCTGTACGCTACATCGTTTGCACGAGCAATCTTCTGGTTTTTCCTCTCTGCCATCATAGAGAAAATGCTGGTAAGAAGAAGTAATATAGAAGAAGAAGAACTGCCTGCATCTCCACTATGAAGTAGAAAATTCTAGTGAAGCTGCAAATTCAGATCAAGAGTACAACAAAAGACTGCAGATGTCACCAAACATTCCCTGCCTGAATTGACCAAAACCCAGCGAAATGCAAAGAAGAAATAAGTTATTTTGTACAGCTTTGTTAACATTTCATCACTAGAGTCTTTTTCTATTTATTAGGCTGCTGTGACGATCATCCCAGCAGCCTAACTGAAAACCACTGACACAGGGCCTTGTTTCTTGCTACAAGGACAGTTACTTTCCATTGCAGAGCTGCAAGTGTAGTGAAAATATGTAATTAATCATGTTAGGAACTTTGCGCACACATGTTATCATGAAAGAAAAGAACAGTTAGTGAATGATGAATCAGAGTTTGACTCACAGCTCCTGCAATACGTCAATGCTTGAGCTGTGATTTGACTGTGAGCACAGCTAGTTAGAAAAACGTAATGGAAAGCTGCTGTTGTGACCACAAAATCTGTGATCACAGCAGCGTAATGGAAAAATGTTCTAGTTTCGCTAAACTAGTATTATACACCTGAGTTCAAGGAAAATTAACTGCAAATTATACAGCTAGTTCGAAGTTGTCGAACTTCACAACTTAGTTACTAACCTGTTGCAGCAGCTTTGGTATTTACTGCCGACTCCTTGGCGGCTGCTCTGCGGATAGGATGGATAGGATGCGCCACAGTGTAGAAGGCCAAACCCATGTTAGCCCTCAAGTGTGCCAGCTTCTCACCGATCTTAGCTCCAGCCACGGACATTCTTCTCCCACTGGCTGCCCTCATATCCGTGAATTTCGTCTTCGGACCCCCAGCAAGCTTGTTCCCAGCCACAGCGGCACCAGCATTTCTTCTTCCCCATCTGGAGCGCGTGGGTCCAACTCGACCGGTACCAGCACCAGTTCCATAGCCCGTTCCACCAGCTGGACCATTAACTCCGGTGCCGTAGCCAGTAGCACCCACCGGTGCAGCACTCCCGCCTACCCCAGTAGCCGCAGTTCTTCTTCCGAAAGCCATCGCCTAAACCTAGATCACAAGATCGGCTAAATTCTGATAATCACAGAATTAGAAAGAAATGCTCAAGCTCAAAGCTGGCGTTACAAGAAGGTGCAGACAATGCCGGAGAGTAAATATCAGAAAGAAGGAAGCGAAGGGGGAGAAGAAGACTGCTTCTAAGTGTTAGTAGCTAAATGCAACAATTGCAACAATTTAAGTCGAGAGGTTTGAGAACTTCGCAAGTGTATTCGTGTTTTCGTATTCCTCTTCTCGCGTCTTCCTTCTATATAGCCCTAGTTTCTCCAGTGGGAGCTCGCTGCCCGATTGCTGAGGTGTCTGGAACACGTGTCGACGGCCAAGATCAAGAGACCAACTCACACGGATTGGTGGCTCAGACCGGACTACCGGCGGCTTGACGCATGGAGGGTGTGCCATGTGGCATCTCTTCATTCGTAAAAAGAAAGTGGAGGAAAGAGATGGAATCTACTTAATTATGGAATTTAGTTAATAAAACGAAAAAAAAAGAATTAAATTTCATTAGTTTTGGTTTAGGTGGCGACCCGGGGGGTACGGAGAGGTGGCACGTCTGCACGTTCATGGGTAGATAATTAGCTGGACTACTGGACAGCCCAGGTGGACAGGTGTACCTATATTGTGGTTCTTATGTGCCAGGTGTGGCAGCCGTAGTGGAGAAAGGGTTTTAGAGCTTATCCTTTAAGTAAGAAGAAAACGAGTCCTTGTGTGGGTGTCTTCTGGGGGAAGGAAGGAAATAATTTGGGAGTCGGGTTCGAAGTGGGGATATTTCCAAAGTAAGCACCCCCACCGGAGGTTGAGCCAAGGCACGTTTTCAAAGAAATGCCCACCGGAGCAGGCCATTTTCAAAGTAAGCACCCATCCATTGCGGAGCTAATGGGCATTTATTTTTCCGGAATGCCCTTGGGTGAGCACTTACTTTTAGAATGCCCTGCTCTGAGGCTGTTAACTGACATAAACAAACACTGGCAGTTGAAAAACAAATTTGCTTCCCTGTAATACCTGCACGTATCACGGGAAATAATGAAATGCGCATAGGAGCCAGCATTCTGCTTTTGAAAAATGCCCCCCCCACCCCCCGCAAACTTTTCAAAGGAAAAATTCCACTTGGCAACGTGCCCTCCAAATGCACTAGAAATTTCCTGCAGGTGGTTTAGGTCACCATGGGTTAGGGTTGGAAGGGTAGGCCCCCATTTCAAAATGATGGGTCAATTTTCAAAAACTTTCTTTTTAAGTGCTGTAAAGTGTACCATTTAAACAGATCAAAACTAATTTTCTCAAATCTAACCTTTGTAGCACCATCCATCCTGTCTAGCAGTGTTTTGTTTTTCTGGTTTCCTCCAATTTTTTTATGTAGCCAAATTGGTGATTATCCCTAATATTTTATTTAGACAAATCTGGATATAAAAAGTATGAAAGTAAGCAGTCTTCTGTATTTTTGGCTACAAACAGGAACTCCATATAGAATCTGGCAATCATTCCAAAAAAGAACTTATTTCAATATTCCACAACTGGAAAACTAAAAAAAAACTTGTTTTTTCACCATTTACAAGAAGGAAAAAAACCCAAACTGACAAATCTTTAACCCCAAAAAAAAGAGAAAAACACTGTTTCTACCTGTTGTGTTCATGACCAAGATTATTTGGGGATATAAGGAAAAGATTAATCTATTGAAATGCAATGAAAGAATCAATTGATGATGGTGAAACCATCCCAAGCAAAGGGGGCAAGGAAGTACAAAGAGAGAGGACCCAAGTCCAACCCAAAAGCACACAAACCCAAAGGGGGATTGCTAGGGGCAAAGGAAACAAATTATGTTCCAGAGCTCCTGCCAGTGGCAAGAAGCATATTACAAAAAGAAAAAGAAGGGAAACCTGAAAATGTATTGTATTGATGAGTTTATTAAAACAATAATAGGAAATTGAACACATTCATGAATTGTGACACACCCTTATTAGATGTTGATCCCTTGACAAAATACCTGGCAAAAACTTCACTAGAAAATCATTCATGTTGTACACCCAGCTTAAGAAAGTGAAAACAAGTGTGATCACGGTCAAACAAGTCAAAAATTATGTCAGGAAATTGAAAAATTGTTGATTTTTGTGAAACATATCTATGTAATGCAATTTTAATGGTATATTGTACCAAGAAATTTGTATTAAATGATTTATATGAATGTTGAAGAATTCAAAAATAATAATTTAATTTAATAAATTTATTATTTATTTTAATAAAAAAAACTGAACTTTAACACCAAAAAATCAATTTTGTACAGTCTTAGGCTAAAGATTATTTAAATTTTTAAAAATTGATGAGAAAAATATGTAAATGATGATAACTTACCATCCACATACACAAAGCACTCATAATTTAAAATTTGTGGTGCTTGAAATTTTTTGAAATTCAAAATATAATTTCAAAATGTTCAAATCTCAATTGCTAAATGTAAACAGGTCGTAAAGTGTATGACACATAAATAAAGATCTGACTTCTTATTAAAAAGACTAAAGCTTAAATTAATTATCATATTTGAGCATGATTTGAAATTATGATCATTTTTCAAAATAAAATATATGATTTGACAAAAAAATTACACTTTTAAACAATTCATATTTATTCAAAATGAGTGAAGACAAATAATGTAATTTATTGAGGTTATTGTACATATTTTTAAAAACATGTTCTATAAAAAAATCTTTCAAAATTTTCATTCTATGAAAAAGTCAAAATGTTCAGAAAGGACCTAGTTGTAGTTGAGTCTTTTATCACCATTGGTTCATTTAATTGTGATTGTACCCAAACTGTTTTTCAATGGGCAATATGAAAACAAGAATATCATGCTGCAAAAAAACCCTTACAAAGAAAGACTAAAATGTGTGTCCTTCAATTAAAGAAAAACCATGTAAATAAATCCTTCAAGACACCACTTATACACAAATAAATTGAAAACCATAAACTAAAAAGGCCACCACTAATACATTAACAAATATAAGATCATAAATTAGAAAGGTGTCATTTGTCACAAATCAACTCATGATGAAGGTGCACAGGCTATGATGTGTGGAAAAGATTAATAATGTTTCCCAAATACAACAAAACATTAAAAAATTGCAATTTCACATGCACGATAAATGACAATGTACACATGCTATGGATAATAAAAAAAGCATCATGAGAACTAAAAAAGATTGCTACTAATGAACTATAGACTTAAGCACAAAAAATTAAAAAAAGTTGAAATGAGAATGAAACCAACCATAAGTCTCTATTGCATGAAAAATGAAATCGTCTTTTGATGCACACTCAATGTATGATCATGTTTTCTCGAGTAACAACTATTGTTACATGTGTTGTCATGAATGATGCACATTATACCATATTCAGCCAAGTTGAATCAACTATGACAATGTGTGCTAAGGTTCAAAAGCCATCTCTAATACTAAAAATATTGCTTTGTCCCTAAATATGATAGGGGAAAGGTGAGAAATCACTCTCCAAAACAATAATAACAATAATATTTCAAAGAATATCCTATGTTGTAATTAGTGTTGAACAAACCTCTATAAACATTATTGATAACTTCCTAAATGGTAGCTTCCTAATTTCTTCTTAAGCAACTTGAAATGACAAATTACAAATGAAATGTGTCATAAATGACATCATCCAACATAAAACATCTATTAAGAACCTTGGAATTAAATATTGAAATAAGATATTTCATCTAATTCATGTAACTCAGGTTGTCACTCTTGAATGAAATGCATTCATGTAGATTCATTTTCATCCATGAGGATGAAAAGCATTCATGAGCATTCTAATTCATCCATATGAACATTATTCATGATCATTCTGCCATGTTTTGAAAGCTAATCACATTTTCAACTTGAATGATAAACAACTTCAAAAAAAAACTACAAAAGATCATGAGGATTTAGTGATACTAGAGTTGAAAGATGATTTAAAGAACTTCAGGTGGTGCTCCTATAGCACTTTAAATTGTTTAAAATGAAAAAGAAATAAGATAGTTATGAGGTTTGAAAGTAGGAGGGGTCAAAATGAGAAAAAATGAAAAAAAAAACGCATTTTGCAGGTCGAAAAAACGTATTTTCTTTAGTGCTCTTTTTTGGCTAGTCCTTGGGCTTTGCAGTTCAAAGATGATTTGTAGAGCTTGAGAAGGTGCTCCTATAACATTTTAAATCGCTCAAAATGGAGAAGAATTGAGAAAGATCTGGCAAAGTGTTTGGTCATAGGCAAGAGATCGGTGATCCATGTTGAATTTCATGTTAAATGTGTTTTAATTGTACTTATGAAAAGCTTGTACCACTGGTGGGAAGGTCTTCTAACCTGATATACCCATGCATAACAGATTTAATACATAACCTAGTAGGCTGGTAAATATTTTA
>Ga0209208_10006436_pt1 | contig 16179 bp, 15 predicted proteins | sample S1TSphfallax_3_FD_187694 | JGI IMG/M metagenome (GOLD analysis project Ga0209208, IMG submission 187694) | Host-associated microbial communities from peat moss isolated from Minnesota, USA - S1T2_Fd - Sphagnum fallax MG (SPAdes) (version 2) | ecosystem: Host-associated > Plants > Peat moss >...
GAGACCCAAAAAATTTTTGAGTCCTCCGGGGCGGTGCTGGTGGAACCTCCCGGGTCTGAAGGTGCAAAAGTTTTTTGGTTCTTTTTTGGCGATTATATACATGACAAAAGCACTTACCAGTGTTAGTTTGCCGGAGCGAAAATTAGGCGCGTACGCAAGTTTTTACAGCAGACGTCTATTTCAAAAATAACTTGCCTATGTTCCTGTTTTGTTCGTATATCCGCCATGCGGAGATTATGCTTGCGTAGGAGAAAGTCGCTCTGGCGGCTCGAATTAGATACGCTATATTAGTGTCGAATCTGCTTGTATCGTAATCTGAAAGGAGGGAAGGAGCATGAGCGATGTCTTGTCTGCTGTTCCTCAAAGAACCCGGTGGGACTGGGTAAAAGAGCGGGCAGAAACTTTGACGGAACCGTATAGCACTCCGCCAATTCCCATTGTGGAAATTGCGGAAGGACGGGGCGTCCAAGTCGTCCTTGCTGATTTTGGTGAATATCGGGACAAAGTTGCGGGTTTTTGCGACTTTAACGACGCCAAACTCTTTGTAAATCAAGAGGATATTCGCGTCCGTCAAATGTTTACGATTGCCCATGAGCTGGGCCATTGGGTGTTGCACCGCGACATTTTTGAGCAGCACCCAGAAGCCTATCCCGTGCTTCCCCGCTTCCAAAATGCTGAGCCTGGTAACGTGCTTGAACAAGAGGCAAACTCATTTGCAGCCAATTTGCTTGTCCCGCGACGTCTCCTACAGCCAATTCAAGGAGCGCCGGTTTCCGTTCTGGCCGCGATATTCCAAGTCTCTAAAACGATGATGGAATTTCGCTTGAAGCATGTCTGACGCGCCGGGACAATCACCAGAAACACCGCCAACAGTCGCCGACCTCTTGGGGGCAGTGAGAGAAATCCCCCACTCGGCAAACATTCTGTTCGGTGGCGCTGGAAGCCAAACAGACACAATTGACGCGGAACTTGCTTACACCCACCTCCTTGGCCTTCAGGATCATTATGGTTTAAAAAAGGTTTGGGCATACGCCGTGATGTTTTTTATGCTCATAATGATTGTTTTTCAATGTGTTTTGCTGGGGTTGGTGGGAGGTCACGTCTGGAGCTTCACCGATTATAAATGGCTACTCCCTGCCCTTCTGGTTCAAAATCTTGCCCAAATAGCGGGTTTAGCCTTTATTGTTGTAAAAGCACTCTTCAATTCTTCGATGCCGCTTCCTGCGACATCACCACTGAAGCGCGGATGAACGGTCTTCCATGAACCAGAAGCAATCAAAGCAATCCAGCGAAGAAGAGTCCACTCGTAGGCGCAACGAGACGCTGCGGCGGATGCTCAACACCCCGCCGCAGCAACACGCTAAGGCTCCTCCGCAGACTCCCCGAAGTCGAAAGAAAGCTGATGCGGGCGACGTGTCCCCGGCTTCGGACAAGCCGGCGAAGGCTTAGCCTTCCGTTTTCGGGCCTTAATGGACCCGGTTTCTACCAGTTTGTTGATAGGTCAACCGCTTACCTTCCGCGCCGCGTAATACTTTGGCGGCACGGGCCGCGTCGTCAAAACCCAACTTGGTCCGGCTGTTATACCGGAAGTCAAACTCGGCAAGGTAGCGGTGAAGGTGATGCTCGCCGCAGTGCTGATAGACCCCGTTCATGCCGCGCTTAAAGATTGAGAACACGCTTTCAATGGTGTTGGTGTGGATGTCGCCCCGGACATACTCCCCGATACCGTGCTGCACGGTCTGGTGATCGGCGAACTCGGTACCGAGCCTGGTGTAGAGGTTGCTTTCATCCGTCATTATGACGCTCTCGCGGGTCAGATTATCCCGCACAATCGGGGCAACCTTCGCAACGGTGGAATTTTCGATGTGGAATGATCGCACTTCGCCGCCGCGCTCTACCAGCGCCAACACGGGGCGCTTGTGCCGATAGCCTCCCCTAGCCTTCTTCCGGCCTTCCTTTGTGCCGATATAGGTCTCATCTACCTCTACCGGCGCGCCTCCACCACCCATAGGGGCTAGCGCGCCGGAGCGCATGGCTTCCCGAATCCGGTGCGTCATGAACCAGGCGGATTTATAGGTAACGCCCAACATCCGGTGTATCTGGTGAGAGGAAATGCCCTTTTTGGAAGCCGAAAGCAGATGCGTCGCCAGCAACCATTTCGTGAGCGGGATTTTGGAGCGCTCAAACACGGTGCCTACCGTCACGGTGAACTGGCCTTTGCAGTCGCCGCAGTAGTAGAGGCCGGGACGGTGGGACTTACCTTTGACCGAGCCGATTTTGTCCATCGCGCCACACTGCGCGCACACAACGCCATGAGGCCAGCGGATGGCTTCTAGTGCTTCGCGGGCAGCATTTTCATCGGTGAAAATGGGGTCCTGTAAATCGGCGGTCATGGTTTTGCTCCTTGACCATCATTCTACATCTAGCGGCACTTATGTCAAGTATATAATACCCTCTTTTTTTCAAAAAAGAACAGTCTTGCTTTGACTTATAGATGGATTGCCGCGGCCGCTGGCGCGGCCTCGCAATGACGTCTGCGGGGGGCAGCATTGCCCGCTTGCGTTTTGCGGGCGGGGGCGCGATGAGGCAGGCGTGAAACCTGACCTGCCTGCGCCCAAGCATTTGGAGGCCATCCGGATCGAGCGGTTCGAGGATGAGGGGGATTTGCACGCGCTGGCCGAGGCGGCGACCGCGGCGATATTGGATGGTGGCGGGTTTGGCTGGGTGAAGCCGCCGAAAGCCTCGGTATTGGAGCAATATTTCCGGGGTGTGCTGCTGGTGCCCGAGCGCGAGCTGATTGTGGGGCGGATGGATGGGGTGATTTATGGCGCGGCGCAGCTGCACCGGCCGTCCCGCAATAATGAGGCGCAGAGTTTTGCGGCGCATATCATGCATCATTTTGTCGCCCCCTATGCGCGCGGGTTTGGGCTGGCGCGGCTGATTGTGCAGCGGGCGGAGGAGCATGCGCGGGCAGCGGGGTACCATGTGCTGAATTTGGATGTGCGTGAGACGCAGAGTGCGGCAATTGCGCTGTATGAGCAGCTTGGGTTTATCCGCTGGGGGACGCATCCGGCCTATGCGCGGGTGAAGGGCAGTGCCGTGCAGGGGCATTATTACTACAAGATGCTGCGGCCATGAGCCTGGTGTTATATCCGGCGATTGATTTGAAGGATGGCGCCTGCGTGCGGTTGCGGCGGGGCGAGATGGATAGCGCGACGGTGTTTGGCGAGGACCCGGGGGCGCAGGCGGCGGCGTTCGCGGCCGCCGGGTTTGGCTGGGTGCATGTGGTGGATTTAAACGGGGCGTTTGCCGGCCGGCCGGTGAATGGCGCGGCGGTGCGGGCGATATTGGGTGCCGTGGACGTGCCGGTGCAGCTTGGCGGCGGGATACGGGATTTGGCGACCGTGGAATATTGGCTGGAAGCGGGCGTGACCCGCGTGATTCTGGGCAGTGTGGCGGCGAAGAACCCCGCTTTGGTGGCGGAGGCTGCCCAGAAATTTCCGGGGCGGGTGGTGGCCGGGATTGATGCCAAAGCGGGCATGGTGGCGACCGAGGGATGGGCCGAGACATCGGAGATCAGCGCGGTGGCACTGGCACGGCGGCTTGAGGATTCCGGGATTTCCGCGATTATTTATACCGATATCGCGCGGGATGGGATGAAGACCGGGCTGAACCTGGCCGAGACCGCAGCACTTGCGGATGCGGTCCGCGTGCCGGTGATCGCCTCCGGCGGGGTGGCCGGGATTGGCGATATTTTGGCGCTGCGGGAGGCGGCGGCTGTGCACCCGAATTTGGCCGGGGCGATTTTGGGGCGGGCTTTGTATGACGGCAGCCTAGGCGCTGCCGAGGCGCTGGCGGCGTGCTGAAGCTGCGGGTCATCCCTTGCCTGGACGTGAAGGACGGGCGGGTGGTGAAGGGGGTGAATTTTGTGGCTTTGCGCGACGCCGGAGACCCGGTGGAGCAGGCCGCGATTTATGACGCGGCCGGCGCCGATGAGCTGACATTTCTGGACATCACCGCCAGCTCCGACAACCGGGACACGATTCTGGATGTGGTCTCGCGCACCGCGTCGCGGGTGTTTTTGCCGCTGACGGTGGGGGGCGGGATACGCTCGACGGCCGATATGCGCCGGCTGCTGCTGGCGGGGGCGGATAAATGCAGCATTAATTCCGCCGCGATTGCGCGGCCGGCGCTAGTGGCCGAGGCGGCGGAGAAATTTGGGCGGCAATGCGTGGTTGTGGCGATCGACGCGCGGGCCGCCGTACCCGGCAAATGGGAGGTGTTCTCGCATGGCGGGCGGGTGAATACCGGGCTTGATGTGCTGGACTGGGCACAGCGTATGGAAAGCCTGGGGGCCGGGGAGATTCTGCTGACCTCGATGGACCGCGACGGCACTGGCAGGGGCTTTGACCTCGATTTGCTGCATGCCGTGTGTGGTGCCGTGAAGCTCCCGGTTGTTGCCTCCGGCGGGGTGGGGACGCTGGAACATTTCGTCGAGGGTGCGCAGGCGGGCGCGACGGGGCTGCTCGCGGCATCAGTGTTTCATTTCGGGACCTTCAAGATTTCTGAGGTGAAGGCAGCGTTGATGGATGCGCGCTTGCCGGTGCGTAACGCGCGCGCGATAATGGCTCCATGAAGGAGTCGCATTATTTGCGCCAATGGCCAAGAAAGTTTTGAAAGCGGCGATCGCCGCGCCGAAAAAACGCAAAGTCCCGGTGAAGAAACGCGCCGCGCGGCTGGCCACCAGCATCAGCGTGCCGCCGCCCTTCGACGGGCCGGATGCGCGGGTGCTCGACCGGTTATGGGCGACGGTGCTGTCACGCAAGGATGCGAATCCGGCGGAGAGCCATTCGGCCCGGCTGCTCTCGCGCGGGACCGCGAAAATCGCGCAGAAATTCGGCGAGGAGGCGGTGGAATGCCTGATCGAGGCGGTGGGCGGGCACCGCAATGCGCTGATCGGCGAAAGTGCGGACGTGCTGTACCATCTGCTGGTGATGTGGGTGGATGCCGGGCTGCGGCCGGAGCAGGTTTGGGCCGAGCTGGCGCGCCGGGAAGGGATGAGCGGGATTGCCGAAAAAGCCGCGCGCAAGCCGGCCAATGACGCCATGGGCACCACAAAAATTCCGTAAACAGAAATTCTGTAGAATCAGCGTCTCCCGACAGAGTTCACACAAAAAACCATTGATTAAAACCGATTAGCCCTTAAGACTCCGATCACGAAAAGTTTACTATCGGGGGCTTGGATGGCGTATGACGACCAGAACGTATTTGCGCGGATTTTGCGGGGGGAAATCCCCTGCACCCGGCTCTACGAAGATGAATTCGCCCTCGCCTTCCCCGATATCAGGCCGGCGGTGCCGACCCATATTCTGGTGATCCCGAAGGGGAAATATGTCTCGATCGCGGATTTTGGCGCGAGCGGCAGCCCGGCGGAAATCACCGGGTTCTTCCGCGCGGTGTCCCACGTCGCCAAAATGGCGGGGGTGGAGGAGAGCGGCTACCGGATCCTCGCCAATGCCGGGCCGGATAGCCACCAGGAAGTGCCGCATTTCCATGTTCATATCCTGGGCGGCGCCAAGCTCGGACCGCTGCTCGCCCCGCGATGAGCGAAACCGGCCCGGCACTAGAAGTCCTCTGGGTGTTCCTGAAGCTCGGGCTTACCTCGTTCGGCGGGCCAATTGCGCATCTGGGCTATTTCCGCCGGGAATTCGTTGAAAAACGCGCCTGGATGTCGCACGCCGAATTCGGCCATCTGGTGGCGCTGTGCCAGTTTTTGCCGGGCCCCGCCTCCTCGCAAACCGGATTCTGCATCGGGCTGCGGCGCGCCGGCGGCGTGGGCGGGGTGTTCGCCTGGGCCGGATTCACCCTGCCCTCCATGATCGCCATGGTGCTCGCCGCGCAATATGTCACAATCTACCAGCATTACCCACTGGTGCGCGGCGCGCTGCACGGGCTGGAACTCGCCGCCGTCGCGGTCGTCGCCCAGGCGGTCTGGCAAATGGCGCGCACACTCTGCCCGGATACGCCGCGCCGCGCGATGGCGCTGCTGGCGTTCGCGATCCTTGGCACCCTGCCCGATACCGGCGGGCAAATGCTGGTGCTGGTGATGGGCGGTACCATCGGCTACCTCGCCCTCGAACAGCCGCCAGCCACCGGGGCGGAACCGCCGCCGGTGCCCGCCAGCACCCACCGTGCCGCCATCCTCGGCCTCGCACTCTTCGCCGCCCTGCTGATCCTCTCCTTCCTCGCCCCGCCAACCGGGCAGCGCGCTTTGTTCGCCAGCTTCTACCGCGCCGGCGCCCTGGTGTTCGGCGGCGGACACGTCGTGCTGCCGACATTGCGCGACGCCGTGGTGGTGCCAGGATGGGTCAGCCCCAGCCTGTTCCTGGCCGGGTACGGCGCCGCCCAGGCCATGCCAGGGCCGCTCTTCACCGTCGCCGCGTTCCTCGGCACCATCGCCACCGGCGGACCAGGCGGATGGCTCGGCGCCTGGATCGCCACCATCGCCATCTTCATGCCAGGGCTGATACTGGTGTCCTGCGCCCTGCCCTACTGGACCTATCTGCGCCGCCGCCCCGCCATCAACGCCATGATGGGCGGCCTCAACGCCGCCGTCGTCGGGCTGCTGGGCGCTGCCTTCATCAACCTCCTCGCCCTCTCCACCATCCAAAATATCTGGGACCTGCCGATTGCGCTCGGCGCCCTCGCCCTGCTCACCGCCGGCCGCGCCAAACCCATCCTCGTCGTCGCCTTCTGCGCCGCCACCGGGGCGGCGATTTAGGGGCGCCTGTGAGCAAGCAAGGCCAGGGGGCTTTGCCCCCTGGACCCCCATTGGGGCCGGGAGGCCCCAAACCCCAGTTAGTTTTAAAGGGTATTGGGAGGGTGGGGTCATTCGCCGCTTCTGCCGTCGTTATTAAACGAAGCGCGGGGGGCGAATGACCCCACGCTCCCAATACCCTTAAGTCTAGGGGTCTGGGGCCTTGCGGCCCCAGCGGGGTTCCAAGGGGCGGAGCCCCTTGGCCTTACTTACTTTCCCAGCCCCTAAACGCTGAACTCGATGACTTCGCGGACGCGGGGGTAGATTTCGTTGGCCCAGCGTTTGCCGGAGAAGACGCCATAATGGCCGACGCCGGTTTGGACGTGGTGGCGTTTGAGCAGGGGGCGCAGGTTTGAGCAGAGGTCGAGTGCGGCGGCGGTTTGGCCGAGGCCGCAGATATCGTCCCGTTCGCCTTCGACGGTGAAGAGGAAGGTTTTTTTGATGGCTTCGGGTTTGACGAGGCGGCCTTTATATTTGAGCTCGCCTTTGGGGAGTTCGTGATCCATGAAGATGCGTTGCACGGTTTCCAGGTAGAATTCGGCGGGCAGGTCCATGACGGCGAGGTATTCGTCGTAGAAGGCGCGGTGGGTTTCGGCTGCGGGCTTGTCGCCGGTGGCGAGTGAGCGGAATTGGCGCAGATGCGCGCCGATATGTTTATCGAGGTTCATGGAGACGAAGGCGGAGAGCTGGACGAAGCCGGGATAGACGCGGCGGCCAGCACCTTTGTAGCGCCAGGGGACGACGCCGATCATTTTATCTTCAAACCAGGCGATGTCTTTGGTTTTGGCGAGCTGGTTGACGCGGGTTGGGTTGCGGCGTGTGTCGATCGGGCCGGCCATGAGGGTCATGCTGCGCGGGGTGGCGGGGTGGTTATCTTCCGACATGACGGCGACGGCGGCGAGCACGGCGACGGTGGGCTGGCAGACCCCCACGATATGGCTGCGGGGGCCGAGTTTATCCATGAATTGGATGATGTGTTCGACGTATTCGTCGAAGCCGAAGGGGCCGGCATCCACCGGCATGTCGCGGGCGTTGTGCCAATCGGTGATGTAAACATCGTGGTCTTGCAGCAGGATTTCGGCGGTGTGGCGCAGGAGGGTGGCGAAGTGGCCGGACATGGGGGCGACGAGCAGGACTTTGGGCTGTTTGCGGTCTGAGTCTTTTTTGAAGTGCAGCAGGCTCGCGAACGGGGTTTGGTAGATGATTTCATCCTCGACGCTGACGAGGTTGTTGCCGACCATGATTTCATCGATCTGGTAGGCGGGGCGTTTATGGCTGGTGCCGGAATGGCCGAAGACATCCAAAGCGGCGTTGAGGTGGCGCATGAAGATGCCGTAGGGCGGTTGCGGTGTCACGTTGCGCATCATGGCGCTGCTGGTGCGCGCCATCATGCGGAGCGGATCCATGAAATCTGCTTGCGCCTGGTACATCTGGTAGATCATCGTGCTATCCTAGACCGGTACGGCACCGGCATGTTTTAAAATCGGTCATGTCCGGCATTGTGCGGGCATGGTGGCTTTGGTAATCATGTGTCCATTTGCACCAAAAAGAAAGGGCGACCATGTCCGAGGCAACCCTGCTGATCAGCAGTAAGAATTATTCCTCGTGGTCGTTGCGGGGTTTTTTGCTGGCGAAGCTCTCCGGCATTTCGTTCAAGGAGGAGCGGGTTTCGCCGGATGATCCGCGGGCGCGGGAGGAGCTGTTGATGCGCACCTCCTCGATTTTGGTGCCGTGCTTGCTGCATGGCGAGGTGAGCGTGTGGGACACGCTGGCGATTGCGGAATATTTGAACGAGTTGTTCCCTGAGGCGAATATGTTGCCGGCGGAGAAGGTGGCGCGGGCGCGCTGCCGCTCGATCTCGGGTGAGATGCATTCCGGGTTTGCGGCGTTGCGGTCCAGCCTGCCGATGAATTTGCGTTTTCATAAGCCGGGCTTCACGGTTTGGTCTTCTGCGCAGGCGGATATTGACCGGATTACGCAGATTTGGCGGGATTGCCTGGGCACGTGGAAGGGGCCGTTTTTGTTTGGGCGCAAGCCGACGATTGCGGACGCGATGTATGCGCCGGTGGTGACGCGGTTTTTGAGCTATGACGTGGCGGTGGACGGGGTGTGCCAGGGATTTTGCGACACCATTATGAATTGGGCGCCGATGAAGGAGTGGGTGGCGGATTCCAAGGAGGAGCCGCAAGAGATCATCGAGCTTGATTTGGATTTTTGAGCGTTGCATCGCTGCAGATGAAAAAGGCCGGGTGATCCCGGCCTTTTTCATTTATTCAGCGGCGGTTGACCAGGGGGTTGGGCCTGGGACGGCGCATGGGCCTTCCACGTCCACGGTGCCGAAATCGGCCGGGGAGGTGATTTCGATATATTCCATGTCCGGCGAATAATCGAAGAGGTAGTGGGTGATGCCGGGCTGCTGGTGCACGCAATCACCGGCGGCGACGAGGTGTTCGACATCATTATACATGAACCGGGCCCAGCCTTTGGTCATGATGACGATGTGGAAATCGGCGATGTGCTGGTGCCAGCCGGTGCCGTGCTCGGGCGGGCGCTCAGGGTTGGCTTTGACCAGCTGGCAGATCACGCGGCCGCCGGTGGAGTCGGCGACGCCGAGGTCCCGGTAGAGAAAGAAATCCCGCAGACCGTCCATCCGCCAGGGCGTGTCGGTGGGTTTGACGTGGGAAAATTCATTGACGATAGGCTTGTCGAGCATCGAGGAGCCTCCTTGCGCAAAAACCAATGGGAGAGTGGCATAAAGGATGGCTCGAGGCCAGAAATTTTTTGCGCTGCACCATTTTTAGGCAATATGGTGGTTTTGCGGTTTCGCGGCGCGGGCTGGCAGGGTAGGATTGCGGCATGAGCAAGGGGCAAGCGGCGGGGTTGGATAAGGGTTTGCGGCTGCGCTCCCCCGGGTTGCGCAGCGAGATGATTTTTCATCGGTTCAATGGCGAGGTGATCGACCGGGGAGCGTATTTGGTGGTGCGCACGCCTGACAATCCCGGGTTTTATTTTGGCAATTTGCTGGTGTTTTTTGAGGCGCCGGGCAAGGGCTCAGCGGCGGTATGGCGGGCGTTGTTTGCGGCGGAGTTTGCGGATAACCGGGAGATTAGGCACTGCACGCTGGCCTGGGATGCCGGCGGGGTGCGCGGCGAGCTCAACGAGCTGGCAGCGGCGGGGTTTGAGGTTAGCCAATCGGTCGTGCTGCGGGCAAGCGCCGTGCGGGCGCCGGCAAAGATGCATGCGGGGGTGATTGTGCGGCCGCTGGCGGGCGATGAGGATTGGCGGGCGGCGGCGGCGTTGCAGATTGCCTGCCGGTCCGAGGTGTATGAGGCCGCGCGTTACGCCGTTTTTAAAGAGTTGCAGATGGCGCGCTACCGGGAGATGGCGGCCGCCGGGCTGGGGCAGTGGTTTGGGGCGTTTTTGGATGGGCGGCTGGTGGGGGATTTGGGGCTGTTCCGGGAAGCCACGCTCGGGCGGTTCCAGCAAGTGGAGACGCACCCGGATTTTTTCCGCCAGGGGATTTGCGGTCGGCTGGTTTACGAGGCGGCGCGCTACGGGCTGGAGGAGATGAGGCTGAGCGAGCTGGTGATGGTGGCGGATGAACACTACCACGCGGCGCGGATTTATGAGTCGGCCGGGTTTACGCCGGTGGCGCGGGAGTATTCGGCGTGCTGGTGGGAGCGGGGTAAGTAAGCGATCGCTTTTTTTAAAAAAGCGACCGCTTGTCTTTATCCTTGGCGTAGGAGGGGTGGGGTTGATCACTTCGCGGCTTGTAAGGGGTATTGGATGGGTGCTGCTGGCGCTGTCGGCGACCGCGGTGGGGCTGTATTCGCTGCGCTATGCGTTGCCGCATGTGCCGATGCCGGCAAGGTTGACGAATTTTACCACGCGGCGGGACGCGCTTTGCGTGCATGCGGTTTCGTCCGCGATCGCGTTGCTGGTGGGGCCGTGGCAATTTGTTGGTGCTCTGCGCAGCCGGCATTTGCAACGCCACCGCGCGCTTGGGCGGTGCTATGCGCTGGCGGTACTGACCGGGTGGATTGCCTCCCTGCCGATTGCGCTGCATGCGCAGACCGGGCCGATTGCCTCGGCTGGGTTTCTCGCACTCGGGTTGAGTTGGGTCACGGCGACGGCGACCGCGATATGGAAGGTGACACATGGCGATATTGCCGCGCACCGGCGCTGGATGACGCGCAGCTACGCGCTGACCGCGGCGGCTATTACGTTGCGGATTTATCTCGGCATCATTTTGAGATGCAATATCGATTTCGTACTGGGTTACCGGGTGATTGCGTGGCTATGCTGGGTGCCGAATCTTCTGGCGGCGGAGGTCTTGGTCCGCAGGATGAAAATGGATGATCGCCTTCCGCGGCGTTAAGGCTAGAGCGATTTCCGATCAATCGGAATCGCTCTATAGAGCGCGATAGGTTCAGATCGACGCATACGCGCCGCTCTGAACGCGCTCTAACTCTATGATAAGAGGCTGATTCACGTTTTCGGTCGCCGCGCGTTGCGCGGCAACCTCAAACGATCAGGCTCCAGCTCATGCTTTGGCGCGCATTACATCCGACCAGATTGGTTCCGATGAACCAATCTGGTCGGAAAATCAAAAAGTTTTTTGCGGAGCTTTTTTTCAAAAAAGCGACAGCTTGTCTTTGCTTTTTAAAAGTCATGGATGCCGGCATGACCGGGGTTAGTCCTCGTCCCGCTCGCGGCGGACCAGGACTTCGCGTTTGCCGACATGGTTGGCAGGGCTGACCACGCCGTCTTTTTCCATTTGTTCGATGAGTTTGGCGGCGCGGTTATAGCCGATTTGGAGGTGGCGCTGGATGAAGGAGGTGCTGGCTTTGCCTTCGCGCGCGACGACGGCGACGGCCTGGTCGTAGAGCGCGTTTTCGCCGGTGGTGTTGCCGCCGATGGCGCCGGTGGAGAGGCTGGCGGTGTCGTCGTCCATCGGCTCGGTGACTTCGTCGAGATAGGCGGGTTCGCCCTGTTCGCGCAGATAGGCGACGACGGCTTCGACCTCGTGGTCCGAGACGAAGGGGCCGTGCACGCGGGTGATGCGGCCACCGCCTTGCATGTAGAGCAGATCGCCCTGGCCGAGCAGTTGCTCCGCGCCTTGTTCGCCCAGGATGGTGCGGGAATCGAATTTCGAGATCACCTGGAAGCTGATGCGGGTAGGGAAATTGGCTTTGATGGTGCCGGTGATGACATCGACCGAGGGGCGTTGGGTGGCCATGATGACGTGGATGCCGGCGGCGCGGGCCATTTGGGCGAGGCGCTGGACGGCGATTTCGATCTCCTTGCCGGCGACCATCATCAGATCCGCCATTTCGTCGATGAAGACGACGATGAAGGGCAATGGCTCGAGGGCCAAGGGTTGATCCTCGAAGGTGGGTTTGCCAGTTTCGGCATCGAAGCCGGTTTGGACCCGGCGGGTGACGACCTCACCGCGGCCGCGGGCCTCGATCACGCGCTCATTATAGCCGGCGATGTTGCGTACCGAGAGCTGGGACATGGCGCGGTAGCGGCGCTCCATCTCGCGGACCACCCATTTGAGCGCGGCGACGGCTTTCGCGGGCTCGGTCACGACCGGGGCCATGAGGTGGGGGATGCCGTCATAGACCGAGAGTTCGAGCATTTTGGGGTCGATGAGGATGAGGCGGCATTGCTCGGGCGAGAGTCGGTAGAGCAGGCTCATGATCATCGCGTTGACGCCGACGGATTTGCCGGAGCCGGTGGTGCCGGCGATGAGCAGATGCGGCATGCGGGAGAGATCGGCCATGATGGGGGCGCCGGAGATGTCCTTGCCCAAGGCGATGGCGAGTTTGGCGGATTGGGAGTCCCATAGCTCGGAGCCCAGCAGCTCAGAGAGGAAGACGGTTTCGCGCTTGGCGTTCGGCACCTCGATGCCGATGACGTTGCGGCCCGAGACGGTGGCGATGCGGACGGCGACCACGGAGAGGGAGCGGGCGATGTCGTCCGCCAGGCCGACGACGCGGGCGGAGCGGATGCCGGGGGCGGGCTCAAGCTCGTACAGTGTGACGACCGGGCCGGGGCGGATTTCCACGATTTTGCCCTGCACGCCGTAATCCTGCAGCACGGTTTCCAGCAGGCGGGCGTTGTTTTCGAGCGATGAGGCGTCCGGCCCGGAGGCCGTGCGGATGGGGGCGGGGCGCAGCAGGTCGAGCGGGGGGAGATTCCAACCAGCGTCCAGCAGCGGCAGACGCTCCTGCCTTGGTGCGGCTTTTTTGGGCAAGGCGGCGGGTTTGATGGCGGGTTTGGCTTTGAGCGCGAGGAAGGGGACGGGCTGCGGCGCGTCCTCCTCGGCGCGGGCGGCTTCAGGCACCCAGAGGCGCTGCGGGGTGGCGGCCTGGGCGGTGGCGGTGGCGAGCAGCGGGGTGATCCAGGAGGATACGGCCTCGGCACCGCGGCGGCTTTGCACCACCGAGGCAACGGCGGCGCGGGCGGCTTTGCGGCCGCCGGCGCGCCATTCGCCAGGGGTGAAGCCGAGCGCGAAGCCGAAGCTGGTTAGGGCGAGGATGAGGGTGGTCAGCATGGTCAGCGCGCCGCCGACGCGGCCGAAATTTGAACCAGCGGCGTGGACACCGAACTGGGCGAGCAGCATGCCGGCCGCACCGCCGATGCCGGACGCGACCGGCCAGGCGAAGGGCGGGCCGGGGATGACGGCCACCGCCATGGCGAGAGCGGCCGCGACCAGCGGCAATGCGGCACCGGCCAGGACGGCGCGGAGTTTAAGATGGCCGATGGCGCCGAGCGTGCCGAGCCGGTAGCTCCAGGCCAGCAGAACCAAAGCGGGGATGAAACCCGCGATGCCGAAGCCCTGCAAGAGCAGGTCCGAGGTTTCAGCCCCGGCGGGGCCGACCAGATTGGCGGTGTGGCCGGCGCCCACAGAGTCAAAAGACGGGTCCATCGGGTTGTAGGAGAGCAGCGCGATCATCATGGTGAGGCCGGTGAGCGCGCAGGCCATGGCGGCGAGCTCGGCGAAACGGCGCCGCAATGCGGTGCGGATCGCGGGCGAGATGAAACGCCGTGACTCAAGATTGAGGGCCATGTGCTTGTTATACGGCGGAGGAGGCTGATTTTCAAAGTAATAATGCGGGGAAGTAAGCGGCCGCTTTTTTGAAAAAAAGCGGCGCAAAAAACTTTGATTTATGCCAGGGCGGTGCGGGTGGGGCGGCTTTTGCCCGGAAGATGGATTGCCGCGGCCGCTTGCTTCAACAAAAAACGGCGCCCGTTGCGGGGCGCCGTTCTTTTTGGTCAGGTTTTGGGCGGGGACTAGTCGCCCATGACGGGGATTTTCTGACCGTCGCCGAAGATCGCGTAGGCTTCTTCGCCGTGGATCGCGTCGTCACCGATCATCAGGGTTTCGTCATCCATGCGCAGCGACACGACCAGGCCGATGAGCTTCAGCAGGATGAAGGTGCCGACGACGTTGATGGCGATGATGAAGGCGGCGCCATAGACCTGCAGCAGGACCTGGTGGACGTTACCATAGATCGCACCGGTGACGCTGAAGGAGTCGTTCTTGGTGCCGTACCACTCGATCATGTTCGGATCGGCGAGGATACCGGTGCCGATACCGCCCACGATGGCGGCCACGCCGTGGGTGTGGATGACGCCGAGGGTGTCGTCCACTTTACGGAAGAGCCAGGTTTTGCCCAGAATGTTCCAGGTGAACCAGGGCAGCAGCGAGGCGACGATGCCAAGGATGATGGCGCTGATGCCGCTGATGTAACCAGCCGCAGGCGTGATGGCGACGAGGCCACAGATCATGCCGTTGACCGCACCGAGGACGGAGGGCTTGCCGTAGGCAAACACGTCCAGGAACATCCAGGTGAGCAGGGCGGCAGCGGTGGCGGTGTGGGTGTTGAGCACACCAACACCGGCATCAGCGTTCGCGGTGAACGGGTCACCGCCGTTGAAGCCGGACCAGCCGAGCCAGAGCAGGCCGGCACCCGCCAGCGTGATCAGCAGCGAATTCGGGTGGAAGCTCTCACGGTCACGCGGTAGACGCGGGCCGACGATCGCCGCGGCGGTGAAGCCGGACGAGGCCGCAGCCAAATGAATGACGTAACCGCCGGAATAGTCCACCACGCCGAGCGAGCCGAGCCAGCCGCCGCCCCAGAGGGAGTAGGCGCCGACGGAATAGACGCAGGTGGTCCAAAGCGGGACGAAGATCATCCAGGATTTGAAGCTCATGCGGCCGAGCACGGAGCCGGCGAGAATGATCGGGGTGATGGCGGCGAACACGAACTGGAAGTAAACCATCGTGGCCTGGCCGTAGCCCAGAGCGGGCATGCCGGCGGCGGCGGAGGGGATGATCGCCTCTTTCTCCATGTTGTAGGCCGAGGTGGTTGGGCAAGGATGGCCGAGGAAGGCGTTGCCGCCGGTGCCGGGCATGATGAACCAAGGCTTACCGAAAGACATATTATAGGCCCATAGCACCCAGACCATGAGCACCATCGAAAACGCGTAGAACACCATAAAGGCGGAGTTGATCGCCCATTTCTTTTTGACCACGCCGCCATACAGCAAAGCGAGGCCCGGTATGCTCATGAGGCCAACCAAGGTTCCCGCAGTCAACTGCCAGGCGTTATCGCCTGTATCGAGCCAACCGCCCGGTAGTGCCTGAACTATTGTCATTCTCTCGTCTCCATAGCGTCCCAGCCGCGTAAGTTGCACAAAGAGGCCGCGCGGGTTCACGGCCGCGTGGCATCGCAGGGGTGCTAGCAGCTTCCGTGCCAAATTCTTACGCAAACTTTATGTGACGCTGGCGGCGGTAACCCGGAATTTAGAAAAGCATGCCTGCCCAAATTAGAGGCGGTATTTTGGGCAATGCGTGGGCAAACAGGGTGTGCGCGGATCATTAAATTACCCGCCAGGGGCGGCTGGACGTAATTATGAGATAGTTTGAGGGGATGGACTAAGCATAAGCCAAGCGGTTCTTTTTTGAAAAAAGAACCAAAAAACTTTTGATTCCGTTGGGGCAACGCGCGTGAAAGCGGCGACGCCACAAGGTAATCAAAAGTTTTTTGCGGCGCTTTTTTTCAAAAAAGCGCCCGCTTGCGCTCCCCCTGCGCTCTGCCACATTGGGGCTCATGGATATGACACATGACATCGCGATCATCGGCGCTGGGCCGGTTGGGGGGGCGCTGACTTGTGCGCTGGCGGCGGGGGGCAAGCGGGTGTTGCTGGTGGACCGGGCGGCATTGCCGCCGATGGAGCACCCGGATTTTGATGGGCGGGCTTATGCGATTGCGGCGGGCAGCCGGCGGCTGCTGGAGGCGGCGGGGTTGTGGGACGCCCTGCCCTTCCCGCCTTGTGCGATCCGGCAGATT
>Ga0209208_10006438_pt1 | contig 16177 bp, 22 predicted proteins | sample S1TSphfallax_3_FD_187694 | JGI IMG/M metagenome (GOLD analysis project Ga0209208, IMG submission 187694) | Host-associated microbial communities from peat moss isolated from Minnesota, USA - S1T2_Fd - Sphagnum fallax MG (SPAdes) (version 2) | ecosystem: Host-associated > Plants > Peat moss >...
AACAAAAAAAAAAAAAACGGAACAAATATTTTTTTTAAGGGAAAAAGCTAGAAAAAAAAAACAGAAAAACACTTTAACAATTAGAAACTTTTTAAAAATTATTTTCATTACAAAACATATTAGAAAAACTAGAATCTTTTTGAAAAAGAAAAAAGAAAATAAATAAATAAATAAATAAATAATTTTTATAAAAAATGAAGATAGACAAAATAAGAATAGAAAAAATTAAAGCATGAAACAAACATAAACAAAAAAAAGTAAAAACTATAAAACTATAAAACTATAAAAAAGGACTATAAGGACATAAGGCTAGGTGTATTTAAGTGTGCGCAATCACAACAAGAAAAGGGGTAATCAATTTACAATTAAGAAAGCAAATGAAACAAGGAAAGGGAAATACAGTAAAATAATTTTAAAAGAAGAAATTTACAAAATGAAGAAACCAAATCAAGAGGAAAAAATAAGAAAAAATAAAACTTATAATAATGAAGAAAAACCCTGCTTGAAAAAGAATGAGGTGTGTCTTCTTTCTCCAAACTTCAAACTTGCATCCAAATAAACATTTTGAATTATGTTGTTTTGTTATGTATAGAGTTCGTAATATTGTTAATAGAAGAGAAAGTGATGTCATATGTCACAATGTCCGAAGGTCACAGGTACCCACTAGTATGGGATTAAAAAAAGGAGGTGTTATTATTTGGAATGTCTTAGGGAACACATTAGGAACTTGTAGAACATTTTGGGAACTCTATGGGAACATTTTGAGAACCTCATGGGAACATATTTGGAACTTGATGGGAACACACAAATTAACCAAAAAACAATTCCCCTTTCCCCTCTCTCCCCGCCCCCCCCCCAAATCACCATATTTCTATATTTGTTTTTTCAGTGTATAGAGGTGAATATATAGAAAGTTGATTATAGATTTGTACTTCACATTTGGTTTATAGTTAGATTTGGCTAAATCTTCGTATGGGTGATCGCCATTCTTCCTACATCTTCGTATGGATGATTGCCATTCTTTCCACATCTTCATTTGAATGATTGCCATTCTTCTTACATCTTTGTCTGGATGATGGCCACTTAGGCAAAATAAAAGAATTTTAAAATAATAAAACACACACACACACACTTGTAGGTAAGTAGGTGGGTAAGTAGGTAGGTAGGTAGATAGGTAGGTAGGGGTCAGACTGGAACAGGAACTCTTTAGTTGGAAGGTACCTAGTGTGAGAACCGACAGGAAGACTCTCAGCAAACACACCAGCCGCCCAGCAGCAGCTAACTTTCTTTACTCCTTAAACTTACTTGGACACTCCATTTGGTTGACATTCCCATTTGGGTTGTTGTTGTCGTTGTCGTTGTAATCTCTAATAAAAGAAGGCCCACCAGCAATAGCAGCATCATCAGCAGCAGCAGAAGAAGAAAAAGAAGCAGCAACAGAAGAGAATTTCAGAGAGTACAAATACACACCCCCAGTATCCACCACACCTTCACTCCACCAAGAGCCATCCCCAATTTCTTCCCAACAATAAAAGGTTTTCACAACAACAGGTTTCTTTTGCACTCACAACAAAAGAAGAAGAAGAAGAAGAAGAAGAAGAAGAAGGTAACTCCATTCCTTTTCTTCCCTTTTGAGACTCTCTCTCTCTCTCTCTCTCTCTCTCTCTCCAAATTCATGATTCTCCTCAGTTTCCTGTCATGGGTGTTTTTTGGTTTTTGGGTTTTTGTGTTTGAACCTTCCTAGCCTTCCTTCTTCAAATTGTTATTGTGTGGAGTTTTTGTCTACAAACTCTCCATGGTTATACTCCCCTTTTTTCTTTTTTTTTGGTGAAAGGAGATTCAGTGGGTTTGTAGAGGTACTCATTTGTTGATGATGATGAGTAGAGTAGTTATGCTTGGCCACAAAAGAAAAAAAAGAAAAACAGGAAGGATTCATGATCCCTTTTTTTTTGACTTCACCCTTTTTAAGTGCATCATGAATTCAATACTTGCAAATTGTTGCTGATTGAGTTTCTAACTAATCTGCTTCAAGATTTCTTCCTTGGGTTGGAAGGAAGAAATTTGGAATCCTCTTTCCTGCCAAAGGAAAGACAGACAGACAGACTGACTGACTGAGACTGTGTCTGACTTCTTTTTGTCTTTGGGTGAAACAACAGCCTTTGGGTTTAATTGCCTGCTATTTTATTTTCTCTTGCTTTGTTGGGACTGATGGGGTTTACAGTCCCATCAATCTTCTTCCACATTTGGTACACATCTCATGTCTCCCAGCTTCTTGAGATAAAAGGGCTTTCAGATGATTTGGAGTTCACATCTTCTTCTTCTTCTTACTTATGCCAGATTTTTGTGCATCATCTGAGTGCTGAAAATGGGTTGTTATTGTTGTTGTGTTGTGCAGATCTCAGAGCTGGTGGGGTGGAGGAGACATGGGGCAGGTGTTTGGTTTATACCAGGTGGACCAATCCACTGTTGCTGTCAAGGAAAAATTTGGAAAATTCAGTACTGTGCTTAGCCCTGGTTGCCATTGTGTCCCATGGTGCTGCGGTGTCAACGTTGCAGGTGTTATGTCCCTTCGCATCCAGCAGCTTGATGTCCGATGCGAAACCAAGAGCAAGGTCTGGTGTTTTTTTTCCCCTCTATCCACCGCCCACCCACCTGCCTGCCTGCTTGGATCTTTTATCAGTGGCCTTGTGAGGATGAATCAGAGCTCAGGGGTAGGAAATTGCGGGGTTTGTGTGTCTGTGATGTTCAGGACAATGTCTTTGTGACTGTGGTGGCATCAGTGCAATATCGAGCACACATTGAGACTGCTGAAGATGCCTTCTACAAGCTCACGAATCCACGCGAACAAATCAAATCATATGTATTTGATGGTAAGTATAGCAGTCCTTGTTGCAAACAGTTGATGTATTCAGTAACAGATTTCAATGAGTAGGCCTTATGTTCAAGCAAAACGGCAACTATAAATATATATATGTTCCTCATGTGATCAGGTTTCAATTGTGAGCAGAATGCTGTTGTTTGTTTGTGAGCAGTTGTGCGGGCCAGTGTACCAAGGATGCTTCTTGATGATGTTTTTGAGCAGAAGAATGACATTGCAAAGAATGTGGAAGAACAACTTGAGAAGGTCAATTTTCTTTATTCCTTTCTGATAGCAACCATTTTTGTTTCACCTGGCAGCAGTTTGAGAATGCTTTCAGTTCTCCAACCCTAGCTGGAGTAATGGAAGATGTGGGTATATGTAGCAATTGATAGATGATTCTGACAGTTTTCTTTTTGCTGACAAAAATATTGCAGGCCATGCGGACTTATGGGTATGAGATTGTGCAGACTCTCATTGTTGACATTGAACCTGATGAGACTGTCAAGCGGGCCATGAACGAAATCAATGCAGGTGAGGAGACTCCTGTCTCTCTCTTATGTCCTTTTGTCCCATGCTCCAGTTCAATGTTAAACTGGCTGCTCTTCAAGATCTAATCTCTAATGCAAATTGATGTCAACTTAGTAGTTGATACAAATCAGGAGAGAGAGATGGTCTTCTTCAGCAAGCCAAGTTTTTCTTGACCAGAGCTATCTTGAAAGAACCTGCAATTTATAGATTGTGAAGATCTGTAAACCAAATAAGTGCACTTTTTCTTGATTGCAGCTGCAAGGTTGAGGGTGGCTACTCAGGAGAAGGCAGAGGCAGAGAAAACTCTTCAGGTGAAGCGAGCGGAGGGGGAGGCAGAGGCGAAGTATCTTTCAGGAGTGGGTGTTGCACGTCAGCGTCAGGCAATTGTTGATGGCTTGCGGGAGAGCGTTTTAGCCTTCTCAGACAATGTTCCAGGGACAACACCTAAGGAAGTTATGGACATGGTGTTGGTGACACAGTACTTTGACACTATGAAAGAAATCGGTGCAAGCTCCAGGAACTCCACAGTGTTCATCCCACATGGTCCTGGTGCTGTGCGTGATGTTGCAGAGCAGATCCGTAATGGTTTACTGCAAGGGCAAGCTGGCCATATAAATTAACATGGCAATTGTCTGAACGACACTTCTCTTTGAATGGATATTGCAACAGACTGCGTCTGCCCATTGTTGAACAAGAGAGTGTTCTAGAGATTTGTACAAACAAAAGTAGTCAAAATTGCAAGAAAAATAGTTTCTTTTCATATAGAGCACCATACTCTGAGAGCATTCTACACTGAATCTCATCAGAATCTGTAATGCAACCAGATTTGTATGTGTTTACAGTTTATTGTCAATATAGTATGTGTACTTGATTGAGCATTGTCTGACTTCCCAGTGATTTGCATCAATGGATTGGTTTTCCCTTGCAGAAGTGTTTATTTTCAGACAAGCTTCATTTCCATTTTAGCTCACTCTCACAGATGCTTGTTGCAGATTGAATCAGGATACTAGGTATTCACTTATTTGATTAGCTATGCCTTTTGGGTGCTTGCTGAAAAATTGTGGTCGAAGTTTTCCTGTTGCTTTAAGAATGTGATACATATTCAATGTTGAAAACTATCTGCACCCTGCCTTCTGCATGTATGCAAAGAAAGATAAACTTGTCAGCAGACCAAGAACTGGCTATCTCATCTCACAAGCTGCAACAACAGAAACAACAGCTCTCTTCAACTAGTGTCCAGCAGACTTAAAACCACTCAAAATGCTTGACATGGGTTAGCAGAATTCCTGAGCACCAAGTGCAGCAATGCGAGCCCTTGATCTATCTTCTCTGCGAGCTTGGGAAAACATTGGCCTTCACAACCCATGGCTTGTTTGAGGACATCTTCATATCTAAGCACCTTGAAAAACACACAATTCAGAGGGATGTGTCAGTTAGAGCTTGGATATGGCATCACCCATTTGAGATGTGCATTCTAATATGTGTAGCTCTTTAGCTCAAGAGCAAATACTGTTTACAAACTAGTCTGCTTCTCCTCTCACAGGCATATCATCTCTATGACAAAAAATCTCATCAATCCCATCATCTATCACACTTGATAGACACAGTTTTGTAAACTAAGAACCGAAAGAAGAAAACATGATCAGAACACGAAGGAAGAATGCCCTGGTTGCAGTCAAAAGAAGAGTTTCTGCACAATTTTTTTTTTCTCATTGGCCCCAATACAAGTGATCCAAAGAACTCTGACTACTTTCCAAGGACCCAATGCTCACCTACACCACAACAAGCTCTCAGCTAAATTGCTGCAGCTGCTGCTGCTGCTGTCTTCTTCTTCTGCTGTCTCCTTCCCAATGCCACTAGGGTTTTGCCTTTCACCAATGTTCGTGACATCACCCACCATCACAAAAAGCTTTTTGGTTGTGTCTGGCAGATGACTACATACTCCGTTTTCCGAGATTGATGAGATTGTGGGTGTTTAAGTCTTTTTGTCTTCTGGATTTAGCTGGGAATTCCAAGATTCTGTCCTTCAGAAGTGGGAAGTTCTTCCAAGGGTTTAAGGAGGTTTTGAAATGGTTTGAAGAAGCATGTTTACAGGATTGATTGAGGTAGCAGTGGGTTTAAGGAGTTTGAAGAAGGAGACGGAGAAGGAGAGATGAAGAGGTTTTTCAAGGCAGTGGAGCGAGATGGGTCGTTCAAGAAGCAAGCATTGTCACAAGCTGCTGCTGATGGTGGTGGGTATGCTGCTGATGGCGGAGCAGAGAAACGAGAACCCAGCAAATTCATGGCATGGAATGCTAACAGCTTCTTACTTCGCTTGAAGAGCGACAGAGATGAAGTGCTGTCTCTACTTCACCGTCTTGATCCTGATGTCATTGCTATCCAGGTAAAAAAAACTACCATCTCTCTCTCTCTCTCTCTCTCTCTGAAAATCTGCTCACCATCTGCAGTTTGGCTCGGTAAAGCTCCTCCCACAGCAACTGGAACTCATTGTTTCTCAGCACACACAATGCTGCAAGAATTGAGGAGGATCTGGTGCTTTCAGAAAATACCATCTGAAAAGCACAGAAATACGTTTAGGTTGAAATAGTTGGTGGTCGTTCTTTTGGGGCGGGGGGAGATGATGGGAGAACAGGAGGTTCGGATACCTGCAGCAGGGAGAAAAGGTGAACCTAAGAACCAAGCAGAAATGAAAGATGATACCAATGCAGCACGAGAAGACAAACAGGTTTCGCCACTGCCGCTGTCTCTTGCTACTTCTGGCTTTTCTATCCATTTTTCATCTCCTTGACAATACATCAAAGGGAGAAACAGTGGATTAGGGGTTTTTTTTTTCTAGGATTAGGTTTCAAGGCTCACCATCTCGACTTCCTAGTTTGAGAAAGTGAAGTCTTGGGATGGTTGTTTTTTATTTGCATTTCCCTGCAGGCAATGATGCGGGCTTTGTCTATGCCACCACTTTCAGATTATGCTGTTTGGTGGTCACTGGCTGATAGCAAATACGGTGGAACTGCCCTTCTTGTGAAGCATTGCTGCACACCTCTTTCTGTCTGTTTCTCCTTGGATCAATCAGGTTCTCTCCATCTGCTTGCTGTTACAATTACCTGATTTTTGGTTAGCTCTGCAGCTGAAAAAAATGCACTCAGGATTTTTCTAGGTCAAGGTTTTTGTGATCATGACGCTCTTAAGAGAAAGGAAAGTTATGACATCTGGTAGATTTTATTACTTGGGGGTTGTGTGTGCAGTAGAGGGTAGCAGGACAAAACATGAAGTGGATGGACGAGTGATCCTGGCAGAGTTTCACAGCTTTCGTTTACTGAACACATATGTACCAAACAATGGTTGGAAAGATGAAGATATGGGATTCCCAAGACGCAGAGCCTGGGACCAAAGAATGCTTGAATTTGTCACTCGTCCTTCCAACAAGCCCCTAGTTTGGTGCGGAGACCTTAATGTTAGGTACACATTTCCAACATTGATTGTTTGCATGGATCAATCCATTTTGGTCCCTTATATTTTTCAAAGGAGAAGCAGATAATAAAGAACATGTCATTGTTTTTGGTGTCACTTAAATGTGAATTTGTTTCTGATCTCAGAACAATCTGCTTTCTTAATGTCTCTCTCTGGGTTTCTGATGCAGCCATGAGGACATAGATGTAAGCCATCCAGATTTCTTCCGCAATGCTAAACTTCAGGGTTACACTCCACCAAATCCTGAGGTACACAGATTCCCACCACTCTTGATTTTCTCTTGCTCTTATCTTAGTCAGGTCTGAAATTCTCCAGTCGAGATATTGATTAGTTGATAACAAACGTTCAATATTCATGATGTTGGTGTCCACAGTACTGATTTTTGTTCTACACTTGATGGACACAGGATTGTGGGCAACCAGGGTTCACTCTTGGTGAGAGGCGACGGTTTGCCCAGTGCTTAACAGAGTGAGTTCTATATTGTGGTTTCCATCATTTTGTCATGATCAATCTTTGCTGCAAGGTGATTGATGCCTTCACATGTTTGATTCATATCTTCCCCCTTCTCTCCTTACTTTTGTGCCCAGGTATGTGCAGAAATGCACATAGGTGGTTTCCTGAAGTTGTACCTATTGTGAACAGTGGTGATTTGGTGGATACATATCGATGGTTGCACAAGCAACAGGAAATGGACAATGGCTTCACTTGGTCAGGCAATCCAGTTGGAAAGTGAGCTCCTACCTTCAAGGCTGCTTTATCCAGTTGGTCATTTTAGCCATTTAGTTGCGCTGCAGGAGTGTTCGTTCACATGGAGGTATGATCTCCATGCAATATAAAATTTAGACAGATTGATCAGCAATCTGCCACCTTCTCTCACACATGTACAATATAGTCTAACTCTTGATCAGCAATCAGCCAGCTGCCATCAAAGACAGACTATATAGTCTAACTCGATTATATCTCAGCAAACTTATCTTTGATTTGTGTCTTCCTTTACAGGTATCGTGGAAAGCGCATGAGAATTGACTATTTTCTGCTGTCACGCAAGCTGCTTGATCGTCTCATCAGCAGTGAAATTCATGGCCATGGAATTGACCGTGAAGGTATGTATGTAATGTGGTCATTTCTCTTGCTTGTTGAGATTGTGGGTGGTGGTTGTTCCCATGACATTCCAGCAAGTCCTCACTCTCTAGCCAGCCAGCCTTCCCAGTTGGAAGTTGAAACCAACCACTGCAACACTCTGAGGCTCTTCTTTCTGAACTGAAGGTTGAGAATCATTTGGTCTTGTAGTTGTATCTCTGTTGCCTTCTTTCTTGGGCACTCTCATCCAGAAGCAGCAAGTGGGCTGGTGCAGGATTCTATGGCAGTGACCATTGCCCTCTTACAATGGAGCTTGGAAAAGCCACACATGAAGCAGGTAGGGCAGTTGAGTGTGTACAAAGCAAGCAATTCAATGCACTTGATGCATAATGACAAAACATAAAATCTCTTTTACCTGCAATTTTGGCTGCAAAAAGACCCTTGCAAATTCAGAGTTCTGTTATATCAAATTAAAAACCTAGCTGCCTTCTAATCCTCATACTATTACTTCTCAGGTATCAGTACATTGCAAAATCTCTCCAAATTTGATTATTTCTGAGTGTTTTTGGGAGTTAGAAAACTTAAGTGGGATAAAACCCAACTGTTGAAATTTCATCTAATAGCCATTGGTTACTTGAACAAAATGTGCAGAGTGGGTATAAATCTTGACACCCCATTTAGGGTTAAGTTAGATTGTCATACATCTAAAAAGAAGTGTGTGAGTGAAAAATCTACAGTTGCCAAATGGCCAAAATATGAAGGTTTTTGTGCAAGCAATTGTGCAATCTGCACAGGACTGACCAAGGCTATGTTTCAAAAGGGTGTGGAAGATGATGATTATCAAGTAGAATTAAGAGGTAGTATGACAACAAGCATTTTGGTTTTACTATAAACACAAAGAATCATTTTCCATGTTTATATATACTAAGATGTTTGTTTGTTTGTTTGCTTGTGATCTTGCCACCACCCTTCCAAACCATGAGGCCCATGCACTTTTGGTACCACTGCAAAACCCTTAACAATGTGGTGTGCACATTTGCTGTTTGACAATTTCAGCCCAAAAGAACAAAAGCTATTGGATTTAGAGTGATTTTAATCTTTGATGTATGTAAGTTCATGATGTTTACCTCATGCTTTACAATTGGTAAAGCCTACAGGTGCAGAACATTCCCACACTGAGGGGCAAGACTTGGCTACCACCTCATCCTGGGCTCCTTTTGTGAATGCCCCCATCCTTGGGGCTTCATCCTGCACCTCGGATTGTATTTCAAATGCTCAGAGATCATACTACTAATGAGGACCCTGCACTGAGACACACTATGCTTCAAGAACCGGGAGATAAAACACCTGCACACTTTGTTGGACTATTGAACATCACTATGCTTCAAGAACTGGGAGATGAAACACCTGCACACTTTGTTGGACTATTGAACATCCCCCGAATCAACAAACATCCAACCAATGACAGTAGCAATGCAATGCATCATGCTCTCTAATTATGTGACAAATTATGTTAAAAAGCTGTGATTGGTATGGAGGATAATGTATGTAGCACCTCTGTGCACACCCAAGGTAGCTGTGTCATTGCAACAACAGCAATTGCTTTCACCTCTTCTTCCATGCTCCTCCTGTGCCTGATTCCTCACACCCAGAAACTATTATTCTAGAACCTCAACAGTGTATAGGCCTGGGGTGCAAGGGATGAGGAGCAGGACTTAGGCTTGGAAGGAGATTCAGGAGAATTGCAGACAGGCAGAGGGAGGGGAGGCATGAACAATAGTTGTGCATGGGCAAGGGGGTCATTGAGAGGAAGGAGCAAATGTGCAAAAAAACCAGGCTTTATTGAAAATACAAGAGGGAAACACAACACACAACATATAATGCTGTAGTCCTTCAGTGTCTGCCCAAGACAAACTTCAAACCTATGGTCACAGCCAGCAAACGAAGAAATCTCTAAAGATGCTTCCAAATACCAAACACTATGTATAAGATTCACAACCCTTGCTGACTTTGAAATTGCTACATTTAACAACACGATGACTGCAATCAAAACAATAACAGAAGATAGCAGTCTGCAAGAAAGGAGACATGCACAGACTGCATCCTCCCATCCTTACATCCACATGCCACGGAGCAAAACATATCGTAGAATTTTCTTTCCCCCAAAGAGAAAAGAGAACAGGTCATAAGGAAAAGAGTATGATACACAGGTATATGGATCACATCTGTCAACCAAGGACCTTTCCAAGAGCAACGACCTCAACGACGCTCTTTGGTGTATACTGGAGTGATCGATCGGGACCGAGAGGGAGTTCCATGACTGTGGCGATATCTGCTTCGTCGATTATATGGAGAACCCCGTGCATTAGGGGATGGGGAGCGTGAGTCTCGTGGAGAATCATCATAACTACCTCGTCCCACATGTCTGTCTTGTGAATCATGGCGGTAACCACTGCGTCCACGATAAGGAGAATCTGGACCATTACGATATGGAGAACGAGAGTCTCTTGAAGAACCACCATTCCTTGTATCGTCATAGCTGCCTCGTTCTCCATGTCTCCCTTGCGAGTACCCTGCATATAGAAGGTGTATGTGATTAGCAGCAGAGGGTTCAAATACAAGCAAGTCATGCAGACATCATAGGCAGTGACTAGTTGCCATTAATCCACACAAAATCACTACCTGCCAGAGGGTATAGATGAGTATATAATAATTTGCTCAAAACTTGCCCTGACAAATTGCACAGACTCACACAAACTCAAAGAAAAGAAACTGCTTTACATCCTATACTGACCAAAGTCACGGGTACTCCGAAGACTCCTCACTCCAAGATACTGGCCTGGAGTGGGTGTTCGTGCACGCCTTCGCTTTGCCTGCACACACATGAAACAAGCCAGCTCTTAAACACTGCTCACATTGAGCCCTGTGTCTCCAAAGAACATTAGAAGAGGTACAAGAGCAAGCAGCATGTTGGCAGAGTGGGTAGTTCTGTTAATCTTAGCCACTCTCAGCATGGTTACACATGTCTTTGACAGGCAGACCAGAGTGCAGAAAATTCACACCAAACATAGGGTTGTGAAGTGCTCATGAATTTATTGACTGGAGTTGTATGCAGGTGATGCCAGACAGATGTGCCTATTGACTTGAGGCCTATCTGGCATGCTGCAAGCTTGTTGCCAATTTTGCACTCGACTTGACCCAACTTGACTTTCTACACAACCAAACAAGGTTAAGCTAAAACAGATCCCTCCCTTCCAACAGAAAGTTACAGCAGGATTGGCAGGAGGGCATTGGAAACAGTCAATGGCCTTGTAACTTGAATTTGGGGAAGGATAACAAAAAAATTGATTTGAGTTTGTCTTGATTTGACTTGAATTTGCCTACAAATTGGTACATATTTGTCTTCAATTCCGCATTTGATTTGACTTGATTTTCTACACAACCAAACAAGGTTAAACTAAAGCACGCCCTTCACACAGACAATCACACTGCACTTGTCAGGAGTGTGTTTCTACACAACCAAACAAGATCAAACTAAAACAAGCCCTTCACCCAGATAATCACACTGCACTTGTCAGGAGTGTGTGGAAACAGTTGATAGCCTTGTAACTCGAATTTGGGGAAGGACAACAAAATTTGAATTGCGTTTGTCTTGCACTGACTTGAGTTTGACTTGAATTTGTCTAAGATTCGGTAATTTGAGTTCGTCTTCACTTTTGCACTTGACTTGACTGGACTTTCTACACAACCAAACAAGGTCAAGCTCAAGCAATATCACATGCACATTCTCACAGAAAATTACACTAGGCTTGGTGGGTGTATGTTGGAAATGGTTGATAGCCTTGCAACTCGAATTTGGGGAAGGAAAACAAAATTTGACTTGAGTTTGTCTCGCATTGACTTGAGTTTGATTTGAATTTGTCTAGGATTTGGTAATTTGAGTTCGTCTTCAATTTCGCACTCGACTCAACTGGACTTTCTACACAACCAAACAAGGTCAAGCCAAAGCAATATAACATACAAATTTACACAGAAAATTACACTAGGCTCGGTGGGCGTATGTTGGAAAAAGTTGATAGCCTTGTAACTCGAATTTGGGGAAGGACAACAAAATTTGACTTGAGTTTGTCTCACATTGACTTGAGTTTGACTTGAATTTGTCTAGTATTTGGTAATTTGAGTTCGTCTTGAATTTTGCACTCGACTTGACTGGACTTTCTACACAACCAAACAAGGTCAAGCTAAAGCAATATCACACGCCTGCTTCCACAAAATATTACGATAGCTTTGGCAGGTGTGTGTTGGAAACAGTTGATAGCCTTGTAACTTGAATTTGAGGAAGGACATCTTGAATTGACTTGAGTTTGACTCGAATTTGTCTAGGATTTGGTAACTTCAAATTGACCATTGCCTTCAGAATGTCGCACAACATTGGTGTAATAGTTGGTTAGGTTGGATTGACTTGAGCTTTGGCTTGGGGACTGCTTCTTCTTGAATTTGAAATTTCAAAGTCGAGCTGAGAGGTGACAATTTGCCAACTAAAGTAGCAAACCTTTGACACTTGATGGCTGACTCGATAAGTTTCTTCAGCATTTCGCCTTGCCTCATAAGTTGTTAAACCTTTTGAAAAGACTACACATCAGACAGAACAAGGATTGTCCAGTCCCAACCCTGTTATCCCTCACAAAGAAATTGCAAAGGAAAACCAGGCTTGGCATAAGACACATGAACATGGTCAAGCAACCAACACTCCAAGGGAGAGAGCCACACCAGTATACTCCCTCTGCTTGCATCCCAGCTGAAGTTTCTCATGACTGTAAATACCATGCTGCCACCAAAAATTTCCATTAATCTGCAATCATGCAGTTCTTACCTTCTCCACTGTAATGATTCGACCTTCAAGGGTGGACCCGTGCAGATGCCTGATGCAACGATCTGCATCTTTGACTCGGCTCATGGTGACAAAGCCAAAACCACGCGATTCCCTAGTCCGGGGATCAACCACCAAACGAGCCTCAATAACCTGAAGGTTCAGAAAACCTGGAATCAGTCCAAATTCAACCTGGTAAACAGACAAAGCCCCTTGTACTGTTGGGAGACCTGGAAGCCACCAAAAGATTCTCACAAATCAAATGGTTGGACACTTGCTTTTATGTCACTGAGACCAATCAAATTTGTCAAGTTTGACTTGTAGCCTTACCTCACCCACTTTGGCAAAGTACTTCTCAAGATCTTTCTCTGTTACCCGGATAGACAAACCGGTCACATAGAGATTGTTTCCTGGATTCTCCACATCCTCATGCCTCTCCCTGTAGCTTCTGCATCATAGGACAACTAGACATGTTGATGCAAGCTGTAGTAATGGCTTATGCCATACAACAGAAGATCTCAAGAATGAGAACTGCCTACACTGACACTGTAGTGCACTTGACAACCAACCAAACAAAAACAGATGAAATTTTCAGAGCAACAATGAAGGTGGTATAGCTGAAGTCAGCCACCTTGCAGGGCTCCTTGACCTCGATCTTGAGGAGCGCCTAGGAGGTGGGGAATACCTGCAGAAATCCATTGAGGTCAGTGATCATGCAAATGAAACATAGTGCAAAAGAGAAACCCAATCCAAAACGCAAGATGCTAGACTGACATCAGAAGATGTTCCTATTCTAATTTTCCTACCGAAAGGTGGCACAAAGGCAAGTATTAACAGAACAACACCAACTTCTCAGAACATGCTGACATTGGGAGCATCGAGGCAACCCATTACAACAGGCAGAATGGAAGATACAGGAGAAGTAATACCTCTGCCTTGGTGAATAAGACTGCAAAAACAACAAAAATATGGATCAGAGGAGATGAAAGGCCTCAGAAATCTGACTGCTATCACTCGGCTGTGGTCTGGCTATGACAGTGAACAAAAGCAGGCAACAAGATGAAATCATATGTTGCAGGGAGGCACTCATACTGATGCTTCAAAAATGGAACAACCAATTCCTAGCATCGTCTACAGACTTCTGCAGTAAAAATGGACTATCCTAATCCAACTCTTTGAACAACAAAAGGGAAGATAGTAGTGTCCTTGCTTCCATTTCGGAGTCTCACACAGATCCACTCAAAGAAACAATCTTTCTGTCCAAGGACACTCAAATGCCTACACAAAGATGCCACAGTCTGCAACAGCCAGGTCTCTGATACAAAGAAGGCAAAATGGAATGCCAGTACATCTGGCTTAAAACAGCAAAGGGCAAAATCAGCTTACCATTGCAACAATGGGCAAATTGGACACCTCTCAATCTGCTGGACAGGTTGCACTCAACACTGAGGGCAATAGAGGAAATATAATCTGCTCACACAGAAAATAGACACAGGACACTACTTTCAGAGCTGGATCTTGCAACAAAAAGAACACTCTATGAAATTTTGGAGCACAGAACCAGTGCCCTCTTAACACCGTCAAACTTCCAGGCCACTAGAAGAAGCTCCAAGAGACTGAAAACACCGGAGCAAATCCCCCTCCGCGATGCAAAGATACTCGAAGACAGAGGTGAAACAGCAACGAAACAAGGAAAAGATCCTCAAAACACCTACCACTATCGTGACAAAGATCATAACGGTTCACGCAACAAAGTATCCCTTGTACATCCTTCTAAGAAAAAGAGACAAAAGCAGACTGTAGTTTGATAGTATATTCTCTGAGCAAAAGAGAGTAAAAAGCCTGTAGACTGATCGTAGATCTTTAGAGATTTACGACTGTAGACTGACTGACTCTCTCCCAAACACTTGAAAGAAGTTCCAAGGAAAGCTTGGAGACGAAGACAAGTCAATGCAGAACCCTCACACACAAACGCCTCGAATAGAAGGTAAAGCTAGCTTGCCACAGGCTTTGGACGTCGCATCTTCGTACACTTGCGCCAAAAGAAGTGCTCGATAAAAAATTTGAAGTGCTCAAGAAAAACGCGGAAAAGGAAAAAAGCAGAGTGTAGATCAACAGACAAAGAAACTGATGTCTCTAGTCTCTCTACCTACGCATCTACCGTGGCCAAATAAGCGAAGGAATTTTACGGTCTCCAAAAGACCCCGGACACACACACACACACAAACAAATAGCACAAAAAAACCTTCGATGCAACAAAACAAAACAGCTGGGAAGGAAACCCTTGCCGCCCCCGTCTCCCCGGGCGCCTCTTCCCCCATTCTCCAAAAAGAATCCCGAAACGAGACGATATTAAAGTTTACCTTCAGCGAAGAAATCCGTTAATCAAACGGATTGCCACACAAACTTCGTACAGCAGATAGTTGGAAAAACGCATGACACCGCCAGCACGAAGAACACCACAGAGACGAGAATCCTTGAAGGAACGATCGAACGCGGCGTCCAACAAAGAACTGAAAACCGCTCAGCAGCAGCAGCAACAACAACAGGAGGGCGGGCGGAGAAGAACCACACAATAGACAGATCCGGCAATTTTGTTGGCTTCCAACAACTTTCCGTCAGCGTCATCAGGATTTCACGAATCTCGCAAAAAAGATCAAAACGCCGAAGAAAAAAGCAAGGGATTTTTTTAATTTTTTAAAAAATTACAAAAACAATCACCACCACCACGACGCACAATTCCGAGATCAAAACGCCGAAAGAAAAGGGGGGAAAAAAAAAAATTGCCAAAAAAAAAAACTATTCACGCACAACAATTTTTCCTTATTGCGCAACAAGAACCAAATCCTCCACGGCGACGACGGCAGTGCAAGACGACGAAGTTTCCGGAGCAGTCGCAGCGGTACAGAGAAAAGGGTGTGAGGGGCGAGGGGGGGGAGCTGGAGCCCAGTGAGCCTACTTAGCCCACTTGCACAAAGGGAGGGTGTAGCCTAGGAAGGCGAGCCCACTTGCAGAAAGGACAACGTAAGCAAGGAAGGACTCTGGAGCCTATGCCACTTGACTACTATACCCGTGCAAAAAATGTTTTTGTTTTTTCCCAGAAATAACATAAACAAACTATTCATTAAATTTTTTATTTTTTTTATTTTTTACAAAAACCCCACCTCTAATAATAAAGTCAAGTCCAATGAGTGTTTTACCCATGCAATCCATTTTGGTTGTCGTGACTTGCTACCTAATTAGTATTTTTTTAAATTAAAATATTATTTTTTTCTTTCTCTCTTTTCTCTTTTTGTTTTTTTCCTTTTTTTAAAAGTGTATTATCTCTTTTTAACTTTTAGGGATACCACCCATTTAGGGTGGGTGCGTCA
>Ga0209208_10006439_pt1 | contig 16176 bp, 15 predicted proteins | sample S1TSphfallax_3_FD_187694 | JGI IMG/M metagenome (GOLD analysis project Ga0209208, IMG submission 187694) | Host-associated microbial communities from peat moss isolated from Minnesota, USA - S1T2_Fd - Sphagnum fallax MG (SPAdes) (version 2) | ecosystem: Host-associated > Plants > Peat moss >...
AAAAAAAAAAAAAAAAAAAAAATATTTTTTCAATCAAAAAAGGAATTCATTTTTAAAATTTGAAAAAAATAAAAATAAAAATAAAAATAAAAATAAAAATTTGATTTATTATTACTATTATTATTATTATTATTATTTTTCATCGTCTACCATAATATTGTGATATGAGTAGTGAAATTATTCAGAGTGTAGCCTACAATAATTTTGATGATTTTCAACATCTCAACTTCATATTTTCACATAAATTTCATTTCACTATTTTGAGGATTATTTTAATGACAAAACTGAGCTTAGGGTAAGGGTATTCTTTCCCTTACAAGCAGAGCCAGCCAGCCAGCAGAAGCAAACAAAACCCAAACAAGAAGACAAAAGAGGGAGGTCAGAAAAGGGCAGTTTTTCATGGCGCTGAAATGGGGGAAGTAATGTTATTAAAGGGCAAAAAAAAAAGAGAAAAAAACGCTTTTGGTGCAAATTGGCTTGTAGAACAAGGCAATGAAAATTGGCACGGAAAGCAAATTTGCAAGTAACCCGCGCACGCAAAAGGCAAAATCAATCACGTCATTTGAATGAAACCAAACCAAAAAGAATCCAATTCCCAGAGGAATTTCCATCGATGAAGCTGCCGGATCCAAAATAATCTTCACCACCCAAGTTGTCGTCACTCAATCTGGAGCAGAAAAAAAGCATTCAATGTGTTGTAATAATCCCAATTTTAATTAAAAAGGCTTCAACAATCTTGAGCACGAATATATACTTGTTGTAATCCATAAACAAAAATTAGCTTAAATGCTTTCAAAGAGCAACTAGAGCTGGAATTGTTGTTGTAACAATCCCATTGAAATTTAGCTTCAAGTATGCTTGAAGAGTAGTAGTAGGAGGAAGACTTAATCATCTGTACTGTTGTAATCCTGCACAAGAGATTACGTTTTGGGGATAAAATTCCCTGTGGTACCATTGATCGAGAAGAACTTGAAATTTCCCAGGCTATGTAAATCATGAAATGGTTTGTTTGACAATGGGAAAAATACAATGAATTCAACTTTTGTTTCAGCAAAGTTCCCTATGTTAACTGTTTTCTTAATTCAGCTTTAATTCCTCAAGAGGTTGTTGATCCACTCTTTTCCCTACAGCGAATGCCGAAGAAGTTTCTTGTACAGAAAGCTTATAAATTGCTTGGAAAGCGCAGTCCTGAGGAATTTGTTTGTTGTTGTTACAATATTCCCAACTGTTAAAAGCTTGAAAAGCAGGATAGGAATTTTTGCTGTTTGATCCCAAATAGTTGGTAGAGCTAGAAAAATATCAGCACCTGGGAGGAATTGTTGTTGAAATCCAAAAAAAATTAGCTGATTTCCATGCAGCTGGAGCAGGAGAAATTGTTGTCACAATCCCAGAAAGCTTGCTAAGAGCAAGCAGAATTGTTGTTACATTTTAAATCCCAAAAAGCAAGCTCGAAGAGCTCGGTCGAGGAAGGTCCAAAACTTAGCTGAAATGCTTGATGGGCAGGAGGAATTGTTGTTGTAATCCGAAAAGAAAGCTTGAAGAGCGGGGGGAAGTGTTGTTTGTAATCTGGAAAGCAAACTTGAAGAGCATGGGGAATCGTTGTTACATAATCCGATCGAAAAGCAAGCTTAAAGAGCAGCCTGGGAAAGTGTTTGTTGTACGCCGGGAAGCGAGCTTTTGAAGATCACGAGCTTGTGCAATAACTGACCAAGTTCATAGCTCCTGTGGAATCTATCAGGCAAGTCAAACGATCTAGCAGCTATACTAGTGTAGTATAGGCTATGAAAAACAAAATTTCGATCACAATCTAGACAAGTTGCAAACCACACATGAGTACAGAAAACTAGCTAGCAGCATCTAGCTTAAGAAGATCTCAAGAGTTTCGACTTCGCTTTTTCATGCATAGCTTTTTTATGCTTCTTCATTTGCAACCAGTTCTCACCAGACTCGTAAATCCTGATTAGCAGCTCCAGATAATTAGCCGTCTAGAATTGCATCTGATGATCCTGCATCCTGGAAAGGTCGCAGACCACACATGAGTACTGAAAGCTAGCTAGCTAGCAGAATGGATTTTTTTTGTTGTTTTCTTGGTTGCCAGTCATGTGCTGCTATTATAACTCCCCACGAGCGACAGACGTTGATTATCAAGATGAGGAATCTTGTTGAACGAAGTCTTTGTTGTTGTTGTTGTTCTTCTTCTTTTTGATCTTCTTCTTTGACAGTGGTGTCGAACAGGAGGCAGAATCGATCACAGCTCATGTGTAATTGAACAAGCTTTTGTAGAACTACAAACAGCTAGTGTTTTCTTTCGTCTGTGTGAATATCGATCATGCACTAGCGACTGGTAACAGCATGTCGTCGCATCATGTGAAATCTTTGCGGGACTAGTTTTGATTCTAGTGTGTCTGATCACGAGGACTCGTTCTCTGCATAATATAAATATTATGTTGCAGAAACTTTGTGTATGCGCCGGGAAAGAAACATGATCGTGGCCGTGCGGGGGAGCAATTTGTGGTGCCGCCTTGGGGAGAAGGGGGCGGGGGCGGCGCGCGGAGGGGGCCGTACGTGTGCACGTATGTTTGAGGAGCTCGCATCTCTCATGAGTATATATGTAGCGAGCGATGAATCTTATATCTGTTGAGCGTCCTCGAATTATATCGCAGTGAAAGCTGATCATCATCTGCATCTGAGAACAGATCAAGACGTGCGGGACGATCATCAAGGTACCTGAGTACTTGTTTCACAAGTGATGATGATCATCACGAACTCCTCGAAGTTCTGAGAAGCTTTCTTTGATTCTAATTTGTGCGTTTCTGTGGTTTCGTCATGTCAGGAAATTCACGGTTCGTAGTCGTCTTTGAAGTCTTTTGTTCTAGATTCTTGTTGCAACGCTCAAGCTGCACGCACCTAGCTGCTAATTGTATCTTTCTAGCTTCTGAGCCAAACGAGACATCAGGTCTTTACGTGCAGGCACGTACCACCGACACTGGTCACAAGAGTTGACGAATTCTCCAGAGTGCTCTAAGGAAATCAGCCGGAAACGGCGTTGCAGAGTGGAGAAAAAGAAGAAGAAGAAGAAGAAGAAGAAGAAGCTTACCGTTTTGCAACCATGGCTAACCAAGATGTCGAAATAGAACAATCTGGCAGCCGAACAAATCCGGGCCACGGAGTTCGAAATACAACTGTGGAAGATAACACTGAGAATGGAAAATTGGATAGAAGAACTGCTAAGAAACTCGAGTTATCGAAAGATCTCGGCGACTCTGGAAAGAACCGGAATCTGAAGAAGAAGGAGAAAGAGGAGCAGAGTACTACAACGCCTCCCAAAGCACGTCCACAAGTAGTGGCATTTTATAAGCTATTTTCTTTCGCGGATCCCTTGGATTACCTCCTCATGACGGTAGGGACGATTGGCTCAGTCGCGAATGGCTTAACTCTTCCCATCATGACTCTTGTGCTTGGAGCGATCACAAATGCCTTTGGCGACAATCAGCACGACAGTCAAGCGTTGATTCAACAAGTCTCAAATGTAAGATTGCTTCGCTCAGCAAGTCCATGATCATCTAATCTCTAATTCTCTCCTCTCTAATTCTATCACATGAATTTTTTTGGGGATTCCCTGTGGGAGCATTGATCAAGAACAACTTGAATTTCCCAGGCTATGCAAACACGAAATGGTTTGTTTGGACGATGGGAAAAATACAAAGATCTTCCTCTGTTTCACAACATTAAGAAAATTACAATAATATTACATTGAAATATTGGTCCTGGCACGATTCCCTTGGAGAGTTTTGAACCCTATGTTTTCCTAATTCAGATCCCCAGAAGAAAACTCATAAATAGTATGAGATTATATAATTTCGGAGTATTGGGGTAAACTTTAGTTTGTCTGAGGTTTCCACTCTTTTCCCCACAAGGAATGCCAAATTTCTTTCTTGTGAACTGGAATTTGAAAACCTCCACAGAACTAGAAAAATGTAGATTAGACCAGCAGGGTTCATGACAACAATGAGAAGCTAGCATTACTGTATGTAGGAGAAGAAGAAAATGAAGAAGATGGGAAGTCTAAGCTCAAATCAAAGATCATGTCAATGGGTTGAACTGTCGTAACTTCAAGAATTACATGTCTACCAGAAGTGTCTCTTTGTGAACATTGGGGGAGAAATGTTGATTTAGGTTGCTAGCAATATTCAAGGTACTAAGTAGTGCGATCTGATGATGAGGACAACAAAAGAGTTCTCATGCATCATGCACCCCTTTGATATTATTCTTCCAGGATCTCTAATCTCTTCAACTTCTCAGAGCTTGAAGTCATCAGGCTGAAATCAAAACAAAGGACATAGAAATGATTCATTCTTGAGTCTTGACCCTCTATCACACATCTAAGGTTGGCATTCTCATTGATGAGAAAAAGGATTTGAGGAAGTTTTTGAAGAAAGGAATTCACCTAGGGAACAAGGTGAAGAAGAGGGTGGCCTTGCTGGTGGGAAGGGTAGAGTTGGTAAAAGGGCATTTGAAAGTAGGAAGGGGAAGAAGGAAATAATTTTTCAGCCATTCTTTCAACGAATTGACTGGGGGGGATGGAGCAAGGATTGGGTAATAATCTAGATCTCATCAACTTTCTTGAGCTTGTTTGAAACTTGCTTGAAAGTGAGAAGATCTAAAACAAAGAAAAAAGCAAGAAGTGATTCTTGCCTCTAAATCTCCTCAACCTCTTGACGAGCTTGAAAGTGATCAAATTGAAAACAAAGAACTTTTAAAGTAAGATTTGACTGCATCATCTCCAAGAATGCATGAATGTGGTGACTGAAGAAGAAAAATTTCTCTGATTTTCAGTGAGCTGCTTCGAGTTTGCTTGTTGCAGGTGGCTCTCAAGTACGTTTATTTAGGAGCAGGAGCTGCTGTTGCATCTTATCTTGGTGAGTCCAAGCTTGGTTTTGCTTAATAGATCTGGAAATTTGATTGCCTGTGTGATGACGATCAATTGAGCTAGTCTATACAGCTGCTGCTGTTCATCATGTCTGCACAGCCTGTTGACATGAACAAGGATGCTGATCTTCTAGCAATTCTGATGATCAGAAGGTTCTTCCTGGTTACTGATCACATCGTGATGATGATTGATCAAACTTTGTGAAATGTTTTGCAGCTAGGAGCTTGAGACTTTTGCTGCTGCTGTTGAGAAGAGTATGAGAGTTATCTAGATCATTGAACTTATTTGTGTGATTCTTGACAAAACTTTGTGTAGAGGTCACATGTTGGATGATCACTGGGGAGAGGCAAGCAGCTCGAATAAGAAGCAACTACTTGAAAGCAATCTTGAGACAGGATATTGCATTCTTTGACAAAGAAACCAGTACAGGGGAGGTGATAGGAAGAATGGCAGGTGACACAGTGCTTATCCAGGAAGCAATCGGTGAGAAAGTTGGCAAATTCCAACAACTGGTATCCACATTTCTTGGGGGTTTTGTGGTTGCCTTTATAAGGGGATGGAAGCTCACATTGGTCATGCTGGCTGTGTTGCCTGCACTGGTCCTGGCAACCACTATCATGGCTAAATTGTTGTCCAGATTGTCAAGCGAAGGACAACGTTGCTATGCTGAAGCCGGAAACACTGTTCAACAAGTTGTCAGTTCTATCCGAACTGTGAGTGTACACAAAACCAACAACCACCAACATCCATGATCCATTCTCTCTAATGTCAATCTGCAGATCTTTACATTTTGCTTCACATGGCCAGAACAAACAATTTCTGTTTTTGGTGATGGTCTGCAGACTGATCATTGACATACTTGTGCACATGCCAACAACAGTTTCCAGGTTTTGTTAACAATCTGTAAATTGTGTGGGGTCACATGGCAACAGTTTTCTGTTTTGTTCATGATCTGCAGATTGTGCCTCACATGGCAACAATTTTCTGGTTCATTGTCTGCAAATTACTAGAAGCACATGACCAATCCAGCATTCTTTGATGTTTCTGTTTTGTTGTCTACAAACTACTGCATCAATGCACCATTGAACTTTGCAGTTTCTGTTTTTTTGTCTGCAAATGTTACCACATGCATCAATGCACCATTGAACTTTTGCAGTTTCTGTTTTTTTGTCTGCAAATGTTACTACATGCATCAATGTACCATTCAACTTTGCAGTTTCTGTTTTTTGTCTGCAAGTGTTACTAAGTGCATCCATGTACCATTGAGCTTTGTTGTTTCTGTTTGTTGTCTGCAAATTTTAGTAAGTGAATTGATGCACCATGGAACTTGGTTTTTTTCTGTTTTGTTGTCTGCAAATTTGTAAGCTCATCAATGCCACATTAAACTTTGCTGTTTCTGTTTTGTTGTCTGCAAATTAGCTCAGATCGATGTAACCAGACTCTTCTCTTTCTGTTCACAATTCAAGAAGGCTTAAATGGAGCCTGCGCTTGATCAATTTGCATGTTGAAATCTTTTCAGGTTGCAGCATACACTGGTGAAACAAAGGCAATCCTTGAGTATGACCACGCATTGGCAAAAGCGGAGGTGTCGGGTATCAAATCGGGTTTAGCATCTGGTTTTGGCCTAGGGTTTGCACTCATGATATTATTCTCAAGCTATGGACTAGCAATGTGGTATGGCTCGATTTTGGTAAGAAAAGTCTCTTGTCAAAACCCAAAGAAGCTTGTCAAAAGTTTCAAATCCTAATGACATATCCATTTCAGATTTCACAGTACATAACATGTGTGTCAACAGTTGCAGCTTGAATCTCCACATCTACAGTTGCTCCATCTTGACCTTTCTTTGCTGCAACCAACAAATACTTTTGATGTCTTGACCAGGTTGCATATCATGGAGCATCTGGGGGCCGTATTATCAGTGTTGTCTTTGCTGTCCTCACTGGTGGAGGGTAAGTGTCTGATCTGATGATGTAGTTTTTGTTCATCCAATTGCAACTTTTCTCACAGAGGATAAAAGAGGAGAGTACATACTCTTCTGAAATTCATGGAATGGACATGTGATGCAAAGACACACAATTCAGGATCATAGCTTGGCAGGTTGAAGAGCTTCCCTTGGACCACCTTGACATTTCTTTCCATATGAATCTATGTGCAGGTCACTGGGGCAAGCAACTCCATGTATGACGGCATTTGCAGCAGGTAAAGCAGCAGCATACAAGATGTTTGAGGTGATAAAACGGACACCGCAAATTGACACATCTGATTTGATCAAGGGTAAAATGTTGGACAATCTTCGAGGAGAAATCAAGCTTGAGAATATTGATTTTGCTTACCCGGCACGCCTGGATGTACCGATCTTCTCAAATTTCAACCTCACCATATCTGCGGGTACCACAGTGGCTTTGGTTGGAGAAAGTGGGTCAGGCAAATCAACAGTTGTGAGTTTGATCCAAAGATTCTATGATCCCACTGGTGGTGCTGTGTTGGTGGATGGGATTGATATCAAAACGTTGCAGCTCAAGTGGTTGAGGCAACAGATCGGACTTGTGAGTCAAGAGCCTGTGTTGTTTAGCACTTCAATTCGAGACAATATTGCTTATGGTAAAGATGGAGCAACAGATGCAGAGATTCAAGCTGCCGCTGTGCGTGCCAATGCAGCTAACTTCATCAACCGAATGCCAGAGGTGAGATCACAAACATATCGCATTTGGTTCTCTTCTTTCTCCTCTTGCAATTGGAAGCAAAAAGAATTTCAAAATTGCAGGTCCACCTTGACAGTGGGAAAATGGTGTCTGCAAGATGTGTGTAGGCTTATGAGACAAAAGTAGGAGAGACAGGGATACAGTTATCTGGGGGACAGAAGCAGCGAGTAGCAATAGCAAGGGCGATACTGAAGAATCCAAGGATCCTCTTGTTGGATGAAGCTACTAGTGCACTAGATGCAGAGTCAGAGAGAGTAGTGCAAGAGGCACTGGAGCACATCATGCTTGGGCGCACCACAGTTGTAGTTGCACATCGTCTCACCACCATCCGCTCTGCTGATCTCATCACTGTTATCCAACGTGGCATTGCTGTTGAAACAGGTTCTTTTTCTCATACTTTTAGTACAGTGCACACAAGAGATCTGCAACAATCTGGGCTTTGAAGTTTGCTCTTGGCCAGTGCTGCTTTGAAGTTTCTTTTAGAAATGAAATAGCTCACAGGATGGATGTGGTGTTATTTTTTTTCTGTAGGGACACATAATGAGCTTCTAAGCAATCCAGAAGGAGCATACTCACAGCTCATCCGTCTCCAACAGATTCACAAAGACCAACAACCTGACAAAGATGACAGACACATTCCAACAGCAGAAAATGATGATCAGCTATCTGAATCCAAGTACTTGGATGCTCAGATTGACTCCTTGAATGTGTCTGCTGCAATCACCAGGTCTGGAAGTGCTCGCACCTCATCTGGCAGGAAATCAGCAAGTGCGCGCCATTCCATGTCTGGATTCCGCACAAGGAATGGAATCTCCTTCACCACCAATGACAACAAGTCCTCCAAAAGCAGCTACAAAAGCACAGGATCATCACAAGTAGATCCCTCAGAGGATCTTGAGTCCACTACTGCTGCTGCTCATATTGCACAAGGAAAGAATGGTGTCAATGAGAAGGTGGCAGCAGAAACAAAATTGAATATAATACCAGCTGCTGCTGAGACTTCATTGTTTCGTCTTGCAGCTTTCAACAAGCCAGAGCTGCCATACTTCTTCATAGGAACCTTAGCAGCTGCAGCAAGTGGACTAGCATTTCCCATATTCGGGCTTCTTCTTTCCAATGTCATCAATGCATTTTTCATCCCAAATCCACATCAACTGCGACGTGAGGCAAATAAATGGGCACTCGCATATGTGCTGATGGCAGTTGGGATTTTCATAGTTGCACCCATTCAGTTCTTCTCTTTTGGCGTGATTGGCAACAAACTCATTCGCCGCATTCGCCGTATGGTGTTTGAACACATAGTGCGTCAAGAGGTGTCATGGTTTGACAAAGATGATAGTTCAAGGTAAGGCCGACAAAATGACAAACCCTAAATTACATACTCAGCTTGATTAAGAAAATCAACAATTGCTACTTCACAACCACATGAACCCATGACTATGCCATCTTGTTTACCTTGGTCTCGTAATGTAGTAGTAGACTTTGCATCATTCATCAGTGTGCACCAGCTAAAATGAAAGTTGGGAAAATGGGGGGAAGTGTTGTACAGTGGAGCTTTAGGGGCACGGCTATCTACAGATGCAGCGGCAGTGAGATCAATGGTGGGAGATAACCTCGCACTTGCTGTGCAAAACCTCAGCACAATTGTGTGTGGTCTCTCCATTGCCTTTTCAGCAAACTGGGAACTTGCACTCGTGGTTCTGGCGCTTGTACCTCTCCTGAGTATGCAAAGCTTCTTGCAGGTCAAATTCATGAAAGGTTTCAGCAATGATGCCAAGGTCCAAAGCTCAAAACTTCTTCTTCCCCTTACTTCCCTTTCTCCCTTCCCATATAATTACCACCAAACAAAGATTGCATGTTAAGCATTCCCAAAAATATCCATATCATATAGTTTTGAAAATTGTGGCATTGTTCTCTATAAAATCATCAACTATAAAAGTGCATGGCACTGTTTAAAGGGAAATCATCAACTATATATACATATTTTAGGTGGCACTGTGCAAACGAAAACCATCAACTAAGAAATTATAGCATTGTTGAAATTATCAACTATCATTTGATGATGATCTAAATATACTTGTGCAGATTGAATACCAAGATGCAAGTCAGGTGGCCAGTGATGCAGTGTCTAGTATTCGCACTGTAGCATCATTTTGTGCAGAAGAGAAAGTGGTGATGTTATATGAAGAGAAGTGCAAAAAACCATTACGTAGTGGTATTTGGCAAGGTTACATAAGTGGCACAGGCTTGGCATTTTCCAACTTTGTGCTGTTTTCATCCTATGCCTTGGCATTTTGGTTTGGTGCACAATTGGTGAAGGACAACAAAACCACATTTGACAAAGTTTTTAAGGTGAATTTTTGGGGTCTCTCTCACTACTACTATGGCTGAAATTTCGTAAAGTTTGGTGTGAATGTCTTAAGAATTCTTAAATTTCAAAGTTGTCTGTATGTTATGAATGTGTGTTGGTTATACTAGTACTCCATTGTAAGAATGTGTTGCAAAATCAAACTCAACAAAAATCGGTTCAAAATTTTACAGGTGTTTTTTGCAATCACCATGAGTGCAGTAGGCGTTTCACAATCAACCAGCAGATCTGCTGATCTAACAAAAGTGAAAATTGCTGTCAACTCCATCTTTGAAATAATTGACTTGAAATCGAAGATTGACCCACTTGAAAAATCAGGGAAGACTATGAAAGCAGTGAAAGGTGAAGTTGAGCTCCAACATATAAGCTTCACATATCCAACAAGACCAACTATGCCCATCTTCAAAGACTTAAATTTGATTGTGCAAGCGGGCACGGTTAGTAATTTGCTTCATCTCACCAGGAAAAAAGAAAAAGTTGTTGATTTTTTTTTCTGTTTACAGATTTTGAGTCTTTCCAAATCCCATCATCTGAAAATAAAAAAACTCTGATTTCATATCAAAACACACTGTAGCTCTTTAACTTTCTATGGACCTTGACATTGTTTCAAAAGGATAGCAGCAATTTCACATTGTGAATCTTGAACCCGTGCGTTGAGACTAATATTGCTTGTTTGTAGACATTTGATATTGCAATAGATATTAGTTGACTTACCTATGTGTGTGCAGACACTGGCACTGGTGGGTGAATCTGGAAGTGGGAAATCCACTGTGATTTCTCTCATTGAGCGGTTTTATGATCCTGACAGTGGACATATCCTCTTGGATGGTGTTGATATCAAACGGTTCCAAGTTCAATGGCTTCGGCAGCAAATGGGACTTGTTAGTCAAGAACCTGTGCTTTTCAACACGAGCATTAAAGAAAATATCATATATGGTAGGAGTGACAATGTCACGCAAACAGAACTGGAAGCTGCCACTAATGTCTCAAATGCACACAAGTTCATCACTGCATTGCCAGAAGGTTTGGACACAATTGTGGGTGAACGAGGTGTACAACTTTCAGGTGGACAAAAACAGCGTGTTGCCATAGCCCGTGCGATCATCAAGAACCCCCGAATTCTATTACTAGATGAAGCCACTAGTGCTTTGGATGCAGAATCAGAGCATGTGGTCCAAGAGGCGCTTGATCGCGTGATGGTAAACCGTACTACAATTGTCATTGCTCACCGCCTTTCTACCATACGAAATGCCAATGTTATTGCTGTTGTCAACAATGGTGTGATTGTGGAACAAGGGAAGCACGGTGAATTGATGTCCAAAAAGGGAGGGGCATATGCCTCTCTTGTGCAACTCCATCTTTCTTCATCTTGAAACATTCTTCAAACCATCATAAAACAAACTTTGGAACCTTAAATTGACCAAACAACCTCTTCAACAATCTTCATTTGTACTAACTAACTACTAGCTCATTTTGGAAGTGGGTGGTTTTACATGAATGCACCAATGTCATCGGTCCTTTTAGGTTTAGGGTCAACAACTTTCCTCCTTCAGCAAGTATGGATTACATGGTTTCATTGGGCTTCTTTGCCTTCAAGTGTTACCTACTTCCTTTTAAAAGAAATGGATTTGATAGATGGTCTTGTATATGGTTGCAACATATGGGCAGCTTCTCAAGGTGAAAGGTTGTCCAATGTCCATAGAACAAATGTGAGGAAATTGGGGCGTTCAGCTTGCTTCTTCTAGGACCATCTTTTCTTTCACAAAGTGCAAGGAAAAGAAAATGTAGTTTTCTAACACTTTGTATGAACTTTTTTTTGGTTTTGATTTCACCTTTTGTCTTATAGGATTTCACGTATGAAAAGCTTTGATGGCCCCAACATTTGTAGGTATTGACAAACTAACTTTCATTATGTATGTTTGAGTGTAATTGCTTGGTTCTAAGACCTCTCCAGAAATGGGCTTTTTAATGGTTGTAGCATGTGGTTCATGGCTAAGTTTTTAAAAAGTTCATCTTGTTTTTCTTTTGTGTGGGTGAACTTGGAAGTTTAATTGAGCTCAAATATGCTATTGAACCAAATAAATAGGTACCTTGATGTATGTATATGGACATCCAAGAGGAGTAATCAGATTCAAATTTTGCTGCACATTTGGGGATTTCAATCTGTATATTGATTCATTCGTTTTTTCTTTCTTATATTTTGGGGTCATTTTGCTACTCTCTTCCTCTTTGCAATATGAGGAGCAACAAAACTTTCAACAACACAAACATTTGGTTCCAATCTTAAGTCCTTGAAACATAAAAATGACTAATGACACTATTATTTGAAATTAGAAATTGAGAACAAGTATGTTAGAAAATGATCAACATTCTCTAGAGCTTTTCTTTGGCACAATTTATGCTTATCCCAAATTGGAAATTGAGGAATATTTGTATAGAAGGTTTTACTTGTGACAATACATTGTCCCATGTCAATATAAAAATTGAAGAACAATTTCTCAAATGGTTCCATATTTCATGTGGCTATTGTCACTTGAGAGTAAACAAGTTGTCCAATTACACCATACCCAATTCAATCATTGAAACTAAACATCATAGAAGTTATAACAAGATAGTACAAAACTAGGATGGGTTGATACATTATTTTAGGTTGTGTGATCACTGATGTCACACTACTACTATATATGTAGAACCCATGAAACTTTTTCATGGACTTACTCAAATCTCAAATCAATACTTGCTTTTGAGCATGTTAATCAAACCAAGTTTTTTTTTCATTTCTACATCAATGTGTAGGTGGCAAAAAAACTCAAAATCCAAATTCATATGTGGTGAAAATAGAAAAAAATACTAGCTATTGCCAATATAATCTAAGAACCCCTAGGTCAATCAACAAATGGGTACATAATTCAATTTGGTAACAATGCCATGAGTTGTATTAACTAAGCTAACTATTGTAGCTCCAATTCCATTACTTTTTGGCTACAAAGGCTACTCTCCTAAAAATATAATGAACAAACAAAGTTGACAAATAATCCTATCCACATCCAACTATTCACCTCCAAAGTTGCAATACAAATGAAGGGCAAAAATAGAATGAAAAGGTTTAAGGTTCAAGTATTTTGACCTCAACCATGGGCTTATCAAACTTGAAGCCACATTTCATACATAGCTTGGCATGGAAATTTGTCAAGAATTAAAAAATATTGTGCATTCATTGCAACAACTAGTTGCAAGTGTTGGTTTAAGCAGTTGCATACGGGTGAATGCACACTACAATGTACACAATTTGAGTGAAATTTGGAACTACATATAATATCAAAAGTAACAATATGTAAAATTTCACTTGTTTTGAATTATTTTAAAGATCACATATAAATGATTTGGGCTTCAAAAATTTTAAAAATCACAAGAATAATGAATATGAAATTGAGACATAATTGTAAATTTGTGTAAATGTACACCAATAATTTAATAAAGGTTTTTTATAACCCTTATTTAACAACAATTTTCCATTCTTTTGAAAATTCAAAATTTCATCGTACTTTTGTCAAATGGAAAAAAAAAACACTTAGCCCAAGTAAATCTTCAATCAAAGAACATTTTTCAACCTAAAAAAGCCACAAACATTATCATACCATAATGTACTATTGAACATTGAAAATCATCTTATTTAAATTCCATGACCTTTAGAAATTTTGAATAAAAATCAAATCGATTTGCAAAGCTAATGTGTAACATTTCTACAATTCCAATTCTACAAATCAAAATAATAATTTGTTAAATTATTATATCATCCATGTGTGCATTGATTTCACAAGATAATGCTAGATTAGGACATAAACCATCATCTATTACAAAATTTCAATGAAAATTATTTTCCAAATTTCCACCATGATGCATAAAATTTGGATAAGTACTAAAAAGTATCAAACCATGATAGTTTTTTTGTGTACACTGTTACATGCGTTCACCTATACGTTGTTTTTCAAAAATGAAATTGAACTGAATTAACATTCATATTCAACGAAACCCAAAACATGAACCATATCAATCTTTACACACTTGACATATTCTAAGTGAAATGAAGGGGATGACAATTGTGATGCATTGATGACTTGCCAAATTTATGTGTAAATATGGGTTTACAATGGTGGGATTAAGCTTGTTAGAAGTAAGAGCTATTACTTCAACTATGGCTTGAGCAAAATAAAATATCATTGTCAACATGAATAGACCTTCTTGAGCCTCCCATCTTGATAAAATCACAAGAACATCAAAGGAGACTTGCCATCTTTGGATTGTCCACATGGATGCGAGATGTAGTAGAAGTTTTTCACCTCCTCCAAATGTCAAGGAAATGTCATCTTGACATTAGTTTGTAGCTAATGTTGGGGATAAACAATATTTTCCATGGTATTTACAACTAATTGTTTAAAAATTCAAACATCCAACTCCAAAATCCATTCTACCAATCCATACAATAACTCGTATTCTAACATTGGAGAATGATGTGTAAGAATATGGAACAAGGTTTTCATTTGAACCACCTATAAGGCATTACACTTGTTCTAGAATTGATTTAAAGGCCCATTGGTAATGCAACCCCATAATATTTTTCAAGCATGTGTATTCTTTAACAATATATTCCCCCCCTTTCTTCACCCCAAGATGTGGCAAGTCTCACATTTTAATTCTACTTTGTATATTTGGTAAGGTATCTTATTACAACACACAATTTTTTAATCATTTTTTTAATAAGAGAATAGAACCTACACTTTGAACCATAGTGTGGATAAACCCATCCTTTACCACCAAACCTTCTACCCATGGCAATTTGGCTACCCACTCAATCTAAAACTTTTGTGCATTTGTGAATTGCATAATTTCATAATTTATTCAAGGTCAACCGACTTAGGAAGGATTTCAAAATATGATCCAAACACATTTGAATTAATTCAAAGTGATTGCACATCTACATTTTATGCACAACTAATCAATAGAATAGGTATAAATTTAGGAGGAGGAGGCCATTTTCCACTAACTGGCAACTTGGGACCATTATCATAACTATAACTTGGAGGAAACATGGTGGCACATGGTGTGAAGGAGTCGCTAACATAATGTTTTTAAAAGAATTGAAGTAAGTTTTGAAGATTGGCAAAATGTAACACACATTGAAAAATAATGTAGTAAGACACAAAATGTGTATAGTACATTACAAACATAAATGAATTGTAGATCTAACATGTTGATCACTAAGAACATAAAACATTGTAGGTTCAAGAGGAGTAGTCAAACACATAAAAAAATTTAAAAAAACACAAACTTGGAGTTGCAAAACTAATTACTTGAACATTAAGAAGCTAGAAAACATGATGTTTTAGGTTAAGAAAAAACATGTTAGAAAAAAATGCAAGAAGGAACAAAATGTGCATAATAAGTTGTAGACACAAAGGAGTTGCAAACTTAATCTATTGATCATCAAGAACACAAAACATTGTAGGTTTAAAAAGAGTAGTCAAACAAATGAAGAAACAAAAAAAGGACACAAACTTGAAGTTGTAAACCTAATCACTTGATCACCAAAAAACTAAAAAATAGAATGTTACAAATCAAAATAATGCAAATTGAATTTCTTGGTCATTGATTTTGTGACCAATTGCACATGGATGCAAAAAAATATAATAAAAGGTTAGTTGCCACTAACTTGATGTAAGAACTAAATGTTAAGGGTTCGAAAGTTCATAAGGATTGGGATTCAAAAGATGATTAGTCTTGACATTGTGACCTCCAATCAAAAAATGTGCCATCACCTTCCAAATTGTTGTCGTTTTGTTGCGCAATCTCCCTTGCACAAATTTTCAAAGCTAAAATGACCATTTGCATTAACCTACACATTTCCATACACACATTGATGCCCTAAAGTAAACATACAAACATAACAACTGAATGAAAAAAAAATCCCTTGTAAGGCATGATGATAAGAGTGGTCACCTTAACTTTCAAAACATGCACAAAATATGCATAAAGGGCAACCACAAATGTATTAACAACTTGTAAACATTGAGGAGTTGATTATGGTGATATGTAATTAAACACACAAGAAAACTTTGGCAACATTTATGCATTTTCGGTTGGAAATGGTGGTGGTGGTAGCTTGAACATGAATGGCA
>Ga0209208_10006440_pt1 | contig 16175 bp, 7 predicted proteins | sample S1TSphfallax_3_FD_187694 | JGI IMG/M metagenome (GOLD analysis project Ga0209208, IMG submission 187694) | Host-associated microbial communities from peat moss isolated from Minnesota, USA - S1T2_Fd - Sphagnum fallax MG (SPAdes) (version 2) | ecosystem: Host-associated > Plants > Peat moss >...
ATTTAACTTTTTTTTTCATCCTCGGGTTGTGACAACCTCTAAGTTAACTATTTTTTTTCATCCTCGGGTTGTCACCATCTGTTTTGTGCAATTGCAGTCTTATCAAGATGTTGAACTTTTTCCATACTTCACCCAAAAAAAGGGCTTTGTTAGCATGCATAACTCAGCAATCATGCTTTAATCAAAGCTGGACTCCTGATCCATCCTAATCCATGCAGTGATAAAAGGTTTTTCACTGTTGTAATACCTTTTATACTGCAGTTTTGATACATATCTGTCAAGTAATTAATTTATTTTATTATTTTCATTTCAACAAATAGAAAATTCTCAAAGATTCAATATTTCCCTTCAAAAATGTTTGTTATTTGAATTCTTATTTGGAAAATTAAACATTTCTGAAAATAGTATAATTAGTGTTGAAGCTGCCAAGGTTCTGGTTGGTACTTGTTAATTCAGCATCCAGCTTAAATGTTCCAGACCTTCTACCACTAAGTTAACTATTTTTTTTCATATTCGGGTTGTGACAACCTCTAAGTTAACTATTTTTTTTCATATTCGGGTTGTGACAACCTTTAAATTAACTATTTTTTTTCATCCTCGGGTTGTGGCAACCTCTAAGTTAACTATTTTTTTTCATCCTCGGGTTGTGACAACCTCTAAGTTAACTATGTTTTTCATCCTTGGGTGGTGACAACCTCGGGTCACCACTTAGTGTAGTTAGTGGCGTTTTAATGGGTTTAGATTTTTAGTGGTAGAAGGTCTGAATAGTTATTTGTTTTTTTCCACCCCCACACATAAAACTGGACCTTGGACTCCAAAAGGTAGGAGATCCACAGCGGCAAACAACACCCCTGTTCATTAAATCATGCAGCACGATAGATAGCGTGAATCCTGCTGCGAATGGTCCCATTTTGCAGTGGTCCTTTTAACAACCCCTTTGAAAACATTTTTTCTACTATGGATTTGGACACTGACTATTACTCGTCCAGATGGAAAGACATAAATGGTCTCTGAGTGTTTAAAGGGGTTTTAATGACGTTTGTGTGGGTGAGGACAGTGATCATTAAAAGGTATTATATTATATAAAATAAAATAAAGGAGTTACTACTGGCTGTTCTGGGGTGCCTGGACAACATGCCTGGACCAATCAAACCATCTAGCCAAAACAACAGCTGATGTTAGGCTTTGCTATGCCTTTGGCAAACCTTGCACCACCACCCCTCTGCAAAAATGCTAGGCCAAAACCATTTTGCTGAGCCAAAGTGGCATACATACTTTGTCTTTTCTACATCCACAATTTACTATACAACCCCACTTAGGCCAATCACTATGACCGACTAGTTAAGTTAAAGGAGTCATTTTGTTGATACCACCCAACAAGATGAGAGGAGTAGTAGTATCTTGGGCAAAAGTGCCATGCCAAAGCAATTATTTTCATATTATTTTTTTATTATTTCTCGTCCATTTTAATAATATAGTCCACCGGGGACGATGCTCTTATGCTATGTATCTTGTGCCTTATAAGCACTAAGAAAAATTTGAAATTTTCATTTATAAAAGAAAAACTCCAACCCTACAAAACCACAACTTAAGTTATTCATTTTTGAGCAATTTTTTGTTCTATGTTTGGATACAGCATACAAGCAGTGCAACTTTCATTCCACATAGATCATTTGGTAGACATAGGCATATGTACATCTAGGGTGAAAACATCGAATCGAAAATGACTTTAAAGGGTACATTAAAATTGACTCAAAAAAACTCAATTGGAAATGTGCCCTTTAGAAATGACTTTTTATTTGCCAATAAATCAATGGTAGCTTTAAAAAAAAGGGATAGAGGTAAATGCGCTTGGTGCTAAATTTAATATAGTGATTCTATGGAGATGAAAGTCAAATAAGTCACAACAATGTCCAAAAAAATTCACAACCCTATACCCATGTCACACTCTCGCCTTGCCATTTACATTAAAAAGTATCTTAAGGCAAAAGAAGAATTATGGAAATTCCAACATGCAAAAGTATAATCTTCAAAAAATTCCTGTAAAAGAAACCAAAATCCTTCAAGATATCATAACTCTATAACTAATAATCTCAAGTTTCAACACAAGCCAAAAAAAAATCATCTTTCAAAAATCCTTGTATAGAAATAGACCTACTACCTAGGGGCCTATAAAAAAATCCCTTAAGCTACTATACTCTATAATGAACCTAAACACAATATCCTTGCCTTGGTAGGCAAGGCCAATAAATGGTCACACATGAACCTAGTACATCTGTATACCTACCAAATGTGCCAAACTCAAAGGTGCCTCGAATGATCAAGTTTTTACACAAATTAAATGTCTTCATTAGACACCTACTTGCAATTTTTTTTTAATTTTTAATTTTTAAAAAGTCCATAAGTCACAACACTTTAAGACTTTGCCTAACTAGTTCAACTATGAAGGCCGAGTACTTCTCAATAATATAAAATCACAAAGATAGTACATAGGAGACACCATCAAATGCAAAAAAAGGCCAACAACTTTGTCGGATAGTTGACCACACTAGCCTATTGTCGTGTTGGACATTGCATGCCATCGTGCCGTGGCAAAAGCATCATCATATGACACTTTCATGACATCATTGTACAACAACAAATCTTGAATATCTATTGGTGAATGCATTGTGACAAAAGATAATCTTGTCGAAAGGTAGACAATCTTGAACATATATCAGATAGCAAGTGTACTATCGAACATGAACCTATTTTGCACATTGCACAACAAGCATTTGGCAACAAATTTATGGATGTAATAGTAGTAATTTGTGTGATCCTCCATCATTAGCACACAAAAAAGATGTAAATAATAGAAAGGGTGTAAATAATAGTGATATGAAGATGAGAACAAGATGATGAAAGTATTGTTTCAAATACTATGTCCGTTATGTCATTGAACATTCATCACCAAGTTAAATCGTGTCATAATGTCCCAATAACAATGTGCTAAAAGGCGATTAGGATAGAAGACATTATTGATAAGATACCAAAATTGAAAATGTGTTTTTTTGCATAACATGACTAATATTTCATCCACGTGACACATTAAACTTGTTATATACAAATTGTGCACCCAAATAACCATAGTAAGCCATAGCACACATTGTACGACTTTTGTTCGTTCATGTGATTTTTGGTATGTTGGTTGTTTCACACTTGTTTTCATCTATGTTACAATAGTTAATTTTCAACCAATAAAATTTTGAATTGAATAAAAAACCTATGATGTCAAATCATTCATGTCATAAAAATAACTCAAGGTTATCTCCCAAAATGGGAAATTCATTAAATTATTTTGTTGTAATCAATATTGTATTCCTTTTTCGGGAAATTTTTTGCTATACCACAACAAACATATTTGGAAATTTTTGAGAAAAAAATATGTAAACTTGAAAAAACAAAAAAAAAAATGGAAAATTTTATCAAATTGTTTAAATCGCAAAAGTGGGTGGGGAAAGAAACTAGCATGATCACAACAAACATATGGACAAAATCTTTATTCAAATGTTGTGAAAATTTTCAAAAATAATTGATGGCCTATCAAATTTGAAATAAATAATGCTAAAGTACTTTGGAATCAAACATTTTGGATGTCTAACATGAATTTGAAATTTTTGATAATATGAATGTAATGTTTTTACTTTTCAAAGTGAACAATATCTTTTATCTTCCTTTTTATTTTTTTCCTTATGTTCCCATATGGTTCTTAATAGTTTACCATTCTCATGCCTTTTCATGTCATGTAGACGCATTGGGGAAATGGGTTAAATAGATAGGCTTAAAAGAGGCAAGTTATTAAATGATTTTAATATGAATAATATGAATATGAAAAGGCATATGTTAAATTTGTTGCACATGTTAATTTTTCTTTCCATATCCATGTAAATACATGTCTAATTAAACCCCCTAAATAAAAACACATAGAGTCATTCATAAAGTCACCATGAAAAGTAAGGACATTTTATTAAATTTCAATGCGAAATTTTAAAATTGAACATTTAATGCACAAGGATCGAGAGTAATTATACTAATCCTACATGCAGGAGCACTGAAAATATATGTAGCAAAAGTGGAGGCGCTCAAGACAAAAAAACCAAGATGAAACTCAATTTATCATCAAAATTGATGGTTTTCAAAGTTTCACCCCAAATTGAATGCTAATGTTTTGTTTTGCAATTTTTAAAATCTCACCTTGTGTATCACCAAACTCATGGTTTTAATGTTGTGTTTTCCTTACTTTACGAATAACTCGAATGTTTTGAAACCTCAAAACTCCTTCAAATTAGATTTTTTTAAACATATGATCACATTATCTTGTAGCTTTTGTGATGATCGTTTCAACAATATGTCACACACTTCAATCAAATGTCATTTGATTTTTATTTTTGAGCTTTTATTAATCAAGAATCAAATTGTTAATTTGACTTTTGGCCAAAAAATTTGTCATGACTCTAAACTATCAACCCCAAATGGAAAATGTCCAAATCTTTCCAATATTGGGCCCAAATTGGACCACATTTATTATTTGCATTTTTGCCCCAAAAATTTTCAACATTTTAAAACTCTAACTCCAAAAGTGATTTTCACTCCGAAATGTTTGGGACTCGCCTCCTTAACACTTTCCCACATTTATAAAAGTGTATTTGAATCATGTGGCATATTCTTGGTTGTTCCCTTAGAGATGAACCTTTAGCTTTAGTTGTGGCCCATTTTCATTTGGAAACATCTAGCTTCCTTCATTTGTTGTCCTTCCCAAGATGGTCATGCATCGATGTTAACATCATGACATTTTCCCCCACTTGAAAAAAAGGTTAATACTCTCCTTGACACTTTGGGGTTTTGTTGGAGGTCCCATAGTTATTTCATGTGTTACATCAAAAAATTTAATTTATTTTTGGCACAATTTCATATTCTTTCATGCTTTTGTTGCAAGATCAAAACAAAGGTTGTGACAAAGCGAATGATGTAGTTAGGCTAAAAAGAAGTAGGTTCGAAAGGCACAAACAAACACAACTATTTTTAATATATAAATGAACAATATCAATATTAAATAATTTCTTCTTGTGAATTGTATATGTGCTACAAGTTAAGAAATTAGGAAATGTGTTCAACATGCATGACCACAATAATGCCATTTGAATTATTTTTAATCATCAAAAAAAGATTATCATGTTGAATCAATGATTTTTTGGGGGGAAACTTTTCACATTTTTTGACTTGAAAAATACGATTTTGAGATATTCAAATGATTTTGTGGAAATTATGTTCCCCTTGAATGAAAATATTTAATGACATTGCATGCATCTTGGATTAAACTCAATTTATTCAATTCAAATTCAATTCGATCCAATCCAAAATTGAACTCTGAGTTATTGCACATTAGCAATGACAATCAACTAACATTGGAAAATATGTATTGATTCTATGAAAGTTTTTTTCCATTTGAATGAAAATATTGAATGACATTGCATGCAACTTGAATTTAGTTTATATCAAATTCAAATTCTTCAAATTAATTAAAATTTCTAAATTCAATTCAACTCAAGTTACACAAAAATTACATGACATCCATGATTGGTCATTTCTTACTAGGTTAAATGCTTAAGCCATTTCTAGTCAAATTAGACCCATTGTTTATGCCATGTGTAGTTGTATAGCTTGCTTAGTCTTAGATGTCATATTCCAACATAGTGAACTTGATAATTGAATTCATACAATAAATTTTGAAAAAAATTGAACTAAATATTTTTTAACAAAGAAACCTTATTGGAAATCAAATGAAACTTGGAAGGCAAGGCCAATTGTAAACTTTTAGAAGCTTACCATTGATTGAATGTCAATGTCAAGGGTCCTTGCCAATCCACATGGCAATATCACTTGCAAGTAACAATTTTGATATTGGCATTTTTTCTAACTTAATAGTTATTGATAGTAAGATTCTAAACCTCCTTTATAACCTTTCCACTTTTTTAATTGCAAGGAAATTTGATCCAATCTTGCAACCAATTCCACCAGAATAAATTTTGTAATATGTAACCATTCAATTTGCAACTACATGCAACCACCTATCATTTGCAACTTTATTTTATCATTTTTATGACTAGTTACTGTCCTTTAAACTTTACAATTATTTTTGCAACTATGGTGTGACTATTAAATTACACATCCTTCCATATTAACTAATTTTTTAGATGAAAATCCAAGAATAGACTCCTATGTTCGTTAAGTTGCAATTTGGTTACTTATTATAATGTGTTTACACATTTACTAATGTACACTTGGGTTTTGTGGATTACATGAAAACTATATTATATAGATTTTATTCAAGGTATATTAAACATATATTTGACTATATTATGGGTGTATTTGATTGAAAAATAATAATTTGATTGTTTGTTTCAATTAAAAATATACCATTTTTATTAAGGTATGAGTAAATTATACTAACAAAATCATATTAATATGATATATTTGTTGTATTAAATGAGCATTAATTATCTAACAATTATTATTTTCAAATAATTCATTAGTTAATATATCTTATAAACTAAATAGTTTAAATTAATCATTTAATTATATTTAAATTTATACCAAATAGTTAAATAATTAATTATTACTTACTAGTTACTTTTTAAAAAATCATTAATTAGATACTAAGTCATAAATTGGTACAATAATTAACCATTATTCATGAATTATTCATAATATTTAATTGATTAACTAAGAAATATGAAATATTAATTTAGTTAATTAGAAATAACTTTATTTCTATCAACAATTCAATAAGTTTATAAATCAATAATATATAATTAATTTTTATCAATCAATGACTTGTCAATAGTTTATTTAATATTATTTAATATTTAGTTACTATGAACCAACTAATTATTCAGATATTAATTAACTCATTATTCCTTATTTAATTAATTCTTAAATATCTCAAACATTTGATTTAGGTAGTTAATTCATGAGTTATGGTTAATAGTTAATGAATTTTAATCAGTAAATATTTAGTCATCTAATGAATAATGAATTATAAATTCTTCACAAATTAAATTGTCTAGTTACTATTAATGATTAATTAAAACTGGTTTGATTTTTACTTAATAAATAATAAATTTCATAATATATTATTTATGTATAATACTTAATTTTTTAATTAATTAACTTTTTTCAATATAAAGTAGTAATTCATTTATTATTTTATTAATATTTATTAAATTATCTGATAGTTCATATTTATTAATCAAAAACTGTGGTTAATAGCTAATAAATATCAATGGCTTATAAAACTGATATAATATCTACTAATTAAGTTAATAAGTTAGAAATTCAATAATTTATAGTTAATATTCAGGAATTACCAATTAGTAAGCATTTATTTTGTTGGATATTCAATTAACACCTAATTTTTTATTTAATTAGTTGATCACTAGCAATTTAAAATGTTTATTTTTAGAGGTTAAAATATTATTCTATTTAGGTAATTCAGTAAATAGAAATTTATTATTTTAGTACTACTTACCAAATGATTAGATATATTAAAAACTTAAATGATTAATTTGTGACTTGATTAATTAATTAGATATTAGATAATTATTTCTTGAAATTAGTTTTGAACTATTTTTATGAACCAATTGATTAGTTATTGGAAACCATGAAAGAATAATGATCAATGCTACTTTTCAGATTATTAAATTAATTAAACATTAATGTGTAGTAAGTAGTTTTGTAAATGGGTGGGTTGGTAGGTGATTAATTATTAGCTAGCTAATTAATTACTTTTTTTTACCTATTTAGTTGCATAATTTACAAAACTAAAACCAAATACAAAACTTGTGGAATAAACATTTTTAGTTGTAATTGAAGTTGCAACTTAAGTGCCATTTGAACGTTTAACCCATATATTTTGTCTTCTAATGTTATATTACAAAGTATATAAAAAAAAATGCCTTCTCTTTGGATTTCACATTAAAAATCATGTGCCATTTGGGATGAATTCAAAAAAATTTAACCCTAAAGGAAAAACATAAAATAAAATAAAAATGTTTACATGGTTAGTTTTTAACCCACCTAATATTCTACCTTTTTACCTTCCTACTCATTTACCTACTTTCTTACCTATTTACCTACCTTCCTACTTAAGTAGTTAGGTGGGTAAGTAAATAAGTAGCTTAGGTAGGTATGTATCTTAAGTAGGTAAGTATTTGTTTATGCACATAGTTTTACCTATCTACCCAGCTATGTAAGTAGTTATTTATTTATTATTATTTTTCCAACATTTAGTCAATATGCCACATGTCAAATTTTCCTTTGTCCAAATGTCATCATGTAAATAGTTGAAATTGGACCATGTTGATTTTTTCTCATTATATATTATATTAAATCATATATTAAGAAATTCCAAGTTTTGCCACGAGTCAAAATTTGATTAAATATGTGAAATCTAGATTGATATTTCAATAATAATAAAAATTTGCCCAAAAAATGATTATGTTAACAAATGGCAATTTATGATATTGTTATTTAATAGTTGAAAAAAAATGGTTAGTAGTTGCAAATGTTATACATTAATCAAAGGATGGAAATGTATACATTGACCATATACTTTATTCATAGGAAATGTGCTGACATCACACTAAGTCATCATTTGTGATTAAAAGTTCAGTGTGACTTCACTTATGGAATTAAAGGAATTTTTAGTTGCAAAATTTATTGCAATTCTTTTAAAGTCACAAATTGTAATTACAAATTGAGTTTTTTTACTAGTGTTTTAAATCAATATGATGAACAAGTTCATAACCCAATCAATTATGACCCATGGCCACCTTAAAGCATTTCCATTGATGTTCAATATGTGACTTTTACATTATAAATTTCAAATGATGTATAGCAATCAAATTTAATGGGTTCATTAAAAATTTATCGTGACCCAAAAAAATGCACAACTTTCAAAGCCATTGGAACAATCTAATAAACACATAAATTGTAACACTTTTATTAATGTTCAATACACAACATTACAAAAATATTTTTCATGTCCATTTTTTTTTAAATTATTTTTTTCCAACCCCATCCATAAAATTGAAAGTAAGATTGCAAATAGGTGAGAGACTATTTTTAACAACCCATTTGGAATAATCAAACTATCTAGCCAATCAAAAACATAAAGTAACAGTTAATAAATACAATTTCAAGATGTTTATTAGTTCTTGCAAGGCTCCTTTAGGGTTGAAAAAATTATGCATTTTTTCAAGGTCATAACAATATTTTAGTGGATTCATTGGATTTGACTGATGTACCTCATCCAAGATTTCAAATGTAAGGTCACATATTGAGCGTTAGTGGATATGCTTTTACAAATGGTTGTGGAATCAATTCACTGGAAGGCCATGCTAGATGTTATATTTTATTAAACCTACCTTTTAGCAAGGGTTGCATGATCATTTGGTCTTCTAAAACCATGTGATTTTTGCTTCCTATGTGTTTGCCATTTAACTTAGCATAGGAGGCTAGCAAAAGTTAAGTGCTACAATATCATGTGCGTTAACCATAAAAAGATTAAGACCATTAAATGATTTCTAGGAATTAGATCTTACTTATGTTGTTTCCTTTCCTTTAATTTCCTTTTAATCTTATACCTTATCGATGGTCTTCAACTAATTATGTGTTGTGCAAATAAAAAATTAGACAATGTTTGATTCATTTGGTTCTAAACTTGTCATCAAGGAAATCGTTGTTGTAGTTATTTAATAGATGTTGGGAAGTAGTCATGCATGTGGGAATAACTTGAAAGTATCTTCTATGAATTACAAATGCAATACCCATGAACTACACTTGTCATGTTCATGATTATCAAAAGAGAAAGAATTTTTTTGAAGGGTTTAGGGTTTTGGATGGGGAGACCAAGTTTTGTTCAAGACTCTTTCATTTGAGAAGCTTTATTAGGAACTTTTCTTTAGTAATAAACAAAGTGTAAACGCTTTTGTTTTAATTACCTTTGTGTCTTATATGAGGGGTTGTGGGTTGAGATGGTGATAAATAATAACATTAGGTTAGTTTGTTAGAAAAATATATAAATAGTCATTGAAAATGGATTGAATTTCTTGTAAAAAGCTTCTATGTGAGGGTAACCAATCCATTAAAATGGTTTTTAAAGTGAACTTTATGGAGCTTTACAATACTATAAAACTAAGGAAAAATGTGAAGAATGTAATATTTTGGTATCAAAGTTTATAGGTTGTGTTGAACCTAATAAAATAACGACAATGACATTCAAGGCTATGGAGAAGTTAAATTTGGTGTTGGCACAACACCATAGCCAAGGAGTTTGGTTTGTTGCCTAACTACATCCAAAAAATCACCTTTTTTTAGTAATTTTCTATCTTTTTCCTTTTGATATGTTTATTTTTGTGTGATAGGTTGTGTAAATTTAAGATTGTCATGTTGAAATATGTAATTTTAAGAAAATGGAATTATGTTCCTAGTAAACCTCTTTCCTCATGGGCACAAAATTTCCATGGCCTGTAGTTCATCATGTTTCATCAAACCTTGTAATTCATTAGTCATTTCAATTGTTTTTTCACACACCATAAACCTGATCTTCACCCCCTTTCTTATGCAAACCGCACACCACCCATTAATTCTTTTATTAGACCCAACCTTTTGTGCAAACTTGGGGTCCCAACCCAACACTTGTCTAATCCCTCTAATAATGTACATGTAGGACCTTTCTCGCCTCCACTTTATCAACCTTTACAATTGTTCATGATTAGACCCCTAACTTACCCCCATCTCCCTAACACACCTTGAACCTCCACCTAAAACCTTTTGCCCCACACGTGAGTGTCAATTTACCTTTCAAAGGTTAGCAAGTCATTAGCGTTATTGTCAAACATCCAAATCATCTAATCCAAACCCACGTGACCATTTTAAGCCAATATCCTCCCTTATTCCCACCACACTTACATAAACTTGGGCTTGGGTTCCAACATTGAATGTTTTTGGGTCCTTCCATTTAGGTTTTTGTCATCTTCAATTATACAATTGCATCCCTATACAATGCAATGTATAAATGACATTTTGTTTTCCACTAGATAAGTTACCAGAAGACACTTATGATGTGGTTATTTAACATTTGTTCTTATTGTTACCCCAATGGTGTCTTGTTTTGCTCCTTCAAGGGGAGGGGAGTTAGGCATTGAGAAACGTGGATTGGACTTAAACAATTTTTAGTAAGCTTACAATTAGGAAAACTTACAAGAGGAATTTTTTTCCCTCCCCAAGCTTTGGTAGTAAGTTGGAGTTCAATGCCTCCTCCTTAATATGATCTTCTAGCTCATAAACATTTTATTTATAATTTAATTTTTGAACATGTAAAGGAATATTCTTGAATAGTTCATGTTTTGACATCATTTTTTCCTACACCCACATCTTCCAACATCATTTTAGTTTTCACCACTTTACATCCTAAATTAGATGGTTTCTTTTTATTTTCCTAAAAATACTACAAACTAGACCAAGACTTCAAGTTTTTATCTAATTCCTTCAAGTGAACATTCTAATGCATGCCACATTTATTTGCAAATGGTCCTTCTATGGTGGTTTTTGAACACTTCTAAAACTACTTTCACCTATAAGATTTTGTGAATGGATTCCCATAGTTGTTTCAACTTTATTTTCATATCACACTAGGTCACATTCCATGTCAAATTACACATGTCTTTGAGACATCCCACCTTTTAGCCATGACCAACACCTCAAGTGGAATATGTTCCATTGTTGTAAGGAAAATGTTGTATAATTCACAAGACATGTTTTATGCCTTCAATTTTGTGATGCCTTTGCAACACATTTATCATGCATTAATTCTGAATAACAACCAAGGGTGGATGTGAAATAATAATCCATGGCATTAGATGCACCTTGGACCTTCACTTCAACTAAGTTGTTCTCCAATTGGACGTGGTGAATGCCTTCAATTCAATGTCAAGAGAAGTCATTCAAGAATTTCATGCAACAGGTGGGGACATCATACAATTCATCCCCGGGTCCAAATATGGTTGGGGTGCCCAAAAAGACTGTTTCATTTAATATCCAGTGGACCCCCTCATTTGAACACATCATTAAAACTTAATAACACATCCATATTGAAAGTGTTTTTTTCTTCCTAGATACATACATTATTAAGGTACTGTTTTATGCATAGAACTTCAAATTTGAACAAGTTTAAAGATTCTTAACAAGTCTTGGAAAACTTTCCAAGACTTTGCCTTGTGAGAAAAAAAAGGTTTAAGGACCCATAAATAACATATAAATAAATTATTTTGCCTCAATACTTTTTCACAAACACCTTAGTTGTTAATGTATATAAAATGTTCAAGTGTGACAAGAACGAAATGCCCTATTGCAATGTATAAAATTTCAAAAAATGAAATTTTTAGGAATTTGGGCCATTGATAGAACATGGTTCACATTGGATGAATTTTACTATTCTTATGATCATAAATTTAAAAAATAGATACTTAGATCCTGATATAAAATTTGGAGCAAATTTATTTTATTTGACATGAAAAAAAGAAGGAAATGTAAGACATGTCATACATTTTATGAAGAAAAAGGTGAATTTGGGGGGTCCTAGGAATGCATCCTTATGTTTCAAATGGGGTACCTTGATCATACTTGGACCCCCAAATACTTTACAAACTAAAGGATATTGAACATATCAACCTTTTTCCTAGACTAGGGCATGTCCAGGTAACCTTAAAAAAAATTATTCATTGTTTTATACAACAACCATTGTATTTATTACGTTGCACACCTTTTTCTTCCATTTTCATAAATTCCCTTTTGTTTGTTTTAACTCTTCCCTCTTTGAAATGTTTAGACACCTTTTGAGTCCAAAGTTTTTTAATAACCCATAAGAATTTTTAGCTTGTAAACAAGCTTCGACTCTCCCAATAGTTCTCAATGGCATCATATTCACATAACCACCATCACCCCAATAACCTATTTAGGGAGTTGGGCCCTTATAACTTCAATCATAATTATTAGGTTTATGGTTGACCAATGTCTTTTCCTTCTTGAATCTTTATCACAAGTCGACAACAACACCTACCTTTTCTAGCAACACCTCAAGGCAACATGGAATTTTTTAACACCCCTAACATGTGTGTGTCCTTTTCCTTTCAAATAATTCCTCAAACAACAAATGGTTCAACTTCAAAATTCCATCTCGAAACGTTTACACCATCATGCCCTAACCAACACGCTCTTGGACAAGAAACTTGAGGCCCATCATGCCCAAATTTTACCATGTTCCACCCTTGGGGTCAGCATTTGGCTTATAATTCAACCAATCTTCCTAACCTTTCAATTATCTTCATTGGTTTTTTCCACAATGTTTTCAATGTGGTTAGGGGTATCACATCCTTTAATTTTAGGCCTCGTTTGATGTGTGTGCACACATCTCATTGACCTTACAGGTATCCACTTCATACATTGCACCCATGGCAATGAACATACGAGGATCCATGATGTCATTCTCAACACTTTTGTTACCATTGTGTGAAATGCTAACTTCCATGCGGGATGAAAATAATTAGATGCACTTTCTTCAACCATGTTCAACTCCTTTCATTGACGGGTCGACTTTGTGCTCATTAAATATGGAACTCACACTTTAATTGACATTATCATTATCAACCCAACATGTGCAAATTTACTTCCCCAATCTTGCACAACTCAAGGATTCAATTTTCTTGTAATGCATCTCAAGTCAAAGAAAGGAGCTATCACAACCGACACCCCATTGATCAATTCCTCTTTCTAGTAATTGAAATATTTGGATGTTTACACAAATAGATTAATGTGTTTTTATGTAATTGTGCCAATGGCATTTAGAGCTTCAAAGGGTCAAAGGACCCTTTTTTAATTTCATCCTGGTTACTTTTCTTCATAAAAAAATTTCAATTATGCAAGTAATAAGCCTAGTTATTTCCCAACTTCCACCCCTTTAAGACACCACGCCCATTGTTATGATTACCCTATTACAAGTAGTTAGTTGTTGAAATGAAATATATTCATCACAAATTTAGCATACGAAGAATTAATAATGAAAATCGTGCAAAAATCGTCCATTCATAGGTTCATACATTTTTCACACGAATATCATGCATTGAAAACATGTTTGACACATGAATAAATGTGTTGATGAATCAAGTACGAACCTATGAATGAATGAATGTTACATAGATTTTGCATCTTCCAATAAATGCACACGTCAAATGTGTTTTCAATGCACAATATCAATGCATGAAACATACGAATTACAAATGAACAAATTTTGCATGATTTCCATTACTAAGTCGTGAGATGTTAAGTTATGATGTTGACATTTAATTTGTCCTATGTTGGCATCTTTTAAATTTTCCCTTTCTTAAATACCTTTGTACATTTGGGTGAAAGCACACTACAGGGGGGCCACTTTGGGCATTTTCATGACATGTATGTAAAGAATAATTCTGTAAAAAATATTGCATTTAATTTTGGGTTTCACTTTTATTGTTTGGGCTTGATATTTTGATTTTTACAAAGTTAATGATATTTAATATTATTTTTGAAAAGAAATAAATTGTAAAAACTTAAATTCAAATAATATTGAATATATTTATGGTATATACAATATAATTAAGTTTATTTCTATTTTTGGACTGCACTAGGTTTGGGTTTGAATTAGTTAACAAAAAATGTCTTAAATGAAAATTTAAAAAATTACCCACTTCACATATCTTGTCATCTTCCATTTGAAAATGAAAGTTTATCAAAATGTTAATTTATCACATACTTATGATCATAACCCCCAAAAACACCCATTTGTGATATGATAATTATCAAACTTTTCACATGGCTCACAAACTTATTCCAATCAAATGAAATCACAATATTTAATAAATACTACAAATTTCATAAAAATTAAGAATCATTTCAATCATTTTTTTTGAATATATTTTCATTTTTTAGTACATAATGATATACATTTATTTGCCACAAATATATTTTGGAACTTCACAATATAAGTTGGAAAAAAAAATCTTTGCGATTGAATTATTTGTGTTATAATCTACCATATTATGCAAAACGTTTGGAAAAATATGCTCCAATAATAACATGGTTGAAGTTCAAACATGAACACCCTTATAAAACTGTACAATGTAACAACATTTTTGGCCCCCTCGTGGTGTGATTTCACCCATTTTCCAAACCAATGGTGTGTTTATAAATAAAGTCTTGTAGGGTTTTGATAATGTGAATCCTTTTGGGATCAATTCATTCAAGTTTTGGTAAGGGAAGGTGATGACAAGGTGGGCCAAATAAATTTTTTATTTTGTTATGGTGAGCTAATAATAAATGATTAAAGTGGAAGAATTCATTATTTTTATGAAGAGCCTTTGGTTCCAATTTGCAACAATAAAATAAAATGGTTTCAATTCCACACCTCAATGTAATAAAGAATTTAGTTTTGAATCTATTTTTTAAAAAAAATTTAATTTGGTTCCATTTTCAATTGGGAAATTCAAATAAGGTTTTGATCTAGTTCTTCCCAAACCAAAATCGGTTGTTGGCTATTGATTAAACCTTCGACTTTATTATTATTCTTTCAAAAACATATATCGTAGTTTTGGTTACAAGTCCATTTATACACATAAATAAAACTAGAAATCCAATTTTAAATCCTACTTGGTAAAAAAATGAAATTTGATTTCAATCACAACTTGTTTAGTTCTAAAACTTAAACACCATTTTGTTTGGGGTTTTACCAATGTTGTTTGATTGTTGACTTTTAGACCTAACCTATGAATATCAATAAAAGATTTTTTAATCTATTTTTATAAGGAAGGATATGTATTTTTAAAAAAATTCAGTTTATGACAACAACTAGTTAGTTACACATTCAATTTTTGAAACACTACAAATATGCACAAAGGTCATGCATACAAAAAAATTAATTTCTTGTTGCTTATAATTTTTGTCAAAAGAGTACAACCTAACCTCCTAGAAACAAAAAACAACATAAACTTGGAGCTTGAAAACAAACCACAAACAACACCAAACAAGGAGCTTAGAAAGTACTA
>Ga0209208_10006441_pt1 | contig 16174 bp, 14 predicted proteins | sample S1TSphfallax_3_FD_187694 | JGI IMG/M metagenome (GOLD analysis project Ga0209208, IMG submission 187694) | Host-associated microbial communities from peat moss isolated from Minnesota, USA - S1T2_Fd - Sphagnum fallax MG (SPAdes) (version 2) | ecosystem: Host-associated > Plants > Peat moss >...
GCAGGCGACGCCGAGCGCGAGCACCAGGATCAAATACGGCTTGGTGATCGGGGTCGGGAAGTCATAGCCCGGACGCGCGACGAAACTGCCGCGGATCTCGCGAAACGCGCACCAGAAGAAGAACAGCGCAGCCAGCATCCACAGCATGAAGCCATCCACAGCATGAACTCGAGATCCCGCGATAGCGGCCGCGACACGCTAGCCGGACGCGGGATGTGCCGCGCGTCGGCGTGTCACAGAATGTCCATCCGAACGGGGCCGGCCGTCGCCCCGCGCGCTGTCGCACCGCCGTCGCTGGGGCTCGGCGGATTCGCGCTAGAATATGCGGCATGGTATCCCTGCCTTGCTTCCCTGCCGTGACCCCATGACCACCCCTGCATCGAGCCCGGCGACGCTGTCGAGCTATCAACGGCTGGTGATCTGCCTGCTCGCCTTCCTGCAGTTCACGATCATCCTGGACTTCATGGTGCTCTCGCCCCTGGGAGCCATGATCATGCCGGCACTGCGCGTTACACCGGCGCAATTCGGTCTGCTGGTGTCGGCGTATGCGTTCAGTGCCGGCACGGCCGGACTGCTCGCCGCGGGATTCACGGACCGTTTCGACCGGAAGAAACTGTTGTTGTTCTTTTATACGGGGTTCGTGGCCGGCACCTTTCTTTGCGCGATCGCCAATTCCTATCACTTTCTGCTCATCGCGCGCATGGTCACGGGCTTGTTCGGCGGCGTGATCGGATCGATCGTGTTCGCGATCACGACCGACTTGTTCGAGTATCGACTGCGCGGTCGTGTCATGGGCGTCGTGCAGGCGGCGTTCGCCGCGAGCAACGTTCTCGGTCTGCCGATCGGCCTGTTTCTCGCCAATCGCTGGAGCTGGCACGCGCCATTTTTTCTGATCGCCGGCACCAGTCTCGCGGTCGGTGTCGTGATCGTGCTGTGCCTGCGCCCGATCAACGCGCATTTGTCGCAGCGTGCCGATAAGAGCCCCCTGCACCATTTCGTGCACACGGTTTCCACGCCGCGCTATTTGCAAGGCTTCGCCGCGACGGTCCTACTCGCCACCGGCGGATTCATGCTGCTGCCGTTCGCGAGCGCCTTCACGGTCCACAATGTCGGAATCCCGATCGAGCGACTGCCGCTGATCTACACCGTGACCGGCGTGTTTTCGATGATCGCCGGGCCCTTGATCGGTCGGGCGAGCGATTCGTTCGGCAAATTCACGGTGTTCGCGATCGGCTGTGCGTGGACGATCGTGATGGTCTTGATCTATACGCATCTCGGCGTGACGCCGATCGAGATCGTGATCCTCGTCAACGTGCTGCTGTTCATCGGCGTCTCCTCGCGCATGATCTCTTCGTCCGCGCTGATCACGGCGATACCGAGTCCGCTCGACCGCGGCTCGTACATGTCGATCAGCTCCTCGCTGCAGCAGATTTCCGGCGGGTTCGCGGCGGCCCTGGCCGGCATCATCGTCACGGAAACGCCGAGCGGCGCGATCGAGCATTTCGACGTCGTCGGTTACGTGCTCGTGGCCACCACCTTGCTGACCTGGTTCATGATGTATTTCATCAATCGTCGCATCGAGAGTTCAGCGACCCTGCCCGCGGCAGCCTAGAATGCGGCGCATGCTTGAATTCCGTCCCGCTGGGCTGCTGCCGCTGCTTGCGCTCGCCGCCGGGCTCGCCGGCGCCACTGACAACGCCCGTGCCGGCGCAACCGCAGAACCCACGCCGCGGGCTCTGCTCGAGGAGCTGGTGGATCTCAACACCACGCATGCTTACGGATCCACGGCCGCGGCGAAACTGCTCCAGCAGCACTTTCTCGCTGCCGGGTTCGCCGCTGAGGACGTCACGCTGGTCGTGCCGGATGCTTATCCGACCAAGGGGAATCTGGTCGTGCGCCTGCACGGCCGGGGCCGGGGTCGTCCGATTCTCTATATCGGTCATCTCGATGTCGTCGAGGCAAAGCGGGAGGATTGGAGCTTCGATCCGTTCAAACTGACCGAGGACGGGGGCTGGCTCTATGGCCGCGGCGTCATCGACATGAAGGGGCAGGACGTGGCGATGGCGGTCAGTCTCATGCGGCTCAAGCAAGAGGGCTTCAAGCCGGCGCGCGACCTCATCGTCGCGTTCACGGCCGACGAGGAGGCGGGCGGCGATGCCAACGGCGTCGAGTGGCTGTTGAGCAAGCACCGCGATCTGGTCGATGCAGGAATCGTCATCAACCCCGACGGTGGCGAGGCGGGAATGAAGTCGGGCCGCAAGCTCTACGTCGCGATCCAGACGAGCGAGAAAACCTTCTTGAGCTTCGGGCTCGAGGCCAAGGACAAGGGCGGCCACAGCTCGCGGCCGACGGCCGACAATCCGATCTACCGGCTGTCCGCGGCGCTTTCGCGCCTGGCTCAGTATCGCTTTCCCGTGGATCTCACGGCGACGACGCGGGAATACTTTGCGCGCCGCTCGTCGCTGGAACAAGGTCAGTTGCAGGCGGACATGAAGGCCATCGGCGCGGGGGCTGCGGATCCGGGGGCGATAGAGCGACTTTCGGCCGTGGTGGAGACCAATATCATGCTGCGCACGACGTGCACGGCGACCATGATCGACGGCGGCCATGCAGAGAATGCACTGCCGCAGCGGGCGCGGGCGACGATTCAGTGTCGGGTCATCCCGGGCGAGTCGCCGCAGTCGATCGAAGCGGCGCTGCGCACGGTCGTTGCCGATCCACTGATCGCCATCAGCACGATTACGGCGGCCAAACCGAACCCGGAGTCTGCCCTGACCCCGGCGATCCTCGAGTCGGTGCAGCAGACCACGCAGGGAATCTGGCCGGACGTCATCGTTCTCCCCGAGATGTCGCCAGGCGCGACCGACAGTCACTTTTCCCGCTCGGTGGGTATTCCGAGCTACGGCATCGACGCCATGTTCGACGATCTCGACGACGGGCGCGCGCATGGCCGGGACGAGCGGATCGGCGTCGTGGCTTTCCAGCAGGACGGGGAATTCACCTACCGATTGATGAAGCGCCTGGCTTCGACCGCGGGCCCGTAACGCTACCGCAGTCTGGCCAGCAATTCGCCGGCCGCACGCTCTCCCGTCTGGGCTCCGCCCTCCATGAATCCCTGGAACTCATATGAAGTATGCTCGCCGGCAAAGAAGATTCGTTCCTGCGGAGTTCGCGCATAGTTCCCGAACTGGGTGTACTGGCCTACCTTGTAAGTACTGTAACTACCGAGCAGGTTCGGGTCAGCGGTTGGGTAACTGAGCGTTGCACGTCCGTTATAGTGACTGCTGACGCCGGGCCACACGACTTCCAGTTCAGCCAGGAATGCGAGTGCATAGTCGGCGATGACTCCGGAGTCGCGGCTGGTGGTGTACGGGCCAGGCGGGTTATACGACGCTCCACGGCTGCCGCCGGTGTAATCCGTCAGCAGACCGTCGAGACTCGGTTCGGCGCGGCTGCTGTCCCACGTGCTTTGGAATGGCAGGTCTGTCTGAATGAAGCCGTTGCCGATTCCGGGCCAGCTTCCCCGGCCGTTCCAATACCGCTCGTCGAATTGCAGCACCAGCTTGGAGTTCGTCCCGTAGCCGAGTTCCCTTATCATCAGCTGCATCAACGGGTCAAAGCCCGCCTGACGATAGTCGAGGTTTCGCAGGACGCTGAAAGGCAATGCGAGTATGACGAAGTCGAACGACCTCACACGCGCTCCGGACGGCGTGGAAAACGTCAGCGACACTTCTCCCCGGTCGCCGCCCTCGGCCGCAATGGCTGCGAGGCGCCAACCTGTCCGGGCTGTTCCCGGTTGCAGGCTCGCCGCGATCGCCACGGGTAACTGCTCGTTTCCGCCCCGGATGTGGTAGCGCTCGTCCGAATCCAGAGGAAAGATCAAATTGAGCGAGCTTTGCTGATCCGTGTCCAGACCGTTCTCGGTCGCCGTGGCGACATCGAGATATTGGCCCAAGCGAGACGCATGACCGCCCGGCACGTAGTTGTCGATCCAATCGTAGGCGCTCAAGTGATCGAACTCGTAGCCCGCTCTCGTATAGTCATCGTAGGTGGCGACGGGGCCGATCGCTGCGTTTTGTTCGACGAGAATCGGCGCAATGGCTTTGACGTCCGCCGCGAGTTCCCGCGCAGTGTAGTAACCGCCCAGGAAATAGTTCGTCGCCTGCGACCCGTCCGGGTCGGCAGCGTTCACGTCGGAGAGGGAAAGACCGAAGCGTGCGGCGAGTCTTCGTATCGTGTGGTGCGTCGAATCTATGAACTCGCCGCACCACTCGCTGGTCTGGCCGCCTTGCCAGTATCGGCCGTTCGAATGCATGCGTCCCCCGACCCTGGACGATGCTTCGAACACTTCGCAAGGAACGCCCGCGTCCTGCAAGGTCAAGGCGGCGACGAGCCCCCCGATCCCTGCTCCGACGATGCCGATCCGCGGAACCGCGGAAGCTCGGCCCGACGCCGCACCGACATGTGCGCCGAAGAATGCCGCGCCCAGGGTGAAGCCCGCCGCCTTTAGAAGTTCTCTGCGATTCAGGCGGCCGCGAGGCGCCGGCAAATCGCCGACTTGGAGTTGGATTGCCTGCCGGATCCGGCGCATGGCTCGACTTCGCGACATGCAATACTCCCAGGACATTCCTCGTCACACTCATCGGGCGAGGGACTCGTCCAAAGACTCAACGTTACCCTTAATTGGTGCTACAAACCACGGTTGCGATCCGTGCGCGTCCCGTTTGCTACGATGCGAAAACGACCCAGCCGAGGACCGCCACATGAATGAAGTCATCAATCTGCGCGCCAAGCTCGCCACGTTTTCCGAGCATTGGTCGCCACGAATCGTCGCCGGGTTCAACGACAATGACGTCATGGTGGTCAGGGTCAAGGACGAGTTCGTCTGGCACAGTCACCCAGAGACAGACGATCTCTTTCTCGTGTTGGAAGGAGAACTCGATATCGAACTACGGGATCGCGTCGTCACACTGCATCCCGGCGAACTGTTCATCGTGCCGCGCGGCATTGAGCACCGGCCGGTCGCGCGAAACGGTGAGGCGCAGGTACTCATCATGGAGCCACGGGGAACGCCGAACACCGGCGACGCACGGACCGCCGCGACGAAGGTAGCTGTGTAGTGGCGGATAGATTAGTGCCGCTTTGGCGACGTAGTTGGCATAACCGTGGCCAATTTCATCTTCGTTCCTCGGGAGGAACGCCGGCGTGACGTGCCCATGTAGTTCCCGCTGATGGCGACTCCCTAGTACAGGAATATGCAGCCGGCTCCCCTCGGGACCGGGTGGGAGTTATATTTCGACGGCGTGTATCCGGTTACGAACGTAAACAGTGCGAAGAACATGTACAGAAGCCCTACGGCAACCTACTAGCTCCAGAAACCCAGATCCAGTGTGCGAGTCGGCCCCGATCTCTCGTGTCGCAACAGCCACTGCTTGCGAGGCAGGCCGCCGCCGAATCCGGTCAAGGATCCGTCGGCGCCGATGACGCGGTGGCACGGGACGATGACGGCGATGGGATTTCTGCCGTTGGCCAACCCGACCGCGCGGCACGCGGACGGATTGCCGATGTCGCGCGCAAGTTGGCTGTAGCTTCGGGTTTCACCGAAGGGGATCGTCGTCAGGGCATTCCATACCCGCCGCTGGAACTCGGTGCCGCGTAGCTGCAGTGGCAGCTCGAACTGGCGGAGTCTGCCACTGAAGTACTGGTCGAGTTGTCGCGCCGCTTCGCGCAATGGCGACACCTCAGGGTCTTCGCGCCCTGCTGCCTGAACGCTCGGCTGATCGCCGGGTGTTTCCATGTACAGGCCGGTCAGCGCAGCGCCGTCGGAGCAAAGCGTCAATCGGCCGATCGGGCTGCCGACGAAACAATAGGCGCTCACGCGGCCGCTCCAAGAGACTGCCAGAGAAATTGGGCGGCATAGGCGCGCCACGGCCGCCAGGCTTCGGCGCGCGCCAGCAACGGCCCTTGCTTGAGTCCGGCGGCACGCATCAGCATCAGATCACCGGCGGGAAAGGCATCGGGCCAGTGCAAGGCGCGCATGGCAATGTAATTTGCCGTCCAATGGCCGATCCCCGGCAGGGTCAGGAGATTATCGACCTGTTCGTCGACATTGGTGGCCGAAGAGAGGGTCACGCGCCCATCCGACACCGCTTTGGCAAGCCCGATCAGGCAGCGAGCTCGAGCACCGATCATCCCCAGAGCTGCCAGTTGGTCCTCGTGGCTGCCCGCCACGGTCTCGGCCAGGGGCGAGACTCGATTGAGTCCCGCGAACGGCGTGGCGATCGGCGCACCCAATTCCGCCGCCCAACGGCCCGCGATCGTGGAAGCCCCTTTGACCGATACCTGCTGTCCGAGAACGGTGCGGACCGCCAGTTCGAAGCCATTAAACGCGCCCGCCACGCGCAGACCCGGCAGGCGCTTCACGGTAGGCGCCAGCAGGCTGTCTTCCCGGAGGTGCGAGCCGACTGCGTCGGGCGACGCATTCAAATCGAACAACTGCTTGACGCGCGCAATGATGGCGCCTGCGTGCCTCGCCAGGGACGGAGAAATTTCAAGGTCCAGCGCCAAACCGCTCTTCGCCATCGATACGGAAATCCAGCCGCTCGAGGCACCGAAGGCTGCGGTGCGCCGGTAGTGAGTACCGTCGACCAGCTCGACGCCGGGGATCGAGCGCAGGCGCAGATACGCCAGCATCTTGCCCCAGGCAAATGGCGGCCTGAATTCGAGTTGCATCCGCAGTCCGTCGGGCTTGTGCGCGGAATCGCGCACACCGCCCGGACTCAACCGGTAACGGGCTTTGAACAAGGCATTGAAGCGCCGCACGCTGCCGAAACCGGAGGCAAAGGCGACGTCGGTGAGGCTCATCGGCGTCTCACGCAGCAGACGCTTGGCTAACAGAAGTCGCTGCGTCTGCGCCAGTTCGATCGGCGATACACCGAGTTCGCTTTCCGTGACCCGCCGCAGATGCCGTTCGCTGACACCGAGCGACGCGGCCGATTCGCCAACTCGAGCTCCCGACAAGGCTCGCTGCTCGATGCATGCAATCGCGGCGTTCGCCAAGCGGCTGATGGAATCCATCGGGGCCAATCCGGGTGCCCGTTCCGGTCGACATCGCAGGCAAGGCCGAAAGCCGTCTCTCTCCGCCGCGGCTGCATGGGCGAAGAAACGCATGTTGGCGCGCTTCGCGTGTCGTGCCGGGCATATTGGCCGGCAGTAAATTCTCGTCGATGTAATGGCCACGAAGAATCGCCCGTCGAAACGCCGATCGCGCGACCGCGTCGCGCGAAAGCAAACTTCAGGGTCCAGATCCATGACCCGATGATAGTAGAGTGATGGAGCCAAGACTCGCCATTTTCGGACATCGATATACCCGCCACGCCGAGGGCGCGGAGCACCGGCCCGACATTGCTGGCAAAAGGAACGTTAACGTCGGAGTCTCCCGCCCAGAGTTCGACCGGCGCGGTCACCTTAGGAAAGCCGTCGGGCAAGCATCGGCTGAGAATACTGGTTGCGCGTGGTGTTGCTGGTCAGGTGGCAAATATGACTGTTTGAACGTAAACGCCAGAGGTCCAGGCCCATGGGATCGAAGGTGGTCCAGTTTGGTCTTCGCTTCCGCCACCGCAGGACGATGGCCCGCTGTCACCCACCACAGGACTGCATGCGCTTCCTTCATCGGCTGAAACCATTCTCGACGTCTGCGCATGATCTCGACGTGCCCGGACTTGAACGCGTAGTGACTGAGCGAGGCAACATCCGTCCAGACGGACATGTTGACGATGTACTCGTCACCAAAGGGACGGATTGCAACGGCACTGCCGTTCTCATCTTTGAGGCGCCAAACGAACCCAGGGGAATGCTCGGCGAGGGCATTGATCTTGTCCAGATTATTCACGAAATCCGCCATCAACGGGGACTCGAGCGTCGTTCGCATCTCTGCGATGTTCATTTGCGCAAGCTGATAGCCCGACACTGGCCTCGCTCCCGGTCTATCCATGATTCAGTCATTCCATCCTGAATGACTCCGCACCCGACACCCGTCAGATATCCAGATTCGACACCTGCAGCGCGTTCTTCTCGATGAACTCGCGGCGCGGTTCGACGGCATCGCCCATGAGCGTCGTGAAGATGTCGTCGGCGGCGACGGCATCCTCGATGCGCACCTGCATGAGGCGTCGGGTCTCCGGGTTGATCGTCGTGTCCCAGAGCTGACTCGCGTTCATCTCGCCGAGCCCCTTGTAGCGTTGAATGCTCTGCCCTTTCTTCGCCTGCTCGAACAGCCAGTTCATCGCGACCTTGAAGCTTGCGATTTCCTGACGTTCGTCACCACGCACGATGTACGCACCCGGACCCATCAAGTCAGTGAGGGTTTGGCCGAGCTCGGCGATGCGACGATATTCCGCGGAATCGAAGAACTCCCGGTGAATGTGCTTCTCCGAGGTCAAGCCGTGCTCGATGCGTTGCAGAGCGATGCGGTGACCGCCTGCGGACATGGCTTCGACGCTGACTCGATAGCGCCGCGAAGCGTCATTCAGAGAATTCAGTTTCGCGTCGATCAAACGACACCAATCCCGCAGGCTGTCGCTGCGATCGAAGGCCTCGGTCGTCAGCGATGGTACGTACAACAATTGCTCGAGAAAGCGGTCGTCGTAGCGGCGTGCCCAGCGGTGCACGATCGCCTGTACTTCTTCGTACTTGCGCGCGAGGGTCTCGAGGCCCAATCCGGACAGCGGCGGTGCCTCGGCACTTACGTGCAATGCCGCCCCGTCGATCGCAGTACTCAGCAACAGGGCGTTCAATTCGACATCGTCTTTTACGTAGGTCTCCTGCTTGCCTTTCTTCACTTTGTACAAGGGCGGTTGGGCGATATAGATGTGTCCGCGCTCGATCAGAATCGGCATTTGCCGATAAAAGAACGTGAGCAACAGCGTGCGGATGTGACTTCCGTCAACATCCGCATCGGTCATGATAATGATCCGGTGATAGCGCAGCTTATCGACGTCGAAGTCGTCGCGCCCGATGCCGCAGCCGAGCGCAGTGATCAGGGTGCCGACCTCGGCGGAGGCAAGCATCTTGTCGAAGCGGGCCTTCTCGACGTTCAAGATCTTGCCTTTGAGCGGCAGGATCGCCTGGGTGCGCCGGTCCCGGCCCTGCTTCGCGGAGCCGCCGGCCGAATCGCCCTCGACTAGGAACATTTCGGACAGCGCAGGATCTTTTTCCTGACAGTCGGCGAGCTTGCCCGGCAGCCCCGCGATGTCGAGTGCGCCTTTGCGCCGGGTCATCTCCCGGGCTTTGCGCGCCGCTTCGCGCGCGTGCGCGGCCTCCAGCGTCTTGTTGACGATCGCGCGAGCTTCCTGCGGGTGCTCGAGCAGGAATTCTTCGAGGCGCTGGGCCACAACGGACTCCACCACGCCTTTGACTTCCGAGGACACGAGCTTGTCCTTGGTTTGCGAAGAGAACTTCGGATCCGGCAGTTTGACCGACAGGATCGCGGTCAGACCCTCGCGGCAATCGTCGCCGGTCGTCTGGATTTTCTCCTTCTTCGCGGCGAGTTCCTTCTCGATGTAATTATTGAGCGTACGCGTCAACGCAGCGCGATACCCGGCGAGGTGCGTGCCGCCGTCTTTCTGCGGAATATTGTTCGTGTAGCAATACATGCTCTCGGTGTACGAGTCGTTCCATTGCATCGCCACTTCGACTTGCGTGTTGCCGTCGCGCGATTGGAACCAAAGGATGGTGTCGTGGACCGGCGTCTTGCTGCGATTGAGATGCTGGACGAAGGCCTTGAGTCCGCCCTCGAACTGAAACACATCGGACTTCTCGTCGCGCTCGTCGTTGAGTTCGATGCGTACGCCTGAATTCAAGAAGGACAACTCGCGCAGGCGCTTCGCCAGAGTCTCGTATACGAACGAAATGTTCGTGAAAATTTGCGCGCTGGGTTTGAACCGCAAGGTCGTGCCGCGCTCTGTAGTCTCACCAATCGCGACCAGCGGTGCAACGGGCTCACCGAGGCGGTATTCCTGGCGATGCACGTGCCCATCGCGACGGATATTGAGTTCGAGGAAGTCGGACAAGGCGTTGACGACCGAGACGCCGACGCCATGCAGGCCGCCGGAGACCTTGTAGGAGCTGTCGTCGAATTTTCCACCGGAATGCAGCACGGTCATGATGACCTCCGCTGCAGAAATGCCTTCTTCGGCGTGAATATCGACCGGGATGCCACGACCGTTATCCGACACCGTGACGGACTCATCCGCGTGGATCGTTACGACGACCCGATCGCAATGACCCGCGAGAGCTTCGTCAATCGCGTTGTCGACGACTTCAAACACCATGTGGTGCAGTCCGCTGCCATCATCGGTGTCGCCGATGTACATGCCGGGCCGCTTGCGAACGGCGTCGAGTCCTTTTAAGACTCTGATTTTACTCGAATCGTATACGTCATTGTCCGACATGGTGGATCCTATCTTCAGGCCGATCATCTTAGCATTTTCTGCCGCTGAAAACGAATCCAGGTGCCCGGAAAACTAGTTACCGATCAATGGCTTGGCGGCTAGTTTCAGAGCTTATGAGCGCTGCAGAGGGATCGTTGCCTGCAAACAGCGCAAGGCGCGGGAAAGTCCTTGCCGGGAAGCACTCGGATACGTCGCTTCTAATCGCGGTAAACTGCTGTATTGGCTAGCGAATTTCCCAATGTCTTCTTCCTCAGGGCCGTAGATCCGGCGACCCGGAGCATCGCTATGGAAGTGCGCTTCGAGATCAACAATCGGGCCGAGCTCCGGCAGTTGCTTGACATGGACAATGATGACTTGAAGGACTATTAAGTTCATACCAACCGCGAGCTGGCGCTCATGCTGGCCGGATCGAAGCCACTGGCCGCATTTGTGGACGTTCATCCATCCGTCGACGGCGCCTTCGGCATTCCCGAGCGTGAGTTTGAGCCGCACGTTGCACCCGGGCTCATCGTCAAACGCGACGTTATCGAGCCACCATCTGCTGATGAGCGTCCGATCGAGGGGCTACGACTAGGTACACGCCTCGTCTTGTACGCATTGAACGAACCATCGATGTTCCACGTGGAACCAATCAGCCGGGACTGACGGCTCCGTCGGCGATCCGGTATTGCCGACCCGGGGAACCGAAGGCGCTGACCGTCTGCAAGCTAGTGACGACCAGTTGGTTGGCGCCACCCGCGAGTTCCGCGATCAGCTGACCTAAATGTGCGTCATCGAGCTCCGCCGCGGGGTCGTCGAGCAGCAAGGTCGGTCTCGCGGTGGCATCCGGCGGAAATAACTCGATTTGAGCGATCAACAAAGCGGCCGCGAGCAGCTTCTGTTGTCCCCGGGATATCCGATCCTTCGCCGTCACGCCGTTCAATTGGATGGCTAGCTCGGCTCGATGCGGTCCCACCTGGGTACTGCGACGTTCCACGTCAAGCTTCCAGCTCTGACTCAAGGCGTCTTCGAAACCCAGCTCCCGCGACCAGCCCTGGCGATAACTCAAGGCGAGGTCCTGGCCCAAGAGCCGTTTCGCGAGTTCTTGGGCTACGCCGGCCAGGCGTTGCAAGTAGGTATCGCGTGCCTTGGTGATCTCCTCCGCGGTCCTCGCGAGTTCCTGGTCCCACGCCGACACAACACTGCGTGGCTGTCCGGTTTTGAGTGCCGCGTTACGCTGTTTCAGGCTTTGTTGATAACGCTGCCAGTTGGGAATAAAGCGAGGTTCCACGTGGAACACTCCCCAATCGAGAAATCGCCGGCGTCTCCCGGGACCTTCCTCGATCAGTTTGTGCACTTCGGGGTCGATGATTTGAACGGGGAATATCAAGGCGAGCTCGGCCAAGGACGCCGCAGGCGCGCCGGCGACTCGTGCCCGTATCCCGTCTCGAAGCCCCTCAACCCCTAAGGGCACGCGTCGCGCAGGCAGTTCGATCTCGCCGAACACTGTAAAGCAATCCCGGCCACGTCGAATCAGATGCTCCAACCGACGGGTTCGGAAGGAGCGACCACGGCCCAATACGTAGAGGGCCTCGAGCAGGCTGGTCTTGCCAGAGGCATTCGGGCCTCTGATCAGCGTGAAGCGGGGGTCAAACTCCAACTCCACCGACTGCAAGCAGCGGAGATCCGTTACCTGCAGCCGGCGCAAAGCCACAGGTGCTTAGAGCCTCATGGGCATGACGACGTAGCGCGCTGAGCCATTACCAGGGGAGCGAATCAAGCAGCTGCTATTGCTGTCCGTGAGCCCCAACTCCACGTCCACGCCGTCGATGGCCGCGAGCGCATCGAGCAAATAATTGACGTTGAAACCAACCTCGAGATCGGCACCCTCATAGCCGACCTCGATCTCTTCCTCGGCCTCTTCTTGCTCCGGATTGTGCGCTTGCACCGTGATCAGATTCTTCTTCACGGTAATGCGGATACCGCGGTATTTTTCGTTCGAGAGGATCGAGGTACGCTGCAGCGCTTGGCGCAATGCATCGCGGTCCGCTTTGATGGCAGCCACAGGAGCGGCCGGAATCACACGCGAGTATTCCGGGAAACGCCCGTCAATGAGCTTCGAAGTGAAGCGAACGTCGCCAATCTGAGCGCGAACATGATTCGAGCCTATCGCCAGCTCCGCATCGCCCTCGGGGGTCAAGATCCGCTGCAACTCGAGCACGCCCTTGCGCGGCACGATGACTTGCTGCGACACGCGCGCCTTGCTGACCAAGGTCCCTTCGGATAACGCCAAGCGGTGACCGTCGGTCGCGACCGCGCGCAGAACCTGGCCATCGATCTCGAGCAACATCCCGTTCAGGTAATAACGCACGTCCTGTTGCGCCATCGAAAAATGCGTCTTTTCCAGCAGTCGCAATAAATCCTTGCGCGCAATCTGCACGCTCTGCTGCGCATTGATGTCATCGACGATCGGAAAATCCGCCGCCGGCAGAGTCGACAAGCTAAACCGGCTCCGACCCGCCTTGATCACGACCTTCTCGGCTTCAACCGACAGCGACACCGAGAGTTTCTCAGGCAGCGCACGCAAGATGTCCAAAAACTTTCGGCCCGGAACCGTGATCTCACCGGCATGGGCAACGGAAACATCCGCGGTCGCTGCGACCAACTCCACCTCGAGATCCGTTGCCGTGATCGACAAGCGCCCGTCGCGCGCGCTGAGCAGCACGTTGGCAAGCACGGGCATCGTCTGGCGGCGCTCGACGACACCGATCACGGCTTGCAACGGAGCCAACAATTTTTCGCGCTCTGCGGTCAATTTCATCTGGTCACCTGTGCAGCCATTCTTAGATTTAAGTTCTTAATATAGATTATTACTATGATTACTGAAGGCTCGTTTCTACCTGGATAAGCGAAAAATCCACTTTGCAATCAACACCTTGAAGCAAGCATAAGAACGTCCCGCGCCTGTTCAGCTTCTCTGCGCAAACCGTGTTTGAAATGTGGATAACTCCAGCTGCAAATTCATCCACAGCTTCTCCAGCGCTAACCAGCCAGTGTTCTCAACAGGTTTAAATAGTCCTCACCGATGCGTCGTTCCGTCTCCCGCAGTTCCTTGATCCGGCGACAGGCATGCAAGACGGTCGTATGATCCCGACCGCCGAACGCGTCACCGATTTCCGGCAAGCTGTGATTCGTCAATTCCTTCGCAAGCGCCATGGCCACTTGGCGCGGGCGCGCGATCGAGCGGCTGCGCCGCTTGGACAGCAAATCCGCGATGCGAATCTTGTAGTACTCCGCCACGGTTTTCTGAATATTCTCCACCGTCACGAGCTTTTCTTGAAGCGCCAACAAATCCCGCAGCGCATCCTTCGCGAATTCGAGCGTGATGGGTCGTCCCGTAAAATTGGAGGTGGCAACCACGCGGCGCAAAGCCCCTTCGAGCTCACGCACGTTGGAGCGGATTCGCTTGGCGATGAAAAACGCCACTTCCTCCGGCAAGTCCACGCTCGCGAATGATGCCTTGCTCATCAGGATCGCAACGCAGGTCTCCAATTCTGGCGGCTCGATCGCCACCGTCAAACCCCAGCCGAAACGCGACTTGAGCCGTTCCTCGAGCCCGTCGACTTCCTTCGGGTACCGATCGCAGGTCAGAATCACTTGCTGCTGGCTCTCCAACAGCGCATTGAACGTGTGGAAAAATTCTTCTTGCGAGCGTTCCTTGTTCGCGAAGAATTGAATGTCATCGATCATCAAGGCGTCGACGGAACGATACGCCGTCTTGAAATCGTTCATCTTGTTGTGTTGCAGCGCTTTGACCATGTCGCCGACGAAGCGCTCACTGTGCACGTAGGCGACGCGCGCAGTCGCATTGCGCTCGCGGATCTTGTTGGCCACCGCGTGCATCAAGTGGGTCTTGCCGAGACCGACCCCGCCGTAAATGAACAAGGGGTTATAGGCCTTGCCGGGGTTATGCGCGACTTGAATAGCCGCAGCCTTCGCGAGCTGGTTGCTCTTGCCCTCGACGAAGGTATCCATGGTGAAATCCGCATTGATCCGGCCGCCCAACAAGAACTCAGCGACGCGGATCGGCGGGCCGCCCTGGCGGATATCCTGATCGTTACTCGCGGGTGCGAGTACCGGCGTCGACGAGAGGTTACCGGCACGCGTGCCGACATCGAGTACGATCTCAGGAATCGAGCCCTCGGCGAAGTCACGCACGAGTTCCTTGATCCGAGGTAAGGAGTTAGCGCCCAACCAATCAATGACATACCGGTTGGGTGCAAGCAGCCGTAGTTCCCCGTCGCGCTCGATCGGCTGCAGCGGGCGAACCCACGTATTGAACTGCTGCTCCGGGAGTTCGCTCTCGAGCACACGCAGACAGCGATTCCATAGCGTCTCTGACAAGAGCGCTCTCCCTAGTCCAAACGATGGGGTAAACCTTACGGAAGGGCAGGGAGTCTAGCTCCAACTCACGGAAGCGTCTATTGACACCTGCGGGTCGCCTCAGTACCCTTCCCGCCTTTCCGCGAAGGTCGCGCCTCGTTGGCGTGTCCCGCTAATCTTCAACTCGGCCGCTGCTATGAAACGTACATTCAATCCCAGTAACTTGCATCGGGCGCGCACCCACGGGTTCCGGGCCCGCATGGCTACGAAAGCGGGTCGTCGATTGCTGGCCCGTCGCCGTGCGAAAGGCCGTAAGCGCCTCTGCCCGTAACGCCGGCGCCAAGCTCTTCGGGCTTCGTCAAGCTGAGGTTCGAGCCGACCCGGCGTTTGCATCAACCAGCTGAGTTTCGCGAGGTCCGCACACGTGGCCGCCGGGTGAGCGACGACTACTTTAGTTTATCGGTGCTCGCGAACAATGAAACCCATCCGCGCCTCGGGCTCGCGATTGCTACCCGCACTTTTGGCTCGGCAGTCGCCAGAAATCGCATCAAACGTCTCACTCGTGAGTCCTTCCGCTTGAACCAACACGCGCTTCCCCCGGTCGATGTGACGGTTACGGCACGTGATGCGGCGCGTAATGCGAGCGCTCCCGAGTTGCGCGCGAGTTTGCAGCGCCATTGGCAAACGATCAGCAAGCGATGGTAGCGCCATGCGGCAACTGCTGATTTGGATCATTCGCGCCTATCAACTCGGCTTGAGCCCGCTGCTTGGGTCCCGCTGCCGGTTTTATCCGAGCTGCTCGTGTTATGCGCACACCGCCATCGAACGGTTCGGTGCGCTGCACGGCACTTGGCTCGCCCTGCGCCGCATTTTGCGTTGCCACCCTCTGACACCAGGCGGCTACGACCCGGTGCCGGATAAGAGATCGCTGCATGTCTAACATTCGTCCCTATTTGTGGGCCTTCCTCGCGGCCCTGTTATTCCTGAATTACCAAGCCTGGATGCAGGACTACGGATCCACCGAGCACGCGGCATCGACGCCCACGGCCACCGGTGCTCCGGCTGCCGGTGCTGCGTCCCTCGCCGCATCGGTACCGAATCTCGATGCCGCGAGCACGGCCACCACGGCGGGCACGGCGCCGGCCCCTGCACTGACCGCGGCCACGCCGGCGCCGATCGCCGCCGCCAACAGCGTTGCCGCGCTCGATGCGTCGAGCCCGTCCATCCATGTCAGAACGGATGTGCTCGATCTGCAGATCAGTCTCAAGGGCGGCGAACTCGATCAGGCGGATCTCTTGGCGTATCCCTTGCACAAGGATCAGCCCGACGTGCCGGTCCGTTTGCTCAATCACGATAGCGAA
>Ga0209208_10006442_pt1 | contig 16174 bp, 22 predicted proteins | sample S1TSphfallax_3_FD_187694 | JGI IMG/M metagenome (GOLD analysis project Ga0209208, IMG submission 187694) | Host-associated microbial communities from peat moss isolated from Minnesota, USA - S1T2_Fd - Sphagnum fallax MG (SPAdes) (version 2) | ecosystem: Host-associated > Plants > Peat moss >...
GTAGTGCAGAGATGGTCCGTGATTTGGTGGCAAGTGGTGGCTCCTTATTGCTCATGGGACCTCCTGGTGTGGGCAAAACAACTGCAATCAGGTCTCACTCCTTGTGCTTTTGTTATACAGATGCTGTGTAGTTGATGCTGTCACATATGTCTGAGCATTAGTCCCTCATCACAGTGCAGCCATCACCTTTGAGCATCTGTTCTCCTTGTGTGGTCCTGCTAGCTATAATTGAAAGACTTTTGCCTGGCCTTGTGAGTCAGAGCATGCTCAAATTCTACTGCTTTGCAACTGCGGTGTGTTTATCTCATTCCATCAGGAAGAAAAAGGAACCAAAGCTGTACTTATGGCTTCACACCTTGACAGACATATGAAGAAGAGACAGAGAGGTGGAAGATGATGAAATTGATCTTCACCATGTGCATAGCTTCTGAAGAAGGAACAGTTCTGGTCTAAAGAGCAATCTCTTGTGCCAGGGAGGTAGCACGAATGTTGGCTGATGAGTATCACAAGAGAGTGGTGATTGTGGACACATCCAATGAGATAGCTGGGGATGGGGAAATCCCACATGCAGGCATTGGTTTTGCACGGCGAATGCAGGTGCCAAAAGTTGACATGCAGCATAAGGTGGGAGATTATCATCTCTCTTCTTTTGTTCTTCTTCAGTTTCATATATGAAGAAGCTCTATGCTGTTAGAGGAAAGAGGTCTTTTTCTTAAAGTCAATTCCATGTTACAGGAGGTTTGAGTTCTGATTTGTGGGGTGTGTTTGTTGGAGAAGGTAATGATTGAGGCGGTGGAGAATCACATGCCTCAGACAATTGTGATTGATGAGATTGGAACAGAACTAGAGGCCTTGGCAGCTGGGACAATTGCTCAGCGAGGTGTGCAATTGGTGGGCACAGCACATGGCATGACTGTCGAGAACCTCATAAAAAATCCCTCTCTTCAAATGTTAGTGGGTGGGATTCAGGTATGCACATATATTCACATGGATTCTCAAATCTCAAACAGTAAAGAAGAGCTAACATGAAAGGAAAGCTGCTGATCAAGTATGTATGTCTGCTGCTGCACACATATTGTGTTTTCTCAAACAGCTAGGAAACCTACTTACAGGGTCCTGTTGAATGGGCGTGAAATGGAGCTGGTCTGAAGAGCGTTACACTTGGGGATGAGGAAGCACGCAGGCGGCATGTGCAGAAGAGTGTGCTGGAAAGACAGGGCCCTCCTACCTTCACAGCTGCCTGTGAAATGGTGTCAAGGACTGAGTGGCGTGTCCATTATAGTCTAGCTGCTACTGTTGATGCTGTCCTCGCCGGTATCTCTCTCCTTGATCTCCCTTTTTAACTTTCCTGTTGCTAACAATTCATGTCTGATTATCTTCTAAGTCAAGAGTCTGCATTGTATAGCTCATGTACTGAAACAAAAGAAATTAGTGCTTTTGGTCCACAGGTAAGCCACTCAATGTAGAGATTCGAAGGATGACAGAAAGTGGACAAGTTGTGGTGGGCAATGGCAATGAGACGACAGCCAACAACTCCAGCTCCAAGCGCAGTTCTGGGTCCATCTCCTCATATCCAGCAGAATGGAGTGACCAAGACGTAGATGAGGATGACGAGGATGGTGATGAGTCTGGGGAAGGAAGAAAGACCGGCAACTTCTGGGAACAGGGTGAAGCTCCCCTCCTGCTCTACATATACCAGGTGCCATTCCTTGGGTGTTCAATCCCAACATGTTCCTCCAAGAACCATACATAACTTGTAAATTCTGTAGCTGTTTCTTTTATAGAGTAGTTTTGCTCAGCTGTTGTCAGCTTGTTTGGCTGTTTAGAGTGTTACTTTAGTGCTGGTGTTGACAGGTGAATGAAGAATCGCTGGAGCAAGTTATGGAGGTAATGGGGTTGGAGAAGGTAATTCAGATCACCGATGACATAGGTATTGCTGATGCTGTGTTGGCATTGCGATCAAGACTCAAACAAAACTCTTGGGTAAGAGGAATGGCCAAGTTCCGTCAGCTGCCCATTTTTGCTATCAAGGTTAGCTGTCTTGCAACCATCATCATGTATGCTTTCAAGTACCAATGACAGACTTTTCTGAGCTCAACATTCTAATAGGGATGATTGCATTTGGAGAAGATCTTGTGACATCATGAACCCTTGGAGGTAGAGAGAGATTTGTGAAGCTGACAATGACAGAGGGGGGTTGCTGACAAATGGATTGTGACATTGTGAGAGTGCTTTATTTTGAATTGGATGTATTTTGCACAGGCCAACACCATGGCACAGATGGTGAGGGCAATGCGAGCAATTCTTGGCATGGAATCCCTTGGGTCCTACTTTGTGGTATCATCCAGTCTGTCAAATGAGGAAGTGGGACGACGTCTGGATGTAATGAACAGGCAGCCAACTCTGGAAGATGAAATTGAGGCATTAGAGGTATGTGAACAATGGACCTCAAATCCTCTGAATCTGAGGAAATTCTTTGTTTTGCACCTAGCACAAACCATCAAGCATGGGTCATTTCTCAAGATTAAGAAAGATAAGCCTGCATGCATTTGTTTACAGGAGGCAAGAGTAGCAGTGGAACAGATAGTCATTCCTAAGGGGCAACCAGCAGAGCTACTACCAAGAAGTCCAGAACTGGTAGCATTACAGGTGAAGCTGGTGGAGGGTTACCAGCTAGCATCAGAGACTGCTGGCTCTGAAAAGAGTGTCAGGTTACGTATACTCCCAGCACGGTTGAGGCACAGTAGATCCAGTGAAGATGATGATGATGATGATGATGAAGAGGAGGAGGAGTGTTTTCCAGGACAAGAGGACAATTTGTTTAAGGGGGATCTTGGTGTATCTATAACAGGGGGTACGAGTCCTAGCAAACTGCCGATTTTGCCTGAGTGATGCAGGGCATACCTGCACCAAATCTTTCATGGATAAACTATTGAGTATGCTGTCTGTTGAAGCAGTTTGGCTGCCTTGAGATCGTTCTTTCAGTAATTTTTGAGAAAGCAGGGCTTGAGCCTCTGATAATAGGAGGCAGAAGAGAAAAAGCTCCTGCCAAATACAAACCAGGTGGAAACACCTAAGCACCACAGCCCTCTGATACCGTTTGACAAGATGAAGTCAGTTGCTGATGTTACAGGAGGTTGTCAACACCATACATGTTGCTGTTCAAGGTCCTTGAACACGCATATGACTCACTCTCTGTTAAAACTGCTTCTCAATTGTTTGTCTTTGTCTTGATTAAACTCAAGGCAGTGTCAGGTTTAGTACATTGGCAAAGGCCTCCACTACTGTTGGGTTGCATGGGTTTGTTTTCTGTGGTGAAGATTTCAATATCTTAAACACAAGGATCCGCACCTATTTTTTCTACTCTGTAAGACAGATGGTTTCATTCTGAAGCAGTTGGAGACATCTACACATGCAGCTTGCTTATATACTTTTCTGCAATCAAGTCATTAAACTGCAAAGCTGAGTTTCTCATGAGCGTATGAAGGAATGTTGTGAAAGGCTTGGATGGCAACATAAAGCAAAGTACTGTTGGTCCATGTCCAGTCAGTGAACCGATGTCATTGTAGAAAGTTAGTAGGAACAAAATCCCTTTCTCAATCTTAGATGTCAAAACTGAAGCAAAAGCTACTGCTAACAAGCATATCCTGTAAGACCTGAACTGTTCAAATCAAGGAATGGTTCCAGGCATAGAACTAAACTTGCTCAAGTTCCTTGACAAGAACGCTTCTTTGGGCTTGAAGCAACCCTTGCCAACTTTGCAACAACTTCTTTTGTGCTTCTATCAAAGCATCCTTGGCCTTCAACTCTGCCTCCAATGTTGCAAGCTCCTGCAGAAGTGCCAGTTGAATACTTCACTGATGATAGTTTTCTGATGATAGAACTTTCAGTAAGCAAACACCCAAATAGTGATTTTTGACCAAGAGGTCTAAGCAGCACGCATCAGCAGCAAAAAACAGATCAACTAACCTCCTCTCAAAAATCATGGAACTACCTATCATGTGCTTTTCTAAGAACCAGAAGAAAAAGGAGGGACTAACCTTTCGAAGAGCTTCTTCTCTTGTAGGCTTGTGCTGGTGTTGTGCTTTGATGAAGAACAGCTGCAAGCTCTTGGCTGTCTCCATGAAGTCCCGGGCATGCCTTTCTACATCCACTATAGCAGCACATAGCAACAGACAAAACAATATGAAAAACCCTAGGAAAAAATACCCCATGTAGGAACCATTTGAGATCATGTTGCTTCGTGACTTCAACATATCTCTTTTGTTCAGATCCCATACATCACACTAGTAGCTCAGTGATTGCATACATGTAAAGACGCACGAGATTAAACCACATTCTGTGTTGCAAAGACACAAACTTTTGCAGCATTTTGCACAGCCAAAGAGACAACACCAAGATGGCCTACTTATGGCCCATGAACTTTCTGGGCAAAACAAAGAGACTCAAAGAAAACTGATGCAGAAGAACAGAGACACACAGAGAGGCAAAACAACGAGGGCAGCATTTTGCACAGCCAGAAAAACAACACCAAGATGACCTAGTCATAGCCAATGAGCTCTCTGGGCAAAACAAAGAGAGATTCAGAGAAGAAACACAGAGTTCTGCATCAGAGACTTAATGCAGAAGAAAAGAGACCAAGAGAGGCAAAGCAAAGAAAGACTCAAAGAGAACTGAAGCAGAGAGACAGAGAGACAGACACTTACCTTGATGGGAAGGATGAGTAGAGCGGTCGGCGGCTTGAAGCTCTCGCGCTGGTAAACAAGGCAACAATGCCGCATCCAGAGCCGCAACTAAGTTTTGCAAGTCTGCTCCTGCGGCCACCATCATCGATCAATCGATGGATCCCTTCCTTCCAACACTCCTTCAACCAGTGCACAGGTTCCCCCAGGGCCTAGTTTCCCGAAGAATCCCGTAGGCAGTAGTTGGAGCACCTATTTCTCGTCTGCTCGCAGACACCGCAAGGGAGTACCCCAAGATGTACGTAACACGCAAACAGATCCGCCAGTGCATTGCCTCTCTCTCTCTCTCCGGCTTTCCCTGCGTGTTTGCGATGGTGTACTGTAAACCCTAGAAGGAAGCTTTCTCGCTTGGTAGGACGCTTTCTTTCTCAATAGGAGTTCTTGTTGTTTCTTACGTAGTAGTGAGGTGCAGGGAGAGGGAGGAGGAGAATCTGATGATAAGAAACAGTCAATTGGTTTTTGCAGCGATGGTGCGGAACTTCGGCAAGATGCTACAACGGAAATGTTACCAGTGACGCGAGGAGGAGTTTGTCGCAGCACAAGAAGAATCATCGATGGCGCTAGTAGGTAGTGGATCAAAGTTGTCTCGACAACAAGTTGGTGGAGCGGAACAAGTCTTGCCTGTTGTCTTGGCGCAAGCTTCCAGCACCGAATTCTTCGATTCCGAAAGGTTCGTGTGCTTCTCAGCAGTGTCGCTCTTTTGATGTCGGCGTAGAATTACAAACATCCTTTTGGAAAGGATATCTCTGTTTGAAGATCTCTGTTCTATTCAATGTCCGTCTGCTCTCTTTGTTGATGCAAAGCGGATTCTTCTGTCGTCGCCCCTTTCTTTGGGTTGTTGTTTTGATGCAGGGATTGTGTTACGGTCTGTGGTAGCAGGAGGGAAATGGCAGCCATGGAAAGTCCTTTGGAGCGACTACCGGGAGCAGTGTTGCAAGCCATAGTGTCACAGTTAGACATGGCTTCCATCTGTGCTGTTGCAACTTCATGCAGGCTTCTTCGAGCTTGTGCAGGGGATGTACTTCCACGGCTGTCAACAATCACTCTGGTGGATGTGGAAGCAGAGGCAATGGTAGTGGAGCGGTTGTTGGCAGGCAACACAGAGCTCAAGAGCTTGACACTCGAGTGCAGTAAGCTTGATGATGGCATCATTACGGCATTGACAAAGCCACAACTGCACACATTATGCCTCTCGGGTTGTGATCATTTCTCTGCCAAGTTGCTGAATGAAATTGCTGTGAAGTGTCCTCTTCTCAAAATGTTATCCTTGGAGCTAGGGTGGCATGAAGACAACAGCTTCAGTAGCTTTGCTCTGGAGCAACTGCTGATAGGCTGCTCTCAGCTTGAATCCCTCAGATTGCGGTCTGACGGATCTTGCTTTGACACTATGGCATATGCTTCCATACCATGCTTGGCTGCATCCAGCCTGAAGGCTCTGGAGATTGGATATGTCAAAGAGAGGAAGGCCAAGCAAATTTTGGATGTGAATGCTGATGCAAAGCTTCAGAGAAACAATGGGTTCTCTTTCTCCAAGCTAGAAAAGTTGTCACTGGTTCTGGACAGGATAACGGATTCCCTCCTCTCCTTGGTTGCACAGAGACTATCTTGCCTGTTGGAGTTGGATTTGCGGGATGAACCATCTGAAGAGCCTCTGGCAGCACTTGACTTGACCAACACAGGTGTCCAGCAGGTTGGTAAATGTCAACTGTTGCGACGGCTATCACTGGTTCGAAGTCAAGACTGGCACCCTGCATCCTTCAAGAGAGTGAGTGATCTGGGCATTTTCTTGATGGCAGAGTGCTGTTCCAACCTGGAGAGCATAAGGTTGGGTGGGTTCTCACGGATAACAGATGCGGGTTGTAGGGCAGTGCTGCATATTTCATCAAAATTACACACATTTGAGCTCAGCAACACACCACAGCTCACAGATCTTGCATTCCATGATCTTCCTTTGACTCCTCTTGTACTGGAGTGTGTGAGTCTTGCATCATGCATCCTACTCAGCGATTACTCAGTTCAACATCTGGCCCTCTGCAAAAACCTCCAGTCACTGAATCTCAAGGGATGTAAGAGTGTGGGGGATGGGAGTATGCAAGCCATCTCCTGTCTTTCCAAGCTGAGAGTGCTGGCTTTGAATGGTTCAGATTTGAGTGATCATGGATTAGCTGTGCTTGGGAAAGGTATTGCTCCTTTGACATTAATTTCACTCAGAGGTTGTCATCGGGTCACAGATAATGGTGTAGCAGCACTGTTGGCTGGTGGATTGGTCAATACCTTGGAATCAATGGATCTCTCAGGCATAGCAGGCTTGACAGATAATGCCACACTTGCCATTGTGCGGGCAAAAATGCGGAATTTGGAGGAGCTCAGATTCCGTGGTTGTTCCTCTGTTGGTGACACCTCTGTCATTTCTTTGGCCTCTGCACATTCAAAGGACACAGGACATGGAGGAACTTTGCGGCTCCTTGATTTGTGGAACTGTCGAGGTGTGAGTGCAGTTTCTTTGAAGTGGTTCAGAAAGCCCTACTTTCCAAGGCTGCGCTGGCTAGGCATTTCATCAAGTTTGAGGCAAGAGATTCTGTTGTCTGTAATCAAGGCGCGTCCATCAGTGAACATATTCTGCGATGGAACAGAACTTGGTCGCATGTTCTCAGGGGAAGGAGATGATGTTGATGACGACTATCGGGGTCATGATGAGGAAGATGAACTTGAGAGGTGGTTGGATGGTGATGATGGGTTGTAGGATTGGCTATGTTATTGACTTTGATGTCTCAACCAGAAGGTGCAACAGTGACCTGGAGCAAGTTTTAAGAGCAGTCCAACTTGACCATGGCTCATGAGCCAGAGAAGTGCAGATGGCATGTACAATATGGGCATTGAAGTCCGAGCATTATATCTAGTGGGATTAGAGTTTGTGGAGGGTGATTAGAGTTTACATGCATTCTGCTTGTTGCACCCTAGAGGTAAGACTGCATTACTCTGATTGATTGGTCAAGCTCCGAGACTCAATTAAAACCTTCTCCTCCATCAGCCGAGGTAGGCTCTTATGTAAGTGATTGGGAGGAATTCAGAAAACTTTCTTCAGAGTTGTACACACATTTTGGAATTGTAGAGCATTAGACACATTGCAATCATCACAAACAATGGCTATATTTGGCTGAACAGGTTAGAGGCTTATTTGGGCTTGTAAATGGGATGAGCAAATAAACACTCAAGACTTGCACTGCATTTTTCATCTCCTGGTCCTTGAGCTGTAGTGCTGCAATGGCCTGTTATGCCTAGAAGTGAAAGACGGTCTCTCTTGCTAAGGGATGACGTTGGCCACACTGTGGGGCTTCTTCTCATAAAAGTTACTGGGCAGATTGTACAGGAACATTTGCTTCTAACTGTTGATGTTGAAGACTGAACAGTGATTTGTATGATCAGTCATGTGGAAGTGAAGGGAGCTTTTGTTTTTAGTTATCTGCTTGAAGGTGAAAAGTCCTGTTTGACATTCTGGTTGGCAAGAAGTTCTAAGGCAAGAAAATGCTGCTCAGAGTTTGTGATTCAGCTGCCTTGGAGATGATAAACCAGTGGGAGAGTTCATTTTGCTGTTGATTGCAAAGTTTCCAAACTTAATCGTGGCAAGAAAATGTTGCTCATGTAAGCAAAGGTAGATTTCATTTCCTAACTATGTGCTTCAGGGTGAAACTGCTTCAAGATGAAAGTCCTGTTTGACATTCTGGTTAGCAAGAAGTTCCAAGGCAAGAAAATGCTGCTTTTGAGTTCTGGGATGCAGCTGTCTTGGAGAGTATAAACTAGCGGGTGAGTGGTTTTTCCTGTCGCTAGCAAATTTTTCAAACTTAAATTGTGGCAAGCAAAATGCTGCTAAGAGATTTGTGATTTGGCCATCACCCAGAGGACAAACTAGTGAGTGAGTAGTGTTTCCTGTCAGATTGCAGACTTTCCAGACTTAAAAACTGTGACAAAGGTCTTCAGAGAGGAATGAACTAAGTCTTTGTAGCAGTAATTGGCCACATAGAAGACCTCTTCTCGAGCTACCAACTTGATCAGACCGATGAGGTACACATGACTGACTGCAAATAGACATATTACACAATCATGTTCAAACTGATTGATAGTTATAATGTAATTTATCATTAAAACCTTCATTCAGCGCATTTGCATGTACATGGGACTGTATTATCTATTGATCGATATTTTAGCCTGTTTCCATATTCAGTAAATAGGCTGTCATATTAAAATATTCAGTTCAATTGCCCCCTCTCAACTGTAAAGCTGGATAGACTTTGATTTACTACACGAGAGCATACCTTAAGAGAGCAGTATATAGACAACAGATCAGTGAGAGATGCCGTTCAGCATTTTCCACAGGGAATTTGAGCTTTTCCGCTTGAGAGAATAGATGAGACCTGAATCCTTGCAAATTTGGCACAGAGCTTGATTCAATTGCTAAATGGGTTTACTCCTGGAGGTTGGCATGGAGCTTAGAAAGGAGGAAGAGGGAGCCAGATGAAAGTAGGATAGATGCTGATAAGCAGAGCAGATCAGTAACTGTGTGGATGGCTACCTTCTTGCTTTTCTCAAACATTCCAACTAGAAGTATCATCACAATCACATGACCCAGCTTTGTTTTCAACTCATCAAGTGAGTGAATCTCCAGCCACTTGGGGCGCTCCTGCATTCATTGGTAACAAGCAATTACATCAATTCTTGAAACACTCTCATGATGACATGAAGGCCACTGATGCTGGAGTCCTAGAACATTGAGTGTGTGAATTGCCTTACCTTTGTTTACAATCTCCCTAAGGTCTTGTTGGCATACTGTCCATCATGAATTGTTGTTTCCCTTTGTACTCTACATAGAAGAAGCATGGAGCAAATAGTGTACAAGTTCTCCATGCACAATTTCTCTGCTTGAACACATTGAGAAATGGAAGTTGTTTATACCCTCAGGTGGAAAAGGCCAAACATATTTGAGCCACGTGTAGTAGTGCGAATTCCTTCAGCTGCATCACCAGCTACCTCTAGTGTGCTAACAAAAAGTTCATAAAGGCCCATGCCAAATATGAGCATAACTGTCCCCATCAAATATACATCTACAAACCCACAGCAGTGTGATTAGTCTGTCATGACATTCAGGTACAAGCATTAAACAGGGATTTGAAGAGTTTTACACACGTGGTGATATGAATAGAAGAATATGAGACATAAAATTTCACTGTACAATGTGAAAATACAAGAGAAAGGAGAAGGCAACCTACCAACAGCTTCCACCAGAAGAAATACAACTTGACTGGTACCCAGTCCCTGCCAAGATGCTTGGAAATACTCCATAAACGATTCAACCACAAAGAATGATCCCTGCTTGACCCATCCAGATGTTGCTCAATACCCATTCAAAAGTTCAAACATATTTCACAGCAAAGGTATATCATAGGATGGCCTTCAGTCTCAATGTCTCAAACTCCAACTTCACCTGCCCATTGTCTCTATCTGGAGTTCTTGACCAACTTCAATTATGCCTAAGAAATGCAGACGGGTGAATAAAGCACATCTGTTGCTGTGTCTAGACATGAGCCAATTGACATAATGTGGTTTTGTGTTCATCCTGAGTCTCAAGTCCTCAAAAGATACTGCCCCCATTCCCCCCACCCCAACAATTTTACTGTCCAAATGAAATAATGAGGCTTTACCTTGAAGAAACAAAGTAGTGACCCTGCCAGGGAGCCCATAACTGCCATCAATGTGAAGAAACGACAGTTAAATATGACCTGCATACCATCCCAAAATATCCATATAGAAAGGGGAAAGTGTGAGAGGAGACAGAGAGTGACAGTAACATTAGCAGCAGACCTTTTGCATTTACATGGAGTATCTTTGTCTTGTCTATGACGATTCAATTGATAACACTACACTGCAACAAATGAGATCTCAGGATAAGAAGCTAATAGCTTTTACAGAGTGAGTTAGTCATACAAGGAAGACCTCTGGTGCAGGCTTAGTGAGGACAAGTGAGAAAGGTATTTTGATTCACACACCCGCTCAATAAGAGCCTCAAGACGCTGATTGCGCTGCTCTGTAGGTGTAGTAGGTAATGCTGATTGGTCCGGAGATGCCTCCAACAAGTGTTCAAGCGATGCTATTTCATCATCACACGGAAGAGGTAACACATTCTCATGCTGCAATGCCCAAACTTTCAAGCTGGGTACAACACTCTTATTCCCTTGTAAACTTTTCCAAGTGCGTGGAGATGCATGTTTTGGGCCCCAGAATGTTCTGTTGGCATACTTGCTGCAACAAGAGCTTCTTGAGAATGAGGTAAGTCCAGAAGATGTCTGGGCAATATTGTTTCTAGGGCTTGAAGAGGCCCCTGGTGTTAAGAATGGCCTTGAGAATTGAGATTGTCTTGTCATTGTCATACCTCTAACAATGCCCTGGAAAGCTTCCATGGTGATATGCACAACTCCTTGGACAGAGCTGATTCAATGTGTTGAGGAAACAGATGTCAATGTGTGTTAACAATAGATTTATCTATAAATTCTAATCTTGTCGAAGATTTTGATGAAAGGTGAGTCTTCAACAAGAACTGCCTTTCCAAACTCCCGATTCATGGACTTCCACAAACTTGCAGTCTATCCAGCATTCAGCTTTTGCTTCTGCAAATGGTGTACTGTTTGGAAACTGCACAAATTTCCAGCCACACTATCCTTAGTCAAACTGGACTTTGAAATCTATTCATCAAGATAATCTCCAAACTATTGGCAAACTCTATGGTGACTATGTTGTGTGCACTCCTAAACACGTTTCCAGAGCAATGAGGAACAAAGAGAACTTGCGATACACTGTTTGTCGGCACCTGTCAACACTGATGTCAATCCAATTCTCTTTCCCAAATGAAAATCCCGTCCTCGAACTACAGGAACAGCAAGTGCGGAAAACAAAAACAAAACACATGACAAGGATTTCCTAATCGGATCCGGCTTGCATTTGGTTCTGACACTAGGTTAAGAATAGTAGACCAGTCACCACCATACATATAGCAAAATTGCTGGCCGGCAATCTTTCTTCACTCGATACGACTGAAATCCAACAGTGAGAAAACAAAGGCACGAGGCGAGTTCGTCAGACTAGCACTCGCTCATCTTCCTTCTACCGCCAAAAAATCATCACATTCTCATAGGCAAGAATAATCCTCCTCATCACAAACAGTGCAAGTTCCTCCCCAAAAGTTCCGATCATACCTCTCGGATCTCAAAGTCGCTTTCTCACTTCTTGACTGCGATCTGTTCGCAACGCTTCCACCACATAAGTAGCACCGATTTTTTTGTTTTCTAGGCGTACAATCCTTCACATATCAACGCAACCATTCCGCTTACTGCACGTCCAAAACCAGAAACCAAAACTCTGCGTCCTCACTTTCTCCTCAGCATCTTCCGCACTGCATGTAGAGAAAAAAAGGAAAAGAAAAAAAGAAAAGAACGAACCTTCTCGTGAACCAAACTTGGTGCCGCGAACCCGACTCGAATTGCAAAGCTCAAATAAAAGGAAACCAGATTCGACGACACTACTTTCCGCCCTTGCAAGTCTCCGCATGAAAATGCGTGCTGTCGAAACTGTGCAAACTGCGCAGAGAAGCGCCGAGACGATGACGACGACGACGACGATGACGACGAAAAAAGTGGCCGTTTTCGTCGTCTCTTTTTCTGCCCTTCCTCCGTCTGCGCGCCACCGGCAATAGCAGGCACTTAGAGGCGACAGGTAGAGCGTGGTGACCGGGTTTAGCCGGTTCGGCCAATAGTTTATGCAGTCAGTGGCTTTGGACCGATCCCGGGTGCAGCGGGTCATAATAAGAAGACGATATTTTTTGGGCTACTACCGCCTAGCCGCTTAGGTGGCTAGGCCACGCTGCACCATTGGTGAGTGCGCGCTTACAGGGCCTGTATCTTTCTCCTATAAAATTTGACGTTTTTGAGCGAAAAATAATGAAATTTTTTTGGAAATGTTTTTTCCCCTAATGTAAAAAAGAATATTTTTCATTTTTTTTCTATTTTCTCGCCAATTTTTCGATATTAAATAATTGAAAAAAAACCCTACCAACTAACATTCCTTTTTTTTAAAATAATAATATAATAATGGTATTGGTCCAATACCATAATTTACCATAGTCTAGGGTCAACTTCCACATTGAGAGAATGAATAATTAATTTATTTCAAAAAATTAATTCATTTTTTCAGCTTTGGAATTATTATTATTATTATTTATGATTTAGAATATTTTAATGTAATATTACTCATATGAGTAGTTAAAAGTTATCCATATCGTAGCCTACCATAATTAATTGATTAATTAATTATTACGATGATTTTCATCCTCACAAAGTCATATTTTCACAAAACAATGTAATGTTCCAATTTTGCAGATATCATGTAAACTATGGTCATGGACACATAACAATGCATGCCTTCATCCACCCAACTTGCATGGTTACAAGCTGATAGGAGACAAGTAAAAGTAGTGTCATTTGGCTTTACACCTTCTTCACACATTTGTTCAAAAATGTTTTAAAAGCTTCATTACCAAGCTCATGCATGGCACATCCTCCAAGTATGGCATTCCAAGTCACCACATTTTGAGATGGCATCTTGGTGAGCATTGTCCAAACATCCTCCATGCTACCACATTTTGAGATGGCATCTTGGTGAACATTGTCCAAACATCCTCCATGCTACCACATTTTGCATATATATCCACCAAGCTACTCCCCACAAAGACATTTAAATCCCATCCACTTTCAATGATCTACTCATGAGCATGCTTGCCTTCTTCAAATGCCTCTATGCTCAGACATGCATTGAGCACCCCCACCAAAGTGACAGAGTTTGGTTGCACATCCTCATGTTGCATTCTATGAAATAGTTGTAGCGCCTTTTGGGCTTGCCTTGATTTGACATGTCCCCATATCATGGCATTCCAAGAGACCACATCACATGACACCATCTTGTTGAACACTCTCCAAGCATCCTTTAGGCTCCCACATTTTGCATACATGTTAACCAAGCTATTATGCACAAAAACATCTGAAACCCATCCACTTTCAATGATTTGCTCATGGACATGCTTGCCCTCTTCAATCACCTCCATGTTGGCACATGCATTCAACACCCCCACAAATGTAACAAAGTCGATCGCACATCCTCTTTTGCCATTTGTTGAAATAACTCTATTGCATTTTGCCCTTGACCACATTTCACATGTCCCAATATTATGCAATTCTAGGTCACCACGTCTCAAGATGGCATCTTTTTGAACAATCCCCAAGCATGTTCAATGCTCCCACATTTTACATACATGTCAATCAAGCTACTCCCCACAAAGGCGTTGAACTCACAACCATTTTGATTGATCTATTTATGAACATGTCTACCATCTTCAAGTGTTTGTAATTAAGCACATGCATTAACCACTTGAATAAATTTGAATTTATCAGGACTTATTCCTTCTTGTTGCAATTGTTGGAAAACTTGCAGTGCTTTTTCAGGTTGTCCATCTTTCAAATATGTTCTAAGCCTTATATTCCATGCAAAAATGTGCAATTGCACTATGCTTGGTGCCATTGTAACTACCCCAACTATCACCCATGGTGGGTCTCGTTGATCCTCAAACTATAGTGCTTCATGTGTCTTCTTATGTTTGAAATCCAAATACCTTTGATTCATTTAAAACCAAAAATCCAAATCAATTGGATTAGCCATATATTCTCCACATCTTAAGCATACATGCTTTCATAAGAATAGAGAAAAATGCCTTGACCTTCTCCATCAAGGAATTTTTTTTGACACAACATATTGCATATACTTACATTTTCCAACCTACTATTACCATCCCACCATTGCAAAGGATCTAAAAGGAATTTTCGCCAAAGTTTAAACCATCCCAATATAGCAACCAAGAGAAAGAACCAAGATTGACACCAACAAGAGCTATGCCTCCATTCACATATGAACTCTAAAAGGACTAATGTTCATATACCTTCTCCGGTCCGTGATCCCACCATTGTGAAGGGTCCAAAAAGAACTCTCGCCATAATTTCTCCTTCTAACCTCCATGAGTTGCACAAAGCCTTCATTTCAAATCATATACTTTGATCATTTATAACCCATAATAAGATGTTGCATCTTGCATAAATTGTGTCCAATCTTTCGATTTACTTTTGGTGGAAGATGTCACTATAATCAAGTAAAGAAAATTTGGCAAACAACATACAAATTGTGAGATGAAGGTAGGATAGAAAGAGAGAACACAAGAAAGCTTACAACCGTCTTGCTCTATGAATGCCACATTTGTTTCTATCATGTGCATTCTATGATTAAGTGCAGTGCATTGCAAAAGTTGTTGATGGGTACAATGTAGTTGTTGGTGCACGTATACATGTAGAAGCAAGCTCCTCTAGGTTGACATCCCTTCCCAATGTGGTGGTGGAGTTGCTATTTTTGTGGCCTAGAAAAAACTTGCATCATAAACACAACAATTGCACTTGTTACAATGATGATGATGAACACATCCCTTCACAAAAACGTTGGCAATTGTTCTCTCCCCCTCACACAATCTAATATGTGAAAAGAACATCCCAAGTGGACAACTCAAATGGAAATCCATCTTAACATATATGAAAAGCACCTTAATCCAATTTCTCTTCGACTAAATACCACTTATGCATTTAGGGTTGACAATTTTTTTTAAAAATTAGGGTTTGAAAAAGAAGTGATGCCCCCACATTCTAGAGTGGTTGTTGGAGCATAAGGTTCTTCTCCACCACACCCTCCTTTATATAAATTATTGTTTTGTATTTTTATTGGCCTTGCCTACGAAGGCAAGGATTTTGTGTTTAGATTCATTGTAAAGTATTTAAATAACTTAATGGATTTTGGCCCTAGGTATAATAGGTTTATTTTTATACAAGGATTTTTGAAAGATGATATTTTGGCTTGTGTTGAAACTTGAAATTAGCTACAAAGTTATAATATCTTGAAGGGATTTTGGTTTCTTTTAGAGGATTTTTTTTGAAGATTGTATTTTTGCATGGTGAAATATTTGAATTTCCATAATTCTTTTTTTTTCTTAAGATATATTTTCATGTAAATGGCAAGGCCACAATGTGACACACCCGTTGTCTTTTTTTGTTATTGGTCATTGCGTTGTTGAATTGTTATGCTGTTGTTTACATTTATAGATCAATATTTTCTCTCTAGCTTCTTTCATGTAGGTCTAAAAAATAGACCTTGTATAGGTTTAAAATTTTTTACTACAAGTTTAGGAAGAACTCCTCTCCATTACAACAATGTTCTCCAACCACATTCAACAAGCATGTTTTTTTTTGTTGTTTTTTTCCCTTCTTTCCATCAAGTTTTTTTTATTTTTTTTTTTTTTT
>Ga0209208_10006443_pt1 | contig 16173 bp, 9 predicted proteins | sample S1TSphfallax_3_FD_187694 | JGI IMG/M metagenome (GOLD analysis project Ga0209208, IMG submission 187694) | Host-associated microbial communities from peat moss isolated from Minnesota, USA - S1T2_Fd - Sphagnum fallax MG (SPAdes) (version 2) | ecosystem: Host-associated > Plants > Peat moss >...
TTTTTTTTTTTTTTTTTTTTTTTTTTTTTTTTTTTTTTTTTTTTTGGGGGGGGGGGGGGGGGGGGGAGAGGGCTGGGCTTATAGAAAGGGGTGGATTTTGTTGGTTACGTCTTCTCTCGTGGGGCCGTCTCCGTTCCTTAACGCGTCGGCTCCGTCCAAATCGAGGGGACCTGCACTGGAATTTTCTGGGACGGTTTTTAAGGGGGGCACGTGGCTTGGGGTTTTAACGTTTTAACGGGATGGGGACGGACGGACGGACCAATAGTAGACGAGAGTGAATTGTAGGGTTCTGAGGAACGGATACTGCTGGTTAGGGACGCTAGTACTTTCCCAATCAGCACGTTTTGGTCAAATTTGAAGGTCAACTCTAACTAATTTTACTATTGAACACAAGCTTCAATATTTGAAATAAGGGGGATTTTTTCTAATATACTTTTAAAAACCTATCTAGGCTCTAAATATTGTTGAAAGGGAACTTCAAGCAATGTCCATCCCTAAACAATAAAAAATGAAAGAACTATGGATGAAAAAAAAAATTGTCATGTTTTTGTATAAGGTGAAACTAAAAAGTGCCCTTTCTTAATAGTTCATCATTTGTTTGTTTGTTTGTTTATTTATAGTGGCACTTTCAACATTACACTTGTGAGCATACAAGAAAACCCTTTTTGGCATCTCAAGTTATAGGTTAGTAGAACCTCGATTTCAGCCTATCCCACTTCTTCTCCAAAAGTTGGAAGGATTCAATTGTTTCAATAGATCTTTGGAAATCTTTGATTGATCATTGGAGCAATGGACATTTCTGTCACCAAAATGGGGTATCAACAGGTAAAACCTGGTGGGCGCAGTTTTGTTTTGATTTGTCCCCCTCTCATTTGGTGATATTACAAATTTGGAAAAATAAAATCAAAAAAAAATTTAGTCAAATTTACACTAAAAGTAATCCCCCAATCTTTTTTGCCAGAAAACAAAAAAAATTGTTCCAACTCTAAGTCATGAGGCTTTGGCAAAAAGTGCCTGTAATTTCCATCAAAGATAGTAGTTTATGAAAGAGAATTTTTCAAAGTAAATTCCATCCAGGGACCTCTAATCTCACATCAAAATTGATATCACTTTGTTTTGATAATGCTCTCAATATGTGGAGTTGAAATCAATTTAATTCTTACATTGGGCATGGAATGAGCAGAAGTCAAATGCTTTCATGAAGTTCAATTTAAAATATTTGAACCCTCTAGTCTTTCTATGTGCAGCAATGACAAAAGAAAAATGTTCATTTTTTATGAAATGTTTCAAATTTTACTTTTTAAATTAATTATGGCTTTTGAACAATACAACTTTCTTTTCAATATGGTAAAACTGAAATGAGCCCAAGAAAAAAAGTTCACTGATCCCATTGTTATGTAATGTCTAAAATCTACAAATCATTATGGACATGAGATTTCCCAATAGTAGTATAAGAAATGAGTAACTTCATTTTTTCACATTCTTGCAAAACTTTAGGGCACACATCTTTTCAAAGCTTGCTATTATAAATAAATTTGGTATTTTTTACCATACTTTCAATCATATTAATCTTTTAAGAATTTAGCATCTATGCATTTAGATTAACTTTGATATTTCACCAATTCTTGTTGAACATGAAATATTTGTTTGCATTGCCAATACACCAATTTTCATAGATGTTTATTCAAACTTCTTGAAGAGGTTATCATAAGTTTGTTTCAATAAAACAAAGTCATTAGAGACCAAGATAGGATCATTAAGATATGATATTCATTGCTACTAGTGTAGCTTGTGCCATGGGCCCAAGTGTGAACACATTTTTAGTTTTTCACATTTTGATAATTGAATTTAAATTTTTTTTTGCAGTGTGAACATATTGAGGGGTCAACTGATTTTTCCTTCCAAACCCAATTTTTGCAATTTGTTTGAATTTCCAGCAACAAAATTCACTAAAAAATCAATATCTTCAACGACTTAGCTGTGAAAATTGTGAAATAAACTCTATTACACCTGACTTTTGGAGGGCTTTCCAAAACACCAAGAATCCTTCCAAAATACTATAGAGTTTTCAATTTTGATTTTATTTAGTTTTCATTGAGAAAATGGTTCAATAATCAATAACTTCCACACCATAGTTCCAAAAAGTCTCAAACTAAGTTGGTGCACCCCTACTCATTGAGAGCTTTCCAAAGATACCAAGAGCATGGCACTTTTGGGAGATCTGAAAGTGACAAAACAAAACAAGGTGCGCTATACAAAATGGCCCTATCATTTATGTAATATCAAAAATAGATATTGTATGGTAATTTGGTCATAGCTAGAATTTTAAAAAAAAAAAAAAAAAAAAAAAAAACTAATGTACATCATCATGTTGTTGTAAAAGAAAATTTGGCATGATTGCTATTTTTTTTCCTTTTCTTTTATTTCACATTAATTATGAGCAATTCAAAAGTGATCTCAAAGTAAATAGTGACATGTTCTAGGAACCTATCTAAACATTAAAAAAAAATCAACCAAACCAAAACGAATAGGAAAATGTCACAATAGGAATTTCAATTGTTTTGAAACTTGGAGACTTTTTCTTTAAAGAAATGGAGTATGTGATCAAATATTCCCTTTCCACATTTATTTAATTTTCATATTTGTGAGAATTTTCACACCAAAAAAACCTTCTTATGACATGCAAATTTAAATGTTTCTAATCACATTGTCACATTTTGAAAAAATTGCATGAATTTTTTTGGTAAATTATGGATTGGTGACAAAGTCATTTGGGGATGGTTGTACAATTTCGAAAGTGCTGGAAAAAAAAAGTCATAAAATGAATGTGCATCATTTTTCAAACAAATTAGGATGAATCATTTCACCTAGTTTCTGGGGGGCAAAATCCCTTGAAGCTATTATATTCTATAGTGATTTTCAACACAACATCCCTCCTTTACATGGTAGGGCCAACAAACTACCTTGCTTCATACATAGATCACAAAGGATTTACCATGAGTTCTCTTGAAATAGATGTTATGATTAATTAAGCTTCTTTTAAACTCCTAAAGCTAAAACACAAGTCAATATTGTATTTTCATATAAGTATTTCAAAAGTTGTTTGCAAGTTGGATTTATCCATAGTCATTCTTAATCATCTTGAACCTTTTAATTGGTCCACGTGAATCTCTTGCAACAAATTGCAATGAAAAACTTTGTGTGCAAATTAATCTTCACCTTAAACAAATGTAATAATTGCATGAATGAATTTGACTCGTATAATGAAAAGAATATATCAATACAGTCAATATCACATAAATATTTTTTTCCCACCAAATGAGTCATGTATTCTATTGTACATTCTACTTATCTTTCAACACCCATTTGCAACCAACAAAGTAATGACCAAATGTCACACTAATAAAAATCCTAATTTGCTTATTCTTCAAAACAAATGAATTCATAATGCCTTTCCAATGTAAAAGATCCTTTGATTCTATTGTTTTCTAAAACTTTGAAACTAAATTGATGTTGATGTTGGTTGAAAACAAATCTAACATTGAATGACTTCAAAAATTATCATAGAATTTTACTATTTATCCACACTTAATATGTTTCCATCTCTATCTTCTTTTGATGCCCTATTAGAACCTTTGAGTACATAATACTAAAGAAAAATTATGTTCTTTAAAACTCTTCAACTTCTCAGATACAATGCAACAATTTATGATGACATTTTCATTTTCAAAGTTATATAACATGTGACCTTCATGTCTTTTCACATTGACTTTTGATCCTTGTCAAATTCATTTTCACTTCCCTATGACATTAATTAAGCAACATGACTAAATACTTTAATTGAACCATACATTGTGTGTTGTCATTCCAAAACTTTTAAAGTGTTTTTGCTAAAAGATGCAAAACTATAAACACAATTTTAAATATATATAATCATGCCACATTTTCTCCCCGAAACATATTTTCTGTCAAATTCCTTTTGTTGTAAAATTATGTCACACATTTTCAACAAGTTGATAAATGTTCCTTATTACAACTCCATCTCATTCAAGCATGCATGCATATTTCATTTCATTTCAAAACTAGTTTAAAATTATGCTTGTCATATCACGAAGGTTTTTAGCATTACTTAGCATTAAATGTCAATTTTCCTAGGTGGGTTGTAGCATTCTTAGAGAATTGTTGTTACAAGAAGCAACCTAGGAAGTGCTAGGTCTAGATGTGGTTAATCAAATTATTTTTATTTCAAAAAATGGCGAAGAAAAATACTTGAAAATCACTTTTTTTTTCATGTTTTAGAAAAAATTCTTCAAGTTGCAAAAATTTGTGAAAAAAAATTTACCCACCACGATCACAATTTTTACAAGTTTTAATCACATCATGGGTTCCCCCCAAAGTTTTGAAAACCTTTAGACATGTTAGGAACTCCAAATTGGATATCCATTGTGTAGTGTCTAGATGAATGCTTATTTAGATATCTCGTTTGTGAGGGCTATAAAATGTTCTTATGATATTCAACTAACATATAACCACACAGGTTTCTATTGTACTAAATTAATAATATTTTTGTTCAAAAACCTATGGGCAATGGGTTAATTACAAAAATATTTGTTATATCTCAATATTCATTTAAAAAAACTAACTAATACATTGATAACAAATTCTTTGTCAACTTAAAAATAGAATCACACCTTCAATTTTTAAATTAAAAACATTAATAAACTAATCAAATGCACCATCAACTTAAAAATTACACAATGTTTCATTACATTTCGTACATATGCTTTGATGAGTTTCCATAGGAAGAAAACCCATATATTTTTCACTCAAATAAATAGAATATCAAAAAGTAAATGACAAAAAAATAGAATGAAATCCACCCACAACTTATTCATGCCTTTAAACCAAGTTAATAGCATGTAGAAAACAAAATTGTCACCAATCAACCCGACTTGCTAATAATAATACTTTGCCAAACAACTTAAAAACAAATAATGAAAAAAATACCAAAAACTTTAATGACTTGAATACCCATAACAAAAATAAAATCAAAGAAGCCCCCTTGTAGATCAAAAGCAATCAATCATTTCAAAGGATTGCCTACCTAAATGACAATTTAGCTTTCTCTTTTATGCAAAAAGAAAGTTAAATTTTATAACATTAAAGGCTCGTAAATTTAAGAAATAGAAGTCTTCCACAACAAATATTAGTATACCATGGCAAATATAGGTCACTAATATTTGCCATGTGTGGGTAGCACAAAACCTTCCACACATGTGCTACCCCTCCAAAATATTTGATGAAATGTTGCAAGACTCAAGTGATAAAACACTTAGGGGAGGAAAACACCTTTCCTGGTCTAATAAAATTTCATTAGCCTTGCATTGTGAACACCAACCACAAATTTATTGCAACTTTTCTTTTTTGAATGTATCTCCAAATTTGAGAAGATTGGGTCAAAAGGGGGAAAAAAATTGTATTGGTAAAAAAAGGAGAAACATTGGACATCTTTTATGCACCTAATAGCTAGATGTGATGGCAAATCATGTGGTATTGCCACTAGTAATATAGTGGACATTTTGCAAGACCAAGCAATTGTATTTCATTTTCATCAATCCACAAATTTATTGATGTTAGTTCATTGTAAAGGTGAAGGCCAATGTTGGGCAGTTCTCACTTTTTCAATGAGAACTTTTAAGGTTTTTTGTTTTGTTCTTAGAATGAAAACCATAGGTTTTCACATAAGATGATCTAACCTTCATAAGAACCTACCTATTAATTCTTTCCCAAGTGAAAATTGGCTTTTTGAAAACCTCAAAGGTATCACTTGGAAGTTGAAGGTGATAACCTTTCAAGGTGTAAAAATAGAGGGAACCAATTTTTAGGGTGTTTAGTAAGGTTTAGGTTTTAGTTTGGGTGACACAACCTTTCAACGGCTGCTTTAATGCCTCCTTCAATAGGAGCTTCATGAAGAAACTTCCCAGTTTTTTACAAAAGGAGGCCAAGTTGTAGTTTAGCCCTAGTTCTTTGTGCTTTTGTGTTTTTTGCTCTTCCATGTTTCATTATTTCATCATGCTTTGTTGTTTCATTGTGCTTTGTTGCCCCTCCATGCTTTACTATTTTGTCATGTTTTGTTGTTTCACCATGTTTTGTTACGTTGTTGTGTTTCGCTACTTCGTGCTTCACCATTTTTCCATGTTTTGTTGCATCCCTACTCCTCCATGTTTCATTCTTCTTTGGTGTTTTGTTGTTGTTTTGTGAGCGGTTGTTCTTTATGCTTCATTATTCCTTGGTGTTTCATTGCTTCTCTATGCAAGACTATTCCTTTGTGTTTTGTTGCTCCTTGGTGCTTTGTTGCTTGCTTGTGCTTCGTTGCTCCCTTTTTCAAGTACCTTTTTACCCTATGTTGTTTCACTACTCATCTATGTTTCATTGTTCCTTGTGCAAGTCGATATTTCCCCCCTTCCTTTTTTTGCAATATGTTGGAGATTTGACATTCAATGTTGGAGTTTGGGAGGAAGCTTGGAAGCGTCAAACTCCAAGTTGGTGGAAGCAATAAGTTTTTTTTAGTTTTTCCCTTTATTTTTATTTTTTTCCCAATTTTATTTTTAGACTTTTTTCCTCATTATTTTACTTGGTTCTAATTCAAAAAAAACTATTTAAAAAAAAATGCAGGGATTCTTAGATGAAGCCTTGGACTTTTTTTTTGCCATTATTATGAGTGAACTTTCTTTTAATTGCTTGTAGATGCTTAGGTGTAAATGGTTCTACATCTTTGTAAATGTTTAGATGATTTTTAGTCCAACAACTAAATCTTAAAACTATAACACCTAAACCATTATATATATATTTTAAAACGTTTCTTCTTCTCCATTATAATCATACCAATTTTGAAAATTATTGCAAAATGGAATCTTCAAGGATAAATATTAATGAAATAATAATTGAAAATGAATATTGTGATATTTTCCCCAATGCAATTTCTATGGAAGAAATATATTTGACTAAAACTATGGAACAAAATAGAAGTCTGCAAACATAATCTAATGCCATTCAAAGTGAAGAAGAGAAAATGAAAGCAAGTTTACAAAAATTGCATGTTCAAAGAAAAAAATGGAAAGGACATGATAGGAATGCATTGTGTGGTCATTTTACATCAAGTAAATGTTAATAACATCATTGATGGAAGCAAACTTTAGGTCACGAAGTGTATGATTTGTCATGTTAATTTTGTCCCTTTTAATCCAAGAACAAAAGAAAGGAGAAGAATTATAACATATTACCAAAAAAATGGCATCATAACTCTAAAAAATCATGTGGATGCAAATCATGTTATGCTTACAAAAAGATTTGAGGAAGAAATGAACTTTCCACTAAGAGATGTACTAAAAAGACAACTTGGAAAAAAGGGAAAATGTGTTTAAGTCCGAAATATTAGAGTTTTTTGGTGCAAAATATTTTTTTTAAGGATGTTGTGCAACAGAAGCAATTTTTGCAAGACCTTGCCCTTTTAGTTGTCAGAAATAATCTCCCTATTCAATTTGTTGAGACCACTTGGTTGAAGCATCTTGTAATGCATTTATGTCCAAGAGTTGTGTTTCCATCAAGGATTTTTTTTCACAATAGGTTTTGGTTGCTTTGGTGGAGAAAACAAAACTAGAGTATGTCTTGCCTAAATTGAAACAATGTTATTTTGCAACAACTAATTTTGACTTGTGGATGTTAGAGGGAGAACATGATGTTTTTGACTTGGTGATTAATTTTTTGAATGAAGAGTGGCAACCTCAACATATTGTAATAAGATTGTTTGAAGCAAGTGAAATTATAAGGCAAGCTATGGCAAGAAATTTAACCAAATTGTTGGATCAATATGATTTAAGGAATTAAATTATTGCATATGTTAAGTATGAAGGTGCAAATTTGAATGCCATGACAACAACTCTAAAATCTATGTTGAATTGTGAAGTTCTTGATGTGGAGGAAAATTTCCAAGGCACTTGCTTTGGTCATGCATGTTCTAAAGCATGTTAATATGGGACAATAGAATTTTTTTGGGTAAAAAATTGAAACATATTTTTGTTAAATCAACCCAATCTTATTTACTAAAATGCATAATTTGGCCAAAGAAATCTAGAAAAAGGAGATAAGAATGGAATAAAACTTGCATTGATTATGGAATTCATCCAAGAAAGCTAAACACCCATGTCAAAACAAGGTTTTTTTTTGTTATATTTCTTTAATTTATACTTTGCATTTCGTTTGCAAGTTTGTAGTATTTTATTCTGTAAAATATTAATTATTATATATTTTGCAAGTTTGCAAACAAAGTAATCTTATTTCAAGAGGCCTTATTATTTTGAAAGGCCATTGTATTATGTTATAGTTCACAAATTATTGTTTGTGTTTCTGGCCGAGTTCCCCCTAATTATAACTTGGCATATTTGTCAAACAATTGTTGATTGCTTGTCTCTAATTATTATTGCTTATGTTTTAAACCAATCCAAAGATCATTTGTTACTTAATGATGCCCTAAACAATGCCATCACAATGAGTTCCAAGTTAGAGGAAGGTGTTGGAATTGTACAAACCTTTAATCAATTTATGGATGATGATTTTGTAATTATTCTTGAATTGTCTTTGTTTGCTTTTAACATTAAGAAAGAAGTTTGTGGTGTGCTTGATTATTTCCTTTCATTTCAAAGATAATATGAAGAAAGAAAAGCCCATAACATGCTTTTGTTGACGTTAGATCCACACTCTGAAAGTCTTCATTTGGTATTTTCATTTGTTAGTTGTGAACAAAACATTCCTATTGTTGAAAAGTATGACCAAAATTCTTTGTAGCACGTGCTTTTGAAGTGTTATCATCACTTACATCATGTGGTAGATTGTGACATTGAATCTACATAACACAAATCTTATGAAGATAACAACCTATATATTTTTGAAATGATTGTTAACACAAGTGAACTAGTCATAGAACTGGTTAATAGAGAGCTCTTGATTTTAAAGAGATTTCAAATGGATCCCAAGGAGATCAAATGCCCTCTACAATGATGGCAAAAACATGAATCCATGTTCCCCACTGTTGATTTTCTTGTTTGACAAATATTAGGAATTGTCGAATCACAAATAGAAACAGAAAGGATTTTTCTTTAGCCCAACATACTCACTAACCTTAAAAGATGTCATTTTCAATTTAAAAACTTGGATTTTTTTTTTTGTTAGGAAAAATTGGCTTATTGGTGTAAGAGTTAATTGAAAATATTTTTGTGATATAGTATAGATTATTAAAATGGATGAACAATTAGAAGAAGAGTTATAAAATTGAAGGTGAATTTGAACAAAATGAAATTTCAAATACAAATTTTCTACATTTGTTTCATGTTTTGCAAGTATTTTTTTATTTTGATTCTTTTTTAATTAATTAAAATTTCACATTAAATTAAATAGTGAAAATATTTATTGGATTTTTAAAATTTTCAAAAACCAACTTGTGAAAATCATTGTTAAAAATGGGGCTGAGTAAAATCATAGTCGAAGGAGCCACCCAAATGAGTGGACATTCCTTAAAACTACATTTTTTGTATGTTTGAAAGATCACAAAGGAAGCATAATAGTTTGAATTGTCATTTTTTTAAAGAATATTTTCCATTAATTGCAAAGTTTACGTGCTTAAAACTTGACACAAATAAAAAATGTTTTTGCACGTTCAAAGCACTCAAACCTCAAAAGTGGATAATCCTTGTTTTTCTCAAATGTGTTTTTTTTCTACCAAATGTGCATTATTCCTTTTGAAAATTGGAGAGGATTAACATTAATGATTAAAAGGGCAAAAAGATTTGAATCAATGAAAATTGTTTTTATACCCCATTTGAACATAATATACATGATATGAAATCAAATAATCAAAATGTATTTATAATTAACATGTAGTTTTAAATGAGGTATTCAAAATACAAAATTTTAAGTTATAAACCAATGCAAAAATGACATGTGTCATGTGCAATCCTTGGAAAAGGACTTTTATTTTAGTGCCCTTGGCTCCTTTGACTATGATTTCACCTAGTTGGTAATTTTTATGAAAACCCATCATGACTAAATATTGTTGTGAATTAATTTTTCCAAAAAATTGAAGACTTTAAAAGTTATTAAAACTAAAAACCTTAAAGGTTCTTTAAGGTTGTGATGACTGGAATCAACAATTTTCACAAAAAATGAAAACCACCCAACATTGGTGAAGATGTAAGTTACTGAAATTTCACAAGATTTAAAATAAATCCTTTACACTTTTGGTTAAATTATTCAAAACTAGTTATTGTACCTATGACTCATGTTCAACATGAAATAAATCTTTAAAATGTCAACCAAAAAAATAAACAAAACTAATGATAGTTTGTCAAAATTACAAAGAATTGAACTCTATTTAATATAGATAATTATTCCAAACACAAAATTATTAAAATAACATTTAAACTCATAAGTGAACTTAGCAAACTTAACAATTATTACATCAAATTTTGAAATATTTAGATTAGGAATTTTGAACATTTGATTTTCAAAAGTTAATTATTTCAACAAGATTTGTTGAACATAACTTGTATGCACATCTTATTGTTTGAAAATAAGGTATGATGTCCTTAAGGGTGAAACATGTAGGAATACAAATTAATTAATAGATTGATGCACAAATGATATTAATCTATAAATGTTAGATCTATCTTATCCATTAAGAAATTTCTTATAGTTCAAACTAATTGGTTAACATAATCTCCTGAACAAATAAGCTCAAGAATACGAGGAATTGCAAAAATAAATAGTGATATTATATTCAAATCATTAGTTGAAAAAATTGTCTAGATGCATGGGGTGAAAAATTGTTATTGAAAGATAACATGCCAAATATCACATATTATATAAAGAATTGCTTAAGACCACCAAAACCATGTCATTTAGTAATTTGAATGGCCAAATAATGGTTTTGAAATGTTTGTAAATAACAATTACTAATTTGTTCAAGATAAGTTTTTTTAAAATTCAAATCATTGAATCTAGTGATCCCATTGGCTTGAACAAACTTTCAAGCCTACACACAACCTTATTCCACTGAACATTGAAAATAATGGTTCCTTTCTAGCATTTCCATTGGTCTATTAAAATTTTCACAAACTTAGTAAACCTTATTGAACATTTAACTAGTAGTTCACTAAAGATAACTAAGAAAAATATTTTTGGAGCACCAAATTCAACAATTTCATTGTCTAATGCTTTTGACACACCTACACACAAGTTATTTAACATTTTTTGTACGTTGGTACATTATACATTTTACAAAACAATGAGCAATGACAAATCTTGCCACATGTGGGAAAAATGGAAAGAATGTAGATTTTCCTACAATTCAAGTTAAATGCCAAATGTTACATTAAAATGTTGAACAATTCTCAAAACACATTTTGTAAATAGAATAGCTCCATATCAACAAGCCTTTTAACGCCATACATGAGAAAATTAGAGACATGATGGATATAATAAAATTTCCAAGGTTTTCAACAAATATTTAAACAACAATAAAATACTTAGAGTAACAATGAGTTGGATTGCAAAACGTGATAAAGGTTTAAACAACCCCTAAGAAGAAGATCATTACTACCCTAAGGTCTATTTTTTCATTAAATAATCCTTCAAATAATGAAACATTTTTTTCATGAAAATATGAAGCTGAGGTGTGGAAAACTATCATAATTATCATAGCTTACAATTTGGATGGTTTCACTTTCATATAACAATATCATAGTAGATCATGAAATAATAAAAATAATTATTAATAATTATTATTTGTCTTATCAATGTGGAAGTCGACCCTAGGCTATAATTTGTAAAAGTTTCCAAGTTTTTTTTGTTAGTGGTGAGGATTTCAACCATTGTAATAATATATATATTATGTGCACCAACATCTACAAAAGGGAAAAAATCACAATTATTATTCTAATGATAAATGTTTTTGAGAGTTGGTATAAGGACTAGTGTTTTTTTTCACTTTCCCACTTTAGTTAAGTTGGCTACATGTTAGCCCTTCTTTCACATGTAATTGCCACATGGACATATTCTGTGTCAATGTGCCCAACTAGAAGGTAGGTAAGTATGTGAACTTTTGTTGATTAGGGAAAAAATTTGGTCAGACATGATTTGCTACAAGAAATTTTTTTAAGTTAGTTTTTGAACTACAAGCCTTCAATTCTTTTCAAATCTTTTGCAAATCTTTGATCTTTTGTTTCCAACTTTTTGCAACAAAGTTTTATGGGAGAATTGAACCTTGACCCAAATAGGCCCTACCCATTGCAACATAAAGCCTAACATGCACAAAAAATATATTTAGTCATGCGTACTCAATGTAAGAAAACAAGTTTTCACTCCTAATTTTTAAAAGGCCCAAAAGGGGGCTGCATGAATATTCATGAATGACCATTTCCAAACAAACATGGATCATGGAAACAAAGGGCAATTGTAAAATTAAATAACTCCTCCATCATTCCCCATAATGAATTTTGTTGTCTTTCCAACTTTGGATTGTTGTTCCAAAAGAAAAGTTCTGCATGGTGAAAAACTTTTGGTTGAACGTCCAAATGACTAGCTCCAAAAGCAAAGTCAATCAATTTCTTAGTTTAGTTATCATAAAGGTGAGTGTAAAAAAACACCATTCATCTTCTATTGAACCAATAACTCGCATAACAAGAAGTTCAATCAAATTAATGTATTCAAGGATTTGATGGTCAAATATGTGATGAGGAAAGGGTCTTCTAAAGTTTGCTAAACGAGTTGAGATCAAGTGGTTTTGCATTGCTAATTTGGCATTGTTCTTCATGGTAAAGACAAATAAAAATCTTTACAGGTTAAAAGTAATAGCTAAAAACAATGTTGGAACCCATACTTCATTAGGCCTTGCCTTTTTAGGCTAGCAAAGGGCAACTTTTATAATTGCCAAATGAGTAAAAAATCTCACTTCAAATTCTAGTTGCAACCAATATTGGGGGTAGACAACCCCAAATGTATCAATCAACTTTTGGGTTGGGGATCAGCATTGCAATTCTTTAATAAGCTAATTCCCAACTTCCACACATTGTCACTTCATAGAAGTTACAATCTCTTCAAACACAAACCTTGTAACATAGCCAAATCCCACCATTTCATCTACAAATGTGGCCCAAATGTGTTACCCATCAAATTCAAATGCAAGGTGATTGATTATAGTATTCAAATATATAATCCAACAAAAACATATGCTTTCATGAATGAATATAATTAACTAAAGCTAGAAAGTTAGTAAACACATCACCTTGGAAACAACATTGGTTGTCACAATACATGCAATACACATTTCCTTCATAGATTTTGACTGTTGTTATAAATCACAAAAAAACACATCACATAGTTGAACAAATTTAATCAAAATATGAATTGTTTCCAAGAATGGCATAATGGCATTCAACCTCAACAACGTCTCTACATCAATCAATAAACACAAGTTAGACTAAGCATGGGTCATGGTGGGTGCATCCAATGCCATTTTCATTAATAGATTGTGGTATTCAACTAACACACATTTGACAAGACTAATCATGGATATCCACCTACTATTTTATGTTTTGCAATATTTTATTGCCCTTGGTTTCCATGATCTCTACTAATTTTGTAAATTCTAAATGTCTTTTAGGGGTGTGGCTTTTAAAAAATACAAAAATTGCAAAAGACCTTTAATGTGAGACATCAAAGAAAGGTTTGAAACTGTTTATATTGCCAAATTTGTCCAGTGAACCATACCACAACTATGATGAATGGAGCATATTGATGCTGGATCTAAATTGTAACCCCAGAAAATAAAGCCTAGGAAGGTCAATTTGACCTTTGATCAACGCCAAAACAAATTAACCTTGAAGCAAATTGTCAACTTTAGATCCAAAAACCACATGTTGCACATTCAACAACAAAAGTATGTGACACCAATTTTGCACAATATAACTATGCACATTTGCCCAACTTGCGTTATCCATGGAAATGAGCTCATCACAAGTTAAGTATACAAACTTGGCATTTTGGATAGTAACTTCAATGGTTTTTATCACCTCATGATCAATGTGTTTTTCCATTTCCCAACTAGCCCCACCAAACCATTGTCTTTTGGGGATAGATCGAAGTTTCAATAATTGTAAAAAACGCAAGAAATCCTCATAATTTATCATGGGCTTACCTTTATTCAACAAACTGAGAATAATGGAAAATTGGACAAGTTTTCGTTTTTCTTCCATCCAAGATCAAGATGTTGGAGGACAATTGTTGTAGATAATTGAACATATGCAATTCCATATTTTACATGCCCACATTTTGGATCCATATACCATTTACATCAGGGTCTTTCCTCTCCCCTACATGTTTTTTTTATAGAATCCCACTTCACCACTAAACCCTAAACCTTTTCCTTCCTCTTAATTCTAGTAGAAACCCAACATTTGACAAAAGTTGCCAAACCAACATCATTCAATATGGACTCTACCCATGGCATTTTCAAAGCCCAAACCTCCTAAAACTTATGATTCGCATTACAATTCTTAGATTTATACTATTTATTAAGATTGGGTGCATATTGATCCTTAGCAATAGTAGATGTTTCAAGGGGTTCAAGACGTTCAAGGTTTACATCCAAAGTCACACACACAAGTTGTGTTGATGCAATTGCTAACAAGATGTCAATGACTTCCATTACATGCACATAAGTTGCATTGGTACAATAGTTGCAAAGGGTCTAGCTACAACAAGTGTTGCACAAAGAAGAGTTGTGTAGACAATAAAAGTCGTGCAAAGTTGCAAATAAAATGGCATAAACACAAGAAGAGTCATGCATAACAAAAAAGTCATGTAGTCAAAGTCGCATAAACATAGTTGCACAAACAAAATTGCATAAACATAAGAAAAGTCACGCACACAAGAAAAGTTGTGTAAACATAATCACACAAACACAATTGCACAAAAAAAAAATCTTGTGCAAACATAATCACACAGACACAAAAAAATTGCATAAATGTGCAGTTAGAAGTTATAGTAGTTTAACACAAATTGTTGAAGATTATGATGTAGATGTTAGAAACATAAATAATGGTGTGGTAGATATTAGAAACAATGTGGTAGATAAGTGTTGCAAGCAATCAAAGACATAGGTAGATTTGAGATATGTTAGTACACAAACATGTTAGAATAAGGAGGGAGAGAAATAGTTATCCCATATGGTTTGTCAATGTTGTGGTACATGGAAGGGAATAAAGAGCAAGGTTGGAGGGGAGTTGAATATCTCACTCCAAGCATTGTTCACATACTTGTGTGTTCTATGTGCTTGTGATTGCTCTGATACCACGCAATTTCTCCTCTAATCCTAATAGGTTATGGGCCCACTCATGTGAGTTGCATGATTAGAGGTTTGATTGCTTGTGTGCATTGAGAGAGATCTTGAGGGTTTGTGTGTGTTGGAGGTGCAAGTTTGCACTGTTAGAGGCACTTCTTGGAGCCTTGGAAGAGTTTTGAAGAGCTTTGGAGGAGCTTTGAGGTTTTGGAGGCCATTTGGAGTTTGGAGGTGCACAAGTGTTTGATTGGTGTTCTTTGGAGGTATTTGGAAGCATTGGATGTGCATGTGTGCACATTCCAACATTGTAAGTCTTGATTTGAGTCATTGAGGTGTATTTGTGCACATTTGATTCATAGAGCACTTGATTTGAGTTGGTTATTAAGATTAGAGGAGAGATTGCGTGGTATCAGAGCAATCACAAGCACATAGAACACACAAGTATGTGAACAATGTTGGGAGTGAGATATTCAACTCCCCTCCAACCTTGCTCTTTGTTCCCTTCCACGTACCATGACATTGACAAACCATATGGGATAACTATTTCTCTCCCTCCTTATTATTGGAAACAACTTGAAAACAAGCAAGAAATGAAGGTTTCAAAGTTCATGAAATGGAACAATTGTATTATAAGAATATTACAAAGGTTATATGTTTCAAATGCTACAATCACAAAACTATGGCTTGCAACAACTAACAAAGGTTGAAGGTTCTATGTGCACTCAAAAACCATGAAAGGAGAGAATGAAAGACAACTCAAAACCACTCCATTATATACTATC
>Ga0209208_10006444_pt1 | contig 16170 bp, 12 predicted proteins | sample S1TSphfallax_3_FD_187694 | JGI IMG/M metagenome (GOLD analysis project Ga0209208, IMG submission 187694) | Host-associated microbial communities from peat moss isolated from Minnesota, USA - S1T2_Fd - Sphagnum fallax MG (SPAdes) (version 2) | ecosystem: Host-associated > Plants > Peat moss >...
AAGGGAATATGAGAGTTTTCCTGCATATTCTTTGAGACTACCTGCCATGTTCTCAGAGTTCCCGGAGCATGTATGTCTATAATAGTCCACAACATTTAGAATCAACTTTTAGTCATTCATTACACACAAGTATGGTCACAATGTCATCATCCATTTTCTTTGCTTTAAAGTGCTAGGTAAATGTAAAGTTGTCCTTTCAAATTTATTTAATGTGGGTTTCAGTGGGAATCACAACAAAGTGTTGTGTTTTTTTTAAGGGGGGTCAATCAAAACCATCTAGTGCATGATGTATCTTGCTTTACTTTGCGTTCCCTGCCAGATTCGTATAATTTGCATGTTATCAAAGCTCCACACGCATGTCCCAATGCTCCAAAACATTTCGGATCTCTCCTTTTGTCACTGATCACGCAACTTGTTACTTACTTCATTTGTTTCTTTCTTTCCTTCACTTCTTGTAGCCTACCTTCTTAGCTTAGCAGCACCTGCAACAATTTACCATTGTGAAAATGAGTGTTGGGTGATGGGTTTTTGATTTTGATTTTTTTTTTTTGGGTTAATAACTGTCAGTTTCCAGTTTATTAAAATATTTCAAAATCTGAAGAAATCACTGGTGCCATTTTATTTTATTTTTAAAAAATCAAAATCAAAGAACCACCAGCATCAATTATTTCGAAAACCTCAAAGAACTGGCAGCTTTCATGAATGAACCATCAAGAACATGCAGTTTTGTGGATGGTTATTTCATTTCTCAAGTTTTCTCAGAACCATGGTTATATATCAGAATCCATTCTTCATTTTTTGTCTGAGAACCATGGTTATCAACCAAAGAACCGTGCCAGTGACAACTGGATCTGTTCCTGCATGTTATGACCACAAAGGCCTTATTTTTATTTTTATTTTTAGTCTCTGGTTTTAAGGCATTTGAAAATTTTCAGAATCAAAGAACCACCAATTCTGGGTATTTGAAAACTCTCAAGGAATTGGTGGGTTTTGTGAAAGAACCATAAAAGAACCTATAGTTAAGGGTTGTAGTAATAAAAACCCTGAAATGTTTTTGGTTGCTAATAAAAACATTATAAATTATGGGTCCTAACATGAAATCCGGGTGTTGTAGTCCATGATGAGATCAATGTAGCTAACTTAGGTCGCTTTTGAGAAGCTTATTACAAAGTCTTGTTCATGTTTTTAAGTCTAGTCTCTAAATATTGCACTAGAAGTTCTCATGAACATCACCTAGCCTAGTGTCAGCTTCCAACATTGACAAGATGAATTTATTTTTCAATTTGGAAATTATTGTTGTCTTCATGATCTACTATGATATTGTTACATGAGGAGTGAAATTATTCCACTTATACATTATGATGGTTTTTCATACTTCAGCTTCATATTTCTCATCACCAAAATTCGTTTCACTATTTTAAGGATTATTTAATGATGGAACTGACCCTAGTGTAAAGGGAAAGAAAACCTAACAAAAAGGATTTTCTTACAAAAATTATGGTCATTCTAGATATAAACACACACACACACACACACACACACACTTGGCCCTTTTGATTGCCCACCATTGCTTTTGCCCATCCCTTTTTGTGGGATATTAATTGCCTCTGCTGCAACTTCTGCTAGTTTGTGATGGGCAAACCAAAGTCATTGAGTGGAGTGGAATCTTGAGGAAAGTTTGGATTCATCATTGGGTGGGGCCCCACTCAACCAGCCACACCCACATATCAAAACTCCTCCTCCCATAACTGCAATACCTAACTTACTTGCTCTTCATTGTGACTACCAACATTTCAAGCTCAATTGATGATAAGTTATTCTCTCCCCCCACTCCCATTGGAAATGAAACCCAACTTGGCAGGAAGTTTTTAACTCCTCAACTTGCTACGAACTTATAGTAGCAAAAAATTTAATCCCGTGTGAACTAGCGTGGAAAATGCATTCTCATCTTCAAGGGGATTATATGCAAAATGGTCAACTATTATTTCCATTTAAAAAGGGGAAAATCTAAAGTAAATAGGCCACCATCCATAGCCTTCGGGGTGGGGTCGAAGAGAACTCAAAGCACAATAGTGGGTGGGGTTGAAGAATTCAGTATCAAAGTAAGTGGCTTCTTAGTGTCGGGTAAAGGCCTTCTCCATGAAGAGGCTCCTATGTACAAACACAGATTAAGGTGTCTTGTCTTCCCACTATGAAAAAGTAAAGCCTCAAGGTGGGGACATTCCCAAAATAAGGGACCTATGAGATTGAGAGGAGCCAAGTCTGAACACCCCATTTTGTGAATGTCCCCTCCTCACTTCCCCTTGGGCTAAACTCACCATAAAGCATGAGACAAACACTATCATGAACCTAAATAGACATAGGTCATATGAGGCATAGGAAGGGGAGGCTTCTTACCCCTACTCAGCATGAATGGGGAGGGATCTTATGCATACTTGGGTTACAAGTAGATATAATTTCCCTCCCACTCTTAAGGAGTAGGTATAAGATTGTAAGATCCCTCCTCTTTTTTTGGGAGAGATGTTCATATGTAAACCCTAAACCCTAAACCCTAAAACATGCCTTCCAAATAGGGACACTACAAAATCTCTGGGAGTGCTTTACCAATGTGGTTTAGCCTGGCTAAACCAGACTCATACAAAATTATCACTAATCCCACCTCTTGACACTTCCATGCTTCCTTCCTTCCTTCCTTCTTTCTGTGAACATATCTTGATCTGAAACACCCTTGGAAACTTTATTAAGTCAAAGCACCCAAAAGAGGGGGAGAAAAAAAAGGAAACTTGTGTTACTTATGCATGCATGCTTACTGTAGTTGTGTTTATCCATTTTGCAATCCATCACCCTTCCCTGCCCCACTTCCGTGCCTTCTGCCACTAACTGAAATAGTAAAATTATGGAAGTGGGTACACCCCTATTCTTATCACCAAGTTATACAATATAGTCTGCAATTGCATATTCCAAACTAATAAAAAAACAAAGGACTAAATGGTGACCCCAAAACCCTCCTCCCAACAGTGTGTGTGCATGAACCACCCCCAAAAAAAACATAAAACTAAAGTACCCATCCATGCTCTTAGGAAGAAAGAGTATTAGCCAAAAATGGTGAGGAACAAAGAACAAGTAGTAGTAGGTCACCCCACCTTTACTTGTTTCTACCATTATTGGATTGGACTTTACACCATTGTTGGTCACTCTGGATGTGTCACATGGCTGACTGTAGTGCAGTTTTAGCCACAAAGCATTTTGCTATATGGCACCTAGAATCCGGGGATCTTGTGGACCCTCAAACCCCCCCCATTCTTGGCCATGTCCTTCTCTTTCCCACACACATAAACACACACACACACACATACACACACACCAACACACACACACACAAAGTCTTTACAATATTTTAAAATGGACTAAGAGAGAGAGAGAGAGGTACATGTTGCCTGGGGGGAAGGAATTTTGGTGTGTTGGGTCCACTCTCATCATCATCCTGCTCAATCATTGAAGTTTCTGGGCAAATCTAATTTGGGAATGAATGAAGGGGAAGAAGGGAAGGACCTTATCTTCTTGTTTGTTCAAGTGCATGGCAGGGTGAGCAGGGGAAGAAGCAATTTGGGGGCTAAATAAAATTTTAGTTGTGAACACAGACTTTGATTGTGGATGAATAGGTAGTGATGGGCAACATCAAAATCCAATAGATGAATGATGGATTAGTTTGCCAACCCTGGTTACTAAACATGGTGCTGGCCCTTCAATAGGTCAATCCATAAGTACATATATATATATATAATCAAACATAGAAACAAGCTATTTTGGCTTCTCTTGCACATTTGTGGAGACCTGAAAGTAGGTCAAGTTTCCTTCATTTTGGAAAGAAGAATTTGTCATTCATATACCTGACAATAAACATTTCTATTGGTAGTATATGTAGATGGGGTTGCTAATACAAAACTTTTAATTTCTTAATAAGGAAAAGCACTACCTATTATCATTAACCCCAACTGCACACATACTATATATAAGGTTTGTTTTCATTTGTGAAAAGCAGCATGTCTCGGTGTTTGGATTGTAACAGAAGCAAGTTTTGCGGCCTCTTCTTTTTTCTTGTTTTTTCTTTTTTGGTTTTCACACGAGAGATTACATTTCAATCTAAAGGTTTAAAAAGGTGTTTAAACAAAGGTTTGCCTTCTTTCTCTCTTCTTTCACAATTTTTTTTTGTTTAAAGACAAATATAGACTTACCAGTTTGGTGATTAACATTGTTTTTTTAGGCAATATTAAACCAATGACCAACCTTATCACACTTAGCATATTTCACATAAACAAATTCTGCACTGAGATCATCCTCATCAACCAGAGAACCAGAGAACATATAACATATTGGGACTTGATAATTTGCATGACAACTTATAGAAAGAATGCATGGCTTCTAAACACGCATGAATCAACAAGTTGTGTGTGTAAGGCAAACCCTCTCACAAACATTGGACTACAATTTCCAATCTTTAACAAATGTCAACATTCCTCAACCCATTCTTATCCGGTTCCTCCATGGAAATCAATGGCGTGGCATCAGCCCATTGGCAGAGAGGTCTCAAGTTATACAACTTGTATTGATTGCATACTGCGTTGGCTAGACATGCACAACGGGTTATGCAGATAGTGACAACAACATTCATCCCAAACGTCCCAGTAGTCATCGATTATTGGCGGGTGAAATCGTGTCCATTGAGTCACCAGTTATGTCCTGTAATGTGGCTCGAGCAGCCCAGTTACTAGAAAAAAAAATCGCCACTCCTGTAGCTCGTTTATTTTTCCACTAATCAGACTGCCATCACCAGTTACATAGTCCATAGTCCACAATCACATTTGTTGTCATATCATAATATTGAAACATAAAATTAAGCATCATCCAATTTTTTTTAAGGTGTATCGAAATTTGGTTAGAACATCACTATTTTTATATTCTTTTATCGAGCCTTATTTTATCATACCCAGAACATAAAATGAATGATAATGGTGAAATGTAGAACTATATTGGTTTAAAATATTGTGTTGTAAAACATTTGGCACTATTTCATTCATTAATATTGATTAAAATCAAAATATTATTAAAAAAAGGATTTTGTTAAGGATAGGTCCTTCTCAGACTACTGGTACACTTCTTTTTTAATTCACTTAGCAAATAAGAGTGTGAACTTAATAAAACATGGTCCTTGAGTGCATTTTGATCACCTCGACAATTTAATAACAAAATTCCTAAAAGTGGCACCTCCCAACTATGTAGAATGGCATGTCAAACTATCACATCCAAGTAGTAGGCATTGTCTATTAGATGAAAACCTAATCCTAAGGTTGAAACTGACAACATCCGATGACGGTTGTCCTCAATTGTGTATAGTTTTTTAATGTTTTGCATGTTGATGTTTATAATTTTTTTGAGAATCTATCATGTGTTCATGTTATTGATTGTTTTGCATGTACATGTGCATGTCTTTACATAGTACTAGGCATATAATGTGTTACACATGAACCAAACCCTACGTGCACATTAATTTAGGTTTCATTATGTGAGGTTGAATTTTTGTGCATTGCTTTAAGATCAATGGCCATAATTTTTACTCTTGGATATTTAGCTATTGTAATATCATTATTTTTTTATAATTCAACTTGGATTTAACATGAACTAAATCTCATTAACCAAATATTAATATTTGCAATCATAATTTTTCATTTTAAAAAAATCTTCTTTCGTTTGTTTCATCATGTGTTTCACCATGAATCACCAAGATTTTTGTTCAAGGAATAGTTAATAATATGGATAATAATATGTGATGACAAATCATTTCATTTATTTAAATAGTGCTCCAATGGTTAAGAACATGTTTGAAGGTGAGGGGAGGCGAAGGGTTCAAACTTTCACACTTACATTTTAAGTTGGTGGGCTTAGGTGGCTTGAGTTTTTAGCTTAAACTAGATGACTTATATAACCTAACTTACATTTTTAAAACCTAGCTTATGTGCCATGCTTAGCAAGCTTAATTTTGGGTTTTGAAATGCCTAAATTAACATAATTATGAGTTAGGAGGCTAGCCTAATGGATTCATTTGTCCATTGCAACTAGCCCTTGTTCATTAAGGAGCTGGTCACTTTCACCTTGATAAACTTGTCCAAGTTCACTTAAAATCTAATGAAGCATAGAATGAACTTGTCGTAGTGTTAAAATGAAGCGTGATTGAGGAACAACTTTATTGAAACCATTCAACAAATGCAAGCGTAAGAATCATTAGTGGATGCCAACAAAGTACTAATAGGAGGATGGAACACAAATTGGGCTAGTTTACCTAATCTTTAAAGACTAAATCAACAAGTAAAAATATAAGAAATGTTTGCATCTATCATCAGACATACCAATTCTACAAAAAAATTGAATAAAAAAATGATGGAATAGAAATACATTTAAAGATCTTGGGCAATTGTTAAATGTAGTTCTAGATTTGAAATACATGTTGCAAAAATTGAAACCAAGGAAAGCGCTAGCTTCAATGTTTACATGGATTCATTACAATAACATCCCTATGTCAATATCATCATAGAACAATTGAATATTAAACTTGGTGTTCTTAAGCACCTTGTCATTTGAAGAATATGGCATACCAAACCATGACAAAACCATTATGTATATTTGGAACTTGAAAGTTTATATACATGGAATATCATATATGATTACTTTTATTGTCATGCATAATAGTGTAGTAATCCTATCTATTTTATGTTTATTGGAGATCTATGGTTATGAAACACCAAAATTACCCATGATTGGGGCAATAATATTAATGTTTAAAGAAATGGAAAAGTAAAAATAGTTTTAATCAACAAGAGGTTAGGGAGTGACACCAAGAAACCATAGGTAATATAATGTTATAATTTACAAGAAGTATTAACATATGAAGAAAAGAATGTGATCTTTGTCACTCAACTTAAACTTAAGTCTCCATTGGTACTATTGTTTTACTAAAAGTCATAACACCTACATAAAATATAGTTGTAAATGTGTTATATCACAAGAGATAAATGTGATAGAAAATAGATCAAAAGTGCAAGACAACATAATTGAAAATACCTTTATAAAGCCGTGTGTTAGACAAAAGGATATAAGTTATCTAAAAACTTTTTGCATCGTAGTGTTAGTAATATATTGGTGACAAAATTCCTCTTAAGGAAAAAATTAAATAACTACAAATTGCAACTAGATCATGATGAAAGAAAAATAGGTCCAAAAGTTGAACTTGCACACATAAAAGTAACTTCATGGCATATTAAGGTCAATGGGAAGTTAACCACACAATAGAATATTGCCCCAAATTCATTATTGTGAGAGTTCAAAGACGTTTTTGCTTGGACATACCGAGACTCGGAAAGGATAGCTCTAGAACTTGCTCAACTGAATTGGACATAATTATACCACTTACACATTAGGCTAGGTACAAGTTGAACCCTAGAACTATGTTGTAGTAGTTAAAAACAACATATACAAGTTAGCAACATGATTGATACAACCTATGGAAGAAGTCACACGGTTGTCACCAATTGTCATAGTTCCTAAAAAGAATGGGAAACTACATGCAAATGTAGACTTTATGAAGTTGAATGTAGATACTAAGAAAGACCCCTAACCATTACTTTTCATTAATGAAGTGTTGAACATAGTAACTAGTTGAGAAGCCTACTCAAATGTTTTTAAATGGGTACTTTCGCTACCACCAAATAATCCATATCTTTCAAGGATTGATACAAAATTACATTTGTGATTGATTAGGGTGCCTTCATTTCAAAAGTCAACTATTTTGGATCAATTTAATGAATCACCCACATATTCAAAAACAATATGCCAAGTGTTCCAAATGTATTTAAACCAATTCTTGAATGTTTTTGGGACAACTATTGTCTACAATGACATGGACACGCACTTACTCAAGTTCAACCTATGACTTTAGAAGTGCAAAGAATATGGGATCAACTTGAATCTCAACAAATGCGTGTTCATGGTGTACTTACGAATGATAATGGGTGTCATATTATCAAATTCGAAAAAAACCTAGGTGATAGTTAACATGTCATTATCCACCAACCTATAATAAATTCAAGTATTTAATGGCATGGCCCAACTCTACAAGTGTTTCATAAAAAATATTGCCTTTATTGTGGCTTGAATAATGAAGCTCATGAAGAAGATAGAGTTGTTTGTCTAGACATAGGAATGTCAGCAAATGTGGGAAACAATCAAATGAAAATATGTGGAAACTCCAATTTTGATATTTCCAAATTGGAACCTAAAGTTCCATGTGCATACTAATCCATGAATCTTTGTTAATGGTTGGGGCAATGATAACTTAAAATGTTACAAAGAAACATGATCAATTGATTGTTTATGTTTCATAATTATGAATTGTCCAAAGAAAAATTATACAACCATAGAATGAGAGATGTTAGCAATGGTCTTCATATTGCATTTCTAGCACTACCTACTAGGGAATAAATTTGCATTTTATGTAGCCCGCATGGTGCTAATGTACTTAGTCAACAAACCACAAATATCTTGAACAAATTGTTCAATTGTTGTTATTATTCATAGAATATGATTTCATAACAATGTAAAAGTTAGGAAGGAAGCATGCATGTGGTGGCAAATGCATTATCTAGATTACCTAATAATCCAAAACTTATTGGGGTTTAGGTGATGGATGTTGCACCTTTTATAATGCAATTGATTTGCCTAAAAAAATTACATGACAAGTACAAAAATTGTTGAATACAACTTAGAAACAATAGTTGGTTAGAAGAACATGACCATTCATGTTAAAGGATGGTATCTTGCACATGCACTAAGAGAAAATTATTATTTGCAACCAATTTTTGCTATTGAAAAATGTCATTTGTAATTGAAAAATAGTTGCAAAAATTGGTTTCAAATGATAGTTTTTCTTTTAGTGATATGGGACAAGATAATAGGCTACATTAATGCTTAACTAAGAAGGAATACTTATGGTTTGAAGGAATTATATGGAGTAATAAATGGTCATTTTGCAACAAACAAAAAGTTCTACATGTAGTTTACTAGTGGGCAACATTGTTCAAAGATTACCATTACAATGCATTTTTAAAAAAACTATCTATTGTTACAATGCCATGTTCACCTTGACTAATGAATGTGTCCATTTTGATTAAAGGCCCAAGGCCTAATTGACATGTGTGTTCTTTAACTAATGAACTTAATTAGAGTGACCTATTTGACAATCTATCAAGTTGAAAATTTAATCAAATTCAACAAAAAATTGACCACCTTGGTCAAAATGACCAATGGGTCTTAGTTAAATATGACATTTTATTAAGTTCAACAAAACAAAATGACATGCATGATGGTCAAAATGACCAATGGTTTTTAATAAAATTGGACATCGTGTGTTAATTATAGGCCAAGTTAGCTAACTATTACTTTGGTTAATTAAGTAGCCTAAGTCTACTTACCTACAAGTAATTGTTATGTAAACTAAGTAGGTAGGTAATTTAAACCTATCTACCTACCTACATAGTTACTACCTAGGTTAGGTAGATAGACCTAAATAAGTAGGTAACCTAGGCCTATTTACCTACTTAGTTACTATTTAAGCTAGGTAGGTATCCTAAGTTTACTTACCTACTTACTTAAATTTACTTAGGTTCACTTACCTACCTAGGTACTTTCACCTAAGTACATACCTATACCACTTATTTACCTCCTATTTCCTACATACCTATGTACCTACTTCCTCTACCAACCTACTTCCAACCTACTTACTAATCTTTCTTACCTACATAAATAATCATGTGAAATAAAAAACTTGACAAAACTTGTCACCTTTTGATGGTGTAGTCTATTGATAAGGACTTGGTTTATAATTGTTCAAGTGAGGGGTTCAACTCCTTATAACATCCATGTGCATGCATGAGGGATTGAAATAGCTAATTAAGCTAAACAAACATAACTAAGTAGGCAAGTTTAGTAGGTTAAGTTAGGAAAATTAGATTAGGTAGGGTAGGGTAAGCTACCACCTACCTACCTATTTCCCTTTTTATGACTTGCTTAAACCTATTTACTATCTACCTATTTTTTTTCATAATAATCCAAATAATAATAATAATAATAGAAATTTGACTAATAAAATGGTCCATTGTTTGGTAGTCAAAATGATTAGCCACATAACTCTTATTATGCTAATAAAAAAGAACATCCTAGTCACAACAATGAGTTTAAATAAACTTTGTCCAAATTGACATGGTGGTATTTTTTACACCTATCATTTGGGTATTTTGTGATTGGATTTTCTAATCAATTTTTTTCTTTCATGGTAGTGGATGTTATTGAATTATGAAAAAAAATTATGACATGATACGCTAAAGGATTACAAGTTACATGCACAAAGTTTAGCAAAGTTGATTTTTTCATTACTAGAAAAACCTTTTATGAAATGAGGTTTGCATTTTGTTGAATCAATAAAACTTGTAAAGAAATATATTGGTAACAAATACATTTTGGTAGCAACAATTATGCTACCAAGTGGGTGGGAGTAAAAACATTTTTCACAACCATGGCTGTGGTTATAACCAAATTCTTGTACATACATATACTCACCAAGTTTTGTTGTTCGTTGAAAATCATTGTTTAAAATACACATTTCATCAATGAACACAAGTACTTGACAAATGTACTTACTACATCACATTAACTCCACTACATATTAGTTATAAGGTAATGACCAAGCAAAATCACCAAACAAATGTAGCAAGAACATGTTGATAAAACTTACAAATGAAAAGAAGATAAACTGGGATGAACATTTATCTATAGTACTATTGTCATATTGTGTTATGTACAAAATAGCTACATGATACACCTTTTACCAATTAATCTATGGTTTGCATTTGTTGATGTTAACAAAATATTTTCTACCAGTTAAGAATGGGCACAATTGTGATGCAAATCTTCTACGTGTATTATCAAATAGATTGATAAATTTTAAGAAATTACAAGAACAATGGTTACATATTAGTTTATTGATAGGCATAGGTATTTCTTGTGCCTTTGGAAGTTTTGTTGGTACCACAATATGTATTAAATAATCTTACTTAGTTGTACTCCAATCATATCACGTATTTCAATGGTCTCAGTAGTTTGTTAGTTTGAACATAAAATTTAATTAAAACCTCTATGGTTTCCTCCTTTTTACTATGACAAGTATCCATGTTGTGGTTTGTTCAATAACAATTTGTATAATACATAGTTGGCTTGTTAATTATGGTCTACTACATTGTTGTTTTAGATCCTTAAAATAATGAAAGAAAAAAAAAAGTTTCAGGTTTTCAAATTCCTTCTTCACATAGTAATGTCAATTCTTTGTGTTGTTGTAATGTCTCCCTTTTCATTCCAACAATTACAATGTCCATGTGAGATTACAATCCAAATCTAAACATAATAATTAAAAAATGTTTGGAGTCAGTGTTTGCAAACTATTTGCCAATTTCAATAATCACTCATAGGACATTTCCACTTATTTACTTTGCTTTTGTTTGAGGTTTTAAAACTGCATGTGAACATGTTCATCATTTTAAACTATGTGATGCCTTTTATAAAAGGCATGCTCTAGTTCTACAAATACATAGTTAAGGTAGTCTTTTAGGTAGTTATTACATTAATAAGATATCGTATATTTGAGACTAAACATAATAGATTCACTATGTCCTCATCCATAATTTTGCCATTAGCTTTAATGGCAACTTTGAATACTTGAATATGAACATCCAAATTTAAATCCTTCAAGTATATTTAGGATAATTCATAAATCACTCATAAGGTTGTGTTATAGGTATTTTTGGTGGAACTATTGTTTATTTGAAAACATGAAATGTACATCAATTTTTGATGCAATTTATTGTTATTTTATATCTACTTTCATTCAACCTTGACAAGGTAATAAATATATATAATTTATTATGCTTACACCCAACATAATACCAAGGAAAGGGCAATCACCAATTAGGCATCCTTCTTGATGACAATAGTTGTATCAAACATGATCAAAGTTTTGTATCCTATCCACAAAATAGATTCCTCTATGCCATTTTTGTTATCCAAGTAAGGTTGTACCTTTGGAATTCTTCATGAATTTTGGTTCATTGTTTTTCATTCTATAGGTTTTAGGAACACCTTCCACAACTACAAGTTCAAACCTAGGTCCAAGCATAATTTGAATATCACATTCAAAAGTTACATAATGTTTATAAGCTTTATGTCTCACGGTTGGTTTATAAGCTTGGTCTTCCATGTATTCATCCTTGATTCTCACTTTTTCACCACAAGTTCTGCTTGATCAACCTCATCATTATTCATGGGTTCCTCCCACTTGTCTGATGGTTGGCAATATGGAGGTGAAGTTGATTGTTGAGCTAGTGTAAGTGGTCTTACTTTTTTTGTGCAATTTGTCTTCATTCCTTTCTTGAACTCTTTCAATTAGATTTTGAATGTTGTTGATTCAAATGCTCAAGATTTATCAAGTTCATTTATGCTTTTCCATGCATGCATTGCCTTAAATCAAATGAAAATTGTGGTGTGTTACTTTCCTAGGTGGGGGGGGAAACACTTAGTGTAAAATTTAGGACATACATGCGCCAAACAACCATTTTTAGGAGGGGTATTAAATAATTGTCCAACCTATTTTTTATCACCCTATTATTATCTAATTTTATAATATATAAATATTAAAGCCACCTTATATGGATTATAATCCATTATTTCAGATTATCACATTTTTAATATTATAATTAAACTAATTATTTGAATAAATTGTATTGTATTTTTAAACTAATTAATTTATATTTTTACCTAACAACCAATGTATTGCACCCTATATTTTTACTCACATATTTTCTACTTTTTTTTATTAGTGTCCCCCTCGGGGTTACTTTCCCATCTCTTTTGGTTTTCCCTAGACTACTTCTTCTTCATGAATTGCTTTCCTAGATGATTGGGTTGCATTTATGTTCTTGTAGTAAACATTTAAAAAAAAAATCACCATGTTTGTTGAATGCATCATGTACCTTATAGGCTACTTTTTAGTTCTTGGTAGTTGTATTTTGGTTTCTTGTTACATTCAATTTGGCGTGGAAAACTACATTGTTGTTTGATGCAAATGTTGTTTGTCCTAAATTGGATAAACAACATTGGCATCTTGATTTGTTGCCTAATCTAATTGTTTTTACAACCTTTTGGTTATCATTCTGGACATGTTTTTTTTGCTTCCAACACTGCTGTATCAAACTTCTTCTTTAAATTCAAACCTGATTAGTAGCCACTCCATTCATATTCTAGTCCTTGAAAAAAAATAGTCAATCAAAAACTTGTAAAAACACAAAAACAACATTCCAAACCACTAATTTTACTTTTAGAAACAAGAAAATGTAAAAAATCAAAATTTTACTATTGAATTCATCTCAAGGATGGTCACCAAATGGTAAATATTAATTTTTTTCTTGAATATAATACAAATTTGTAGGCACAAAATAAAACCATTCTTCCAACAAACACATAGTTCAACAAACAAATCTATAGAAACACAATAATTTCAAACAAATGTGTACTTGAAACAAATGATTTTACCATACAAGATCATCATGCAAAACAAAATATTTTTTTTAAAACAACCTTTTTTTTTTCCTATTCCCAAATCCTCATACCTTTGATCTTGCTTTCCAAGTATTCTCAAACTCCCAAAACTGTACAATGTCAATCCAATTGCACACGGGAGAGGAAATAGTTCCAAAGTTTTCACCAAAACCCAATTCAAATCCAAACACTAATAAATTTTACTTCTAACTATCCCTCCTTCTTACTAGTTTTTATGACTTACCAACTTTTCAAGTGTAAGAAAATTTCTTTTTAATGAATGAAAATATGGTAATGAGGTTGTGAGAATTGAATGTGAAAACTGCATGTTATTGCATTTGTGAAAACCACTATGTTTGAGAATTGGCTGAGTACGCAAAAATAATAAGAATCTTGATACTCTAGCAAGTTTTTACAAGCCCAGAATTTTTTATAAAAACCTATTGAATTCTCATAAATTTGTATAAGAATTGCAACTGGCCGGTTCTCAAAAGAAAGTGAGGACCACCCAACCTATGACTATAAAAAAATTCAAACAACCAGTTATTCAGTTATAGATAACTGGAACTGGTGGTTCTCTGATTGTGATTTTAAAAATATTAAAAAACCAGAATTCAAAGTTCTTTAGAAATTCAAATCATCACACAACCTTGCTCTTAACCCTCTAGCATAAGCAAGCTGCTTGTTTGCTCTTGCTATCCTTTTTAATCAAAGAATTTCATTCTTCTTGTTCTTACTTGCTATTTGTGCTTTGATTAACTGATATCATCACAGCCACCATATTTCTCAGGCTTATTGCAGAGTCTTTGCAGATCTTTCACCCTTGCAGATCTATGCCAAGGAGAATCTTCTAGTTTCTCCCAATCATCAGACCTGTACCAAAAATGGGTTTTCACAGGTACCAAACTTACCTCACTTTCAACTTAGACTTTACAACTTTTTTTTAAAAAAAAATTAAAAAAAAAATCTTGGAGCCTTTGGGCTTTAGCAAGGGGCCCACATCTTTCATATACTTCGCAATGAGAGAGAGAGATAGAGAGAGAGTACCTAGTTGGGTTGTTGGCTCATGATTTCTATGTGGAAAAACCACAAACAAACTTTGTAACATTCCAAAGTCTTTGAGTTAAACAACAGATACTGTGGGGCTCAGATGAATCTAAGGTCTTGCTATCATTCATTCCTTCAAAGGATTTGACGTCATTCTCGGACCAATTTTCACTCCAAATGACCAAAGCAAGGTTAAATCAAGATATGTAGTACATGCATATATATTCTCCTAATTTCATGATAAAGTAGGTCATTTCAAAAACACATGTTGAATGGCACCATAGTGCATCTCATGTGTGGAACTTAAATTATATTATTTAATATGTTTTGGTCCTCCATCAAGTGTGGGGAAATCCCCAAGGAGTGGGGATTCCAATTTCCCATAAGAAGGGACATAGGACGAGGTGTTAGCCTAGTCCCATCCCTTTGTTTTGCGAATGTTCCCCATGCCATGGCTTTACCCATCATAAAGCACGAGGCTAAGGTTACCATAACCCTAAACATATGTTTGAGGGTTATGGTAACCTTAGCCTCGTGAGGCATTGGGAGGAGGGATCTCATGCTTACTCCTTAAGATTGGAAAGGATCTTTTTGCTTACAGTAGGTGTAAATTCTTTGCCACTCTTAAGGAGTTGGTGTAATCTCAGAGAGGGATATACATGCATATAAGGTGCCCTCCAAATGCACTAGGAATTCATTTGGAGTGCTTTACATTTAGGGTAAGGCCCAACCGAACAAGAAGAATGGGTGGAGGCACTCAGGGATGATATTGCAAGGCATACCACTTGACACACATATGCACTCACTTGAAAGAGCTTAGGTTTAGAGTGAACATCTGCTGTTGGAAAGCCCCATTTCAATTCTAGTGTAAACAAACAGACCGCATTCTCTAAGTTCTTTTTAGAGCTTAGCACAAGGTACCTACCACCTTGGGCTCTCATTCGGCCAAAGGATTATTTCTGTAACCATCTGGTTGCTTCTTGGATGAAAGTTCCATAAGCTGCTGGTTTGAAATTGCAGAGCAGAGTACCCAGTTGGTTTGATTCTCTCCTCATTCATTTGGTTCCATTGATCCAATCCTTTAGGACTGCATGATGTGTGTTTGTTTTGGGAGCTAGTGGCCTCTTATTACCCAACCCCACTTTGAAATATTGTTTTTGTTTCCAGTGTTTCCTGGACAAGTTGCAATTTGTTTAGTGTTTCCTGCACGGTTGTGAATCACTTGCAAAGCACTTTGCAGGTTGTTTGTTTTGTTGTCAGGAGCAGCAGGCCCCATCTCTCTCTCTATGTAGTAGGTCTGAAGATTTTCCTCCCACTTTTAGGACCCCATCCCCAAGTTGGTTATTATCCCTACTTCTGGTCAGCATTGCAGACACATATGTCCAAAGATCCTTTGGGTTTTTTTTTTTTTTTTTTCCCTTTTTTTTTTTT
>Ga0209208_10006445_pt1 | contig 16170 bp, 7 predicted proteins | sample S1TSphfallax_3_FD_187694 | JGI IMG/M metagenome (GOLD analysis project Ga0209208, IMG submission 187694) | Host-associated microbial communities from peat moss isolated from Minnesota, USA - S1T2_Fd - Sphagnum fallax MG (SPAdes) (version 2) | ecosystem: Host-associated > Plants > Peat moss >...
AAATGTAAATTCATATAACCTATGTATATGTATACCAATATTCAAATTATATATATAGGTTCATATCAAGAAGTTGAATTACAAATTTATAGTTCTTGTGAACAACAAAATTATGCGAACAATCTACGCACCAACCTAGTTTATACATGTTGGAATGCGTTGTTGCAGAAACATTTGAAAATGAACTTAAATCGAATGTTCACTAATCAAACCACCTCCCTTTGGCCCTAAACAACCAAACTAGGAAATTTAAATGTGGCCATTGTTATGTTTGTTAATGTAATGCTACTGTTTTTTTTTAAAGCATAATATTAGATAGTGATGTTGCTATTTTTTTTTTCCCACCTATTGTTTGATTATATATAGAATGTTGCACCTCAAAAAGAAGTGGCACATTTGTGGCACAAAAAAATATAAGAGGCAAATGTTGCCAATGCCATTTACAAGGTATGAAACTTCAAGAAATTAGTATTTGAACTTCAATGTGTCCCCGCCCTACTAGTGGAAGTGATCCTAGTCACTAACCATTCCATTCAAATTTTGAGTGGAATGCACCTATCCCACTACAATGGTTTGGTAGTGGTTTTGGATGTTCATGGTGATTGGGGTCTTATGACAAGGGAAACATTATTGCACACCACCATGCATGCCCAAAACATTAGCTACATGGAACCAATTTATAGAGTTTAAATGAATGGAATGGTCAAATTGGCATTTCCATTCCCCCCTTATTGATATTTTTGTTTGATGTTTGACATATTATTACTTTCACATTTTAATTCCATTGATTGATTTACATTGTCATTTGTCATGGTAGGGTGCAGTAAGCACCATGTTCAATACTAAGTGTTAGGATTAATGATGATTGTATCCTAGATGTGAAATTATTAGTGACTTTGGAGGCCACTCCTATAAAATTATTCCATGCACCAACCTAGTGTAATATGTGTTGCAAGGTGTTGTTAAACATGTGGAAATGAATGCAAATCTTATTGTTTTGATGCAACTGAAATACAAGTGATCCCAGGTGCACAAATGGAAAATTGTCCCATATAGATCCAGATGCAAATGTTCATTACCTCTAGACTCCAAATGCCAATTGAGAAAGTTCAAGTATGTGTGTTGTTCATGGAAAGGTACGGGATCTTGGAGCTTTAAAGTGAATGCCATTAACATGTTTCATGGAATTGCAATTATAGATGATGCAACCAAAGTGTTCAATGGGAATTGTTAGCTTATTACAAATTGTGCACACTCACATGTACACCTAACACTATAAAGTTCTAAGTTCATAAGACTTGGAATTTCATCCCGAGATTCAATATGTAATGTTTTGTTGTGGGAAGTTTTAAAATGTCACTACGAGTTGTGATTAATAGGGGTTCAAAGGAGCAACACATGAGGTGAACGAAGAGGTGAAATGTGCGAACGTGAATATCAGAGGTACCATTTGATTTAAAAGGTCCATCTACATGTTTGAACATGTTTGAACATGTTTTTACCAAATTTCAAAATACAAGGTTAGTGTATATGACAAGTAGAATCTATGGCATTAAGACTACATGTAAGTGATTTGACTTTAATGATACAAACCCAAATGATGCACAACCTTCAAACCTTAATGAAATGAACTTGGTTTAAATGACATAAACCTCAAAAACTTAGTGAAATGTGTGTTTGATCGACACAAGCCCTAATGACATAGACATAGTGACATATGTTAAGTGACACATGTGAGGTTTTATTAACATATGCCCTAATGACATACAACATTAGTCAAACCCAAGTGAAAATATAAGCTTGAGTGACATAGGTGGAGTGAGATGGGCCTTATTGGCATAGGCCATAATGACATATTACATTAAGCCCAAGTGTAGTAGGAAACCCATGTGGCACATGTCTTAGTGGCATTAGCACCAATGATGAATTACACGTCAGTGACATAGGTTGAATGACACATGTTCTAGTGATAAAACCTATGTCCTAGTGATAGAGGATGAGTGAAATAGGACCTAATGATATAAACCTAGGTCCATGATAGAGGTTGGATGACACATGTCGTTGTGATATAGATCTATATCCTAGCAATAAAGTATGATTGAAAGAGGACCTAATGATATATAGACCTAGGTCCTAATGACAGAGGTATAATATTACACCTTAGTGACACAATCACTGGTGATCTATTACACTTTAATGACATGGGTTATAATGGTGTAGACCTAGGTCCTAGTGATAGAGGTTGAATGACACATTGTTAAAGGCAAAAGTATTGGACGCATGGTAGGTTTTTTATTATTTGCTATAGTCTAATAGTGCAAAATTACCAGAAATAGATCTAGATTTAAATGTTTGAAATACCATTCTATCCATTGATCTAGGTCGTGGTTGATTTGATTCATCCATCAAGTGGTAGGTTAAAATGTTCTATAATGTGGGAGTTAGGTAAAGTTTGAGTTGAACCAAGAAGAATGGGATTTAGGTTGAATTTGCAACCTGATTACCTTAATCTAGGAGATAACTACTATAGTAGTGGTAGTTGAAAGGAAAAGTGGAGAAGAAATAGGATCGAAGTGGTGTGACATTAACACCATTTACCTCAATGGTGCATGGCTACTTGAAGGAATAGGATTTTAAAGTTGGAGATAGGAGGGGGAGAAAAAATGTTTGTGTTTGTGTATGTGTGGATGTTTGTGAGAGAAGGAAAAAAGACTTGAAGTAGAGCCACATGGCTACAACAAGGTAGTTCCAGTAGTAGAAGCTAAATGATTCTAGTAGTTGAGGTTATAATTGTACTTGGATTTGATTTTAAACAAGGGTTTTGTTTGGGCTTGAATGAAAAAAGATTGTTGTTCACACCCTATTGGATATGTTATTACCTTGCATGTTGTTTTTCTAGCTTTTATTTGTTGTTGTAAGACATACTTAACTTGCTAGAGTTTTATTCATAAAGTACAATAGCCCATTTTCAAGGTATAACTTTGTGAAAGTAGTTTGGAACACATTGCCATTTCTTATAGTAATAATGTAATGGTGAATCCAATGTCCACTCCAATGATGGGGTAGCATTGATGTTATATGGCCATCCCATTTAATAATAATATACATATACATTTTCATTAATATAATTGTGTTTATGGTGGTTTCAATCATCTTATGATGCTTGAATCCATATATACATGTTAGATTTCTCATGACTAGATCAATATCTTCAAATGCATCACTTGAGTATTCATGGTAGAAATACATTTGCAAGAAAATTACCCATGGTCTTAGGGCACTATGGGAAATTCCACACAATGCACATTTTGTATGGCACCTTGCCCATATGTCCATCCCATGCACTTGAGATTTCTTGGGTTTCAATTTAGTTCCATTAGAATCTAACATGTAATTATAGTTGCATGTGACATACATATAAGCAAATTAAATACTTAAAATTTATTTTTTGTACATAATCAATGGTGAACATGGCCACTCATCCTCCACTCAAGCATCCAAGAAATGGGCAGTATCATAATTGCATTTCATGATAAGCCTATATGGTGGAATGATATGAGTTGCATTCCACTTAATCATGTAATCTAGAAGATGACATAATCATGTTGCCTTTCACTATAGTTGATATATTGTATACTAACACAAGCCCCATTCCACTTAAGTAGTCATGAAGGTAACATTATCATAGTTGCCTTCCATTACAATCTATGTATGGTGGAATGGCACGAGCCCCATCCACTTAGATAGTTAAGAAGGTGACATTGTCATGTCACTTTCACTATAGTCCATGAACATTGGAATGGGGCAACTCCCATTTCATTCAAATTGGATTTGAGTGGAAGGGTGTAGCAGTGTTGGACCATATTTCCTAGTAATGAGTAGGCCCACAAGGATACTAGGTGATGTATAGTGAATTACAAGTAACGAACTACATATTATTGTATTGTTGAAAAAGGTTTAAAAGTTTGTGAGTTGACAATAGACCTTGAACAAATATAGTATATGTATATTTGATGCAAACATTTCAAATAATATACTATTTAAAGGGATCAAAATACAACTTTATCAAGTACAAATGTAGTGGGTGAGATATGACCAGTGATGCCATAAAAAATGGGCTTATGCCAAGGGTAATCCTACGTTGATAATGATTGATGCATATAGTGTTGTAGCCATATTAAAGGACAAAATGGCCTATTCAATAACCATAGTATGAACAATGCCTTGTATAGCCAAGCGAACTTGTAGACATTAATTATCAAAATAGATCCCAATGATCCAAAATCTCATCTAGTGGTTTAAAAAACCTCTAGCTAACACCTATAGCCCAACAAAAATCAAATCAAAATAGACATTTGCCCATGATGGCATCATCCATCCTGACGCATCAAATATTGGCATTCCCACATGATATAAATCTTCTCATTGGTCCTACATGCATCTTCAAGAGTTGTAACTAAAGGGTTGCACCTTGATTCATACTACACGATGGGTATGGAGGGGTAGATGATTCATGTCACTTGCACCATTTGTTCACCCTCCCCACATAGGGCTGACAATTCAAGTCTTGATTTACTTCGTGAACCTTTGCACACCCTAGTAATTGCTTCTACCACAACAATGCCAAGGAAGCCTGAATGTAGCATTATGCAATTGGTGCCAACCTTGAAGGGGGCCTGCATGAATGTACATAATTTCCAAGGTCATGGTTAGATGCATCATTAACTTGGCACCTAGAAGATAAACTTAGGGGTTTTGAAGATGAACATTTCCATAAGCTATAATTTTTTTAAATAAAGGAAGGCTGCCAATTTACAAAATCATTTCAAGGATGTAAAGAAATAGCAGGTCACCCTTTATCCTTGTCTGCTCCTGCCAAAGGTGTAGGGGGCCCTCAAGTGGCCTTGCCCTTCGATGGTTTGAATGCTACATTAGGTAATTTCAAAACCTTCATGAAGTTAAGCTTGAATGCTAACTTGTTCATGGACCTTCATGTACCTTGACGGGAGAGATGGAGTACCAAAATATGTTACCATCCCCTTTGATTTCTCTTTGATTGGGACTACCACTATGGCTGCATCATGGGCATTGGTTTTTTCATGAGTTTTTGCTACATCTTTATGCATTGCCATAGCCAACTTTTTTGTGTGTTGGGGAAGTACCTCATCTTTAACTTTAGGTGCATTAACATCACTTGCCAACACGTTAATGACCACTTACTTAGAAGTTGCATCATCCATTTCGGTCCCCAACACATCAACATCCTTACCTTCAAAAGATCACTTCATTTCCAACAAGCAACGGGCACAACCAACCTTTTTTGCCTTTTTGTGGTTCAATGTTTTCTTAGACCGTTGATTCTTTCGAATCACAATAAAAAGGTGTTATAAAGATTTGGCACTATAATCACTCTCCCTTGAACAATCAATCAATTGGGTGTTTCCCAACATCTCTGGCTATATGGGTGCATAGCCCAAGTCATCCATATGTGACTCCTTTGGAGCCTCATCCCCCTTGCTCTAAATAACTTGACATGTAGGAGAATCAAACTCTAATGGGTCAAACTCATAGTTTATTATAATAGTTTGGGAAGGTGCAGGATGCAAGTCATTAACAACACTTATTCCATTATCCATTACTTGTTTCTCTTGCACTTTAGATGTTGTAGGCCCTTGCATTTCAAACACATTAAACTCTTGGACTTTCGCAACAACTGACTTCTAGACTTCAACTATCCCAAGTTGTTGGACTTTAACAACAATAAGCCCTCAAATTTTTCCCAAAGCATTTTCGATCTCATCTCCACCTATTTTTTTGGAACCATCCACTCTCCCCCTTTTGTTGGCAACACCTACAATCACATCTAGCAACTCAACAAAGGTTGTGTTCACACCCACAAGCCTTTGCTTGGCCTCTACTCCAAGGTCATGAATTGGAGTAAATTTAAGATTGGAGGGGTGGAGGAAAACTCGACTAAAGTTGGCACTAAGGTATATGCCACCTCCCTTAAAACATTGAACTTGGATGGAGGGTTGTACATATGGGTTGTGGATGCAGGCATGGTGGTGTACACCAGCTTATGGGGTAGCAACTTTCGATGTTTAGAGCATTGCTTTTGTTGGAGCATTGCTTTTATTTCATTTATGGAGTCCACCGTGGGCTCCACTTTGGCCATCCTTGCCACCAAGCTATCCAACTTGGCCTTGATGGTTACCTTTCCATTCAACATTTAGCATAAAGTTTTATTTAATCTTCACCTTCCTTGTTTTTTGTAGATGCCCTATGTTTTATTGTTCATCACCACAAGCAAGCCCACCCCCAATGCATATGAAATCAACACCATACATGAATTTCAAGCAATGAGGTTTTCTCACCAACAATATAATTGCAAGCACATAAATCAACTACGTACACTTTACTTCACTCTAATTCAAATTCATAATAAGTTAGAGACATCATCCTTTAATGTTGTTTGGCACTTGCCCTGCTCCTTGTAATATAAGTACATAACATAACACCCCCATTAGCCAATTTGATCACAACAAATGTTCCCATGTCAATAGGGTGACATGTAAAGCGAGGTAACTACAAATAATAAATTTCCACTCAAATGTTCATGATGATGAAAATACTTGTCACTTCAATAATAAAACATTATCAAATATAGGAGGATCCTTGATTAACTTTAGACGCCTTTTCTTGAATGATCCAGCAACTAATCACATGATGTTTAGATTCATTATTGTTCCAGCCAAACAAATGCACTCATGGATACATACCACTACTTCTACCTAGTGAAAAATGATTGGAAATGGAGTGATTTCAACAAGAGCAAAGAAAAGTTGACCCCAATTTCACTCTTCCCAACCAACTCTCTTGTTGGATTATTAACACTAGTATTTCATTAACCCAACACTCTCCAATGTTGATGTTTGAAACTATACTAGAAGTTTCCATACCTTATCAATGCACCTAATTGTTGAAGCAAACACAACCTCACTAATATTCATATAAAACACAATTTGGATTGATCTATGTCAACAAATGAAATTGTGCAATTTGAACTTACCCTTAGGCAAAGGAGAATCAACCAAAGGATATACCTGGGCTTCTTATAATTTTGGACCTAGAAGGACAACTAGGATATAAGTAACTTTGTAAAGAATTGTAGTAACCTAGCCATTTGAGATACAAGTGTTACAGACTTTTAGTGATGTTGTGCACATTGCTACTTTGCTACAAATCCAAACCTTCGGTTCATGGTGCCTTCCATTATTTAGATTCCCACCTTAGACTCAACCCATTTCAATCCATTGGATAGTCTATGTGCCAACCATTCAAACCCCATTCTAGTGGAAAACTATGAATTTTGGAAGTGTGAATGGCACACACTAAAACCCCACCCCAGTGGAACTACTGGAGTTCATTTAGTGTCTAAATTCCAAGTGTACTTGTGCCTTCCACTAGAGCCCTACTCCAGTGGAACTAATGACTATTAAATTAATGTAGTTTTATTATAATCATTCCACTTGGAGGTTTAGGGATCTTTCCACTAGGGATGCACTATGGCAAATTGATGGATTTCAATCAATGTAATTTTAGTGGAATCCTGGTGGAGTCATTCCACTTTGGATGTGTGGAAGGCTTCCACTAGAACTTTATTCCAATGGAAGTAATGACTACTCAATTAGTGTAGTTATAGTGGAATAATTCCACTTGTAAGTTTCCAATACTTCCCCTAGAGATCCATTTTAGTGGAACTAATAGCTTGCACACGTTGTAATTAGTGGAATTCTAGTGGAAACACTCCACTTTGGAAGTGTGAATGACTTTCATTAAATCCCCACCCTAGTGGAAGTACTGGAATTCATACCCTTTAATCCCAAATAGAGTCATTCCAGTTGGAAATCCAAGTGTCTTCCATTGGAGCCCCTCCAATGGAATTGTTGGTGTTCAATTGTTGTAATTCTAATGGAATCATTCCACCTCAGGAATTACAATGCCACTCTTTGGGATGTGTTGGACTTCACTCAATGTAGTTCCAGTGGAGGCATTCCATTTAGAAGTCTAAGTGCCTTCCATTGGACCCCATAAATTGGAGTTGCATTTTAGGCTCCACTTGGACTCCACTCACTGCAAGAATTGCACTAAAATGAATTGCATTACAACTACATTGGAATTCCATTTCACTGTGTGGAATTGGAAGTTTCACTTCCTTCCAATAACTAGAGTCCCACATCCATTATAGTCCAACTATTATTGCATTCTACCATGAATGCTTGAAATCAAATCCTAGTTTTAATGCCTTCTACTAAATCCTAAATAGAGCTATAATTGCATTAACTAATGGAAAGGTTGGACACTTGCCGTGAATGGACGTTTTGTTGAAGGCCCCCGGATAGCAACATTTGTTGGGTCTCTATGGTTGCCACTAGTTCCTCCCATTGTACCCTAACCAAATATGCATTCCACAATTTAACTTGAATGTGAAAATTACAAGTACGTGAATTAATGAAACAATTCAGTGAACAAAGACAAAATTTAACAGTTTAACTACATTATTATATATTATACATTTAATGACATCCTATGAATGATGGACATGTGCCCAAGTTTCCATGGATTGTTCACCATTGCACAAATTTCTCACATTCACTCATTATCATGTTCGGCATGGGGGGTTTTCCAGTACTTCACCAAGTTTTTTCATGCATGTATCAGACAAGTGTCCAACCTTGCTATGTCACCTCTTACATTCGATATCTTCCTCCACTTTTGTCTTGTAGAGCTCAAGTGTTCTTGCAAGTACCTCTCCATTGTCAAATGCTTCAATGGTGGGTCAATAATGAAAATCTTTGCAAGATCACCATGGATGGCATCCATTGTGCCTTTGTACGCAACCTAAAGTTGTGAACTAACACATCCAAATGAATGTATGCCACCTCCTTTACCTTTTGTTGCTAGTATGTTTTGCCATTCAAGATGTCCCCAACTTCATTAATGGGGATTTTGACTGATGTGGTTGCCTAGTTGCCACACATTGTTTCACCTCTTTTTGTAGTTCCCCATGGAACTTCCTTGCTTCCTTCTTCCACACATAACAAGTGGCCTCTTGTTGGAACCCTTCATACTGCTGAAGTAACTCTGAAAGGTACACAAGTTTTGGTTGGCCATGTGCACCACTATTGCCATCTTGACCCAACACAATCGAAGCATTATCACATGGCCAATTCCCATGCGCATACCATTTCTTGGGTGGTAGCGCCTATAAACACCACATGGAACCCACAAGTCATATTTGTTGGTTAGTAGTGGATGTTGGTACATAATTAGTAAAGTTGTAGTACCAAACAATGCTTAGTGGAAATCTAGTGGAAGGCCAATGATCTAAACATTTTCATTACTATTTCTAGTGATGGCCTAATGGGCATAAACTCATTAGATGGGTTTAGTGGATGTTTGATGTAAATCCACCAAATTCAATTCAACACTAAAACATTATGGTGGTGGGGGATACGAACCCCAACTTCACTGATTGTTGGAGCTGTTAAGTGTGATGTTGTCTTTTGAAATGCCAACATTCACAATACTATACAGATTAGGGCTATTAACAAAAGTTGAACATATAAATGTTGTTACAAGAGTGACACTTGAATGGAATTCTAATGATGACCTAATGAGCAAAAGTTTCAAGTGAAGTACAATCTAGTTAGTGGTCTAGTGGTGTAAATCTAGAGATGAATTCAACCCTAGTATAAATAATAAGGGACATGCACCAATGTTTGGCTCACTATTGGCGTTGTTGAATTGGATGTGGTCACCTGTAATGCCAATTTGCATAACACCTCACAAGTTAGGACTACCAGTAAATACCAAGCTTGATTAAATGAATGTTCAAATCATTTGAATTGACTATTTGCTTTCAAATGTGTGGGGGGGGGGGGGTGATAAATGGAGTTAGACCGAGTTTACTTTAATATTATTACAACCAAACTACACAAACCATAGCTCATTTGCAAGGGACCTGTTAAGCTTTGTGCAACTAATATGGATATTTTCAAACCCACTTAGAACACACAACCTTTATCTTCACAAGGCCTTCAAATTCTTATCCAATTCAAGCTACAATTGTCATAAAAAAATTCAAACCTAAATAAAAAATCCCAAAGTTCTACCTTGAGTCCAAGAACCTTGTCCATTTGTAAACAAAAGTAGACAAAGGACTTGCCTTTCAATTTTTTAACAAAGCCAACCAACACTCAATTTCATAGCTAATGGTTAATTTAGATACCACCACTTATAGGGAATAAAAAATTAACTATTGATCCTTACAAGGTATATTTGAAAGGCGAACAAGTTTAAATCCCATAGCACATAGGCAGTAGGAATTACATACAACATTTGTTGGCAATGCATCTTGGATTCAAAGAGTTGCATATCATTTAACATTGAATTAAGAATCTTGCTATTTGGACTTGGAAGGCAAAAAATCAGCTGGAAGTTGTACAATGTAAATGCATATGAAATCTTAATCCCAAAACATTCTTGCCACAAGGTGAACAATGCTGCATAATTCAACATTATGGAAAAATTGGATGGCAGCTAATTCCTAAGAAAAAAATGGATGGCAACTAATGCCTTGTGATATGATGATGCCCAATGAAACAAAATGCATTGACACATACAACAATTAGAATAAAACAAGTATAATATGGCTAACCAAGAAGGCTTCACATGAACACACCCCAACCAAACAATGTAAGTCCCCATTATTTCACCTAGCTTGCAACAATGGGTGGCCATGATCAAACAATAACCCAACTTTGGACCTATACATCCCATTATACCAAGGACCATGGGTGTGGAATCAAAACTTTGTAGTAGGGTAATGCATGACTAGAAACCAATGTTTGTCATAATGACAACTATACAAACAATTATGAGTCGATTTTTTTTTGGCATGATTTTAGAGTGCATGAATGTGTTGACAACAAAAGGTATATACAATTCTTTTGACATACTAATCTTTGATTATAGGATTTAAGGTTATTCCATATATATTATTGAAATCAACAAATCAATGAAATGCCAAATCATAGGAGAATATTTTAAGCATAATAGTTTCATTTAATTAAAGATAAAAACATTGAATGTAGACAAAAAGAAATGAAACTATCACAAAAAAAGTTGATTCCTTCACAAAAACTTCCAATTCTTCTGTAGATTAACTCCAATTTCATTAGTATATGGAGGTCTTATAAGTTTGGAATTTTTGGGAAGTTTCAAATTTCAGGTTAATCCATGGTTTTCGATTGAAGACATGACAAGGCAACGAAATGCCTAGTTGTAGGAGAAGATTTCAAACATAATAGTTTCACTTCATGATATATAAAAACATTGAATGTAAACAAAAAGTAATGAAACTGCCAGAAAGAGTTGATTCCTTCACAAACATGGTTTAATTCTATTGAAATATTCCAATTTTGTTATTGTACCGAGGTTTTTACAAACACGAGTTTTATTGGAAGTTTCAGATTTCACAAATTTTCAAGGATTGAAACTACTAGAGGTTAAAAACCAAATGATAGGATTACCCATAACTTGTTTCAATTCTATCAACACATTGAAAGAATAATGTTATTTGGTAAAATTGTTATGACACATAATCAAATAAAAAATTAACAGTCAACTACTAGAATTTGTATATTCAACATAATGTTTATTCCCAAGCAAGAAAGTCCATGGATAATATGTAGCATTTCTTTCTATAGGGACAAAGCAATCTTAGTCATCTCAGACAAAATTCATTTCCACCCAACTAGCTATTAGTTAATTGCAACCCAAATCCACATGTCCAAAATTGTACACCTTAACATATCGAAATGTGAAGGTGAAAGAATATTCACCATTTCTTTCTTGAAAGAAACATCACTAGTAACAAGGTGCATCTTAGATCAGATCAAGGAAATTTTGCAATGAATGCAATGTTCATGATATACCTCCCAAATGCATGTTGAATTTCATCAAGAAATCTCCAATAAACCCAAAATGCGATCCATACACAAAACAACATGTCCAAGCTTACTTGCTTTCCCATTTTAGCTAATGGTTTTTATGTAGGTGTTGTCATCTTCTTAGTTGTAGTCATGCTCCTCTTCATTGGAGCTTTGGCCTTTGTTCGCAATGGTGGTGTTGGTGTGTTATGCAAAAACCCCACAATAGCTGGTGGGCGAAATTTAGTCTCGCTTTCATCACTAAACCATTCAAAACTTTGTGCTAACTAGTCTTCCTCTTGGTCCTCGCTTTCTTGTTCCTCTTCGCTTTCACTCGCACTCACTAAATTCGGGTTTGAATTGTGGGAATGCTCGGGGCTACTTTCAAAAGGTAAGTGAACTATCAACATTGTGATTGATTAGTATGACCACTCCCCCCTACAAGTAAACAAAGATGGTGCGGGAGAGTTAACCTTGATATGACATTCAAAAATGAAAACAACACACATTTATGAAAAAACAAATAGGAGGGGGAGAAAGGCCTCTTAGAACAGGGGACTTGAAAAATGGGTATAATGATGTGATGGTTACGAGAACCTTCAATAAACACCCATTTCGACAAATAAGAGGTTACATTGTTAGACCACAATTTTAGGGTTTAGGGTTTAATCCTACAAAGTTTGTTAACATCCATTCACAAAACCTTTGATCAGGTTTTGATTGTCTTTAATGCAACAAGAAGCTTCAACATTAAGTCCTTTATTTTATGGTGCATTTGGGAATGTATTAGGTTAAGATGGTTGCTTTGTAGCCGAATTCACTTGTGAAGTGGAGGGAATGACTTACAAGGTGAAAAGGCGCCATATTTGACAAGTTGGAACAAGTGGTCATTGCATATCCAAGTGCGGACCTATGTTTCCCAGTGTTTTGTGTTATGGGTTGCCACGACTATGTACAAGGTTTGGTCCAACATGAACAAATGTTACAACCTCTTGGCACTCTAAGATTGATTTTGGATTGATTTTGACAATCGACATAATTCTTGGATCAAGTAAGCTCAAATGGGTTGATTGATTCATGAACATATTGTTGTTGTTGTACATTTTATTTGTTTTCTTCTTAGATCTCCAACAACTTGGATAGTTAGATGCACATCTTCCTTTTCTTCATCTTTTTTGTAATTTCCAATACATTGGTCGTAGCTTCATTGCATGATCCACAACAATACACAAGTTTTGGAAACCCATCCATCTTGTCTCCCCTTCAAGATCAAAAGCTTATGGGTGAATAGGCTTTGGTGGTCTTTTCCTTGTCAAAGATTCCATTTCTTTTCTTCAGCAACTCTTGGATTCATTAGATTGTTGTTTGCTTTGATTTATGACAAGCTTCTTTTCTTACTCATATGAAATTTGTTGTGACTTGAATCACAACACGAGTTTTTAAAGGAAAGACAAGGTTAATCTCTTTCTTTGATTTCCTTGTTGATCATGGTAAACCCAGTTAGTTGCAACTAGTGGCTTGTAGGAGATGTTAAGACATTACTAGAAATATTGTCATTTGCAACCAGTCATTATATATGCAATCAGAATGCAACTGGTTGTTGTTTGTAACTACAAATTTGGTATTGTATAATTTTTGGGCCATACGATTGTGTGTGCAACCTACGTGCAACTAAATGTGTACAACATGGACATGTGTCATAAAAATAATGGCCTAATTTATACATATTTAAATTATTATACATAATATATTTACATAGGCTATGTATAATAATATTATGTACTTCTAGTACTAAGGTCAACCCCATGCTAACTTAGGCTAGCCTAAACTAACCTAGGCTAAATAAACTAAAAAGTTAAACTAATAATGGCTAAATTAAATTAGGCTACAACTAAATATGGCTAAAATAATTATGGCTAAATTAAATTTGGTTAAATTAAATTAGACTATATTAATTATAGTTAAACTAAATTAAACATGGTTAGATTAAGTTAGGTTTAACTATTTATGGCTAAATTAAATTAGGATAAAATAAATATGGTTAAATTAAGTTAAGCTAAACTAAACCGTGGTTTCAATATGTATTACAAGTTCTCAAATTTTGTTTGTCAAATATATATATATTGGTAAGTAGAAATTTTTGATTTTATTTTATTTGGATCTTTTTCAGAAAATGTAAAATTGACTTTTAAAAACTTATTCAGAATCAATTAATATGATAATATTACAATTTCTTCTAAATAATCCTAATTATTAATTAAGCGTTTATTATAATTAGAATGATAGTCAATTGTATATATATATTCTCAATAGGTATTATATATTTAAAATTCATTATTAATGTTAAAACATTAATGTAAATAGGCTACATTAATTAGCTTACAAGTACACAAACATCTTAAGTTAATTACTAGTTTAAGTTATATAATAATATTAAAATCATATTTTCATTAAGTAATCACAATTATTAAAATATCCTACAATCATCTTTGAAGTGCAAAAGAAATGGAATAATTAAAAATTAACAAGAAGAAAAATAAGAAAAAAAAGCTTTCCAAGTTACAAAACATTCTTTTTTCTTTTTTCTTTTCTTTGGACCCCTCCTACTTTCAAACCTCATGACTTTCTTATTTCTTATTCATTCTAAATGATTTAAAGAGCTATAGGAGCGCCACCTGAAGTTCTACAAATCACGTTGAACTCTAATAACAACAAAACAACATAAAAGGAACTTTTTGGGTGTTTAAGAACCGGCCTTTGTAGTGTTCAATGGTTTGGTTTTGGGGTTCTTGACCCCCTTTACTTTGGGAGGCCATAACTTTCTCATTTCTAATCCATTTTGGACGATTCTTAGTGTGTTAGATGCACCAAGAGGAGGGCTTCAAGTTTTGTCACGACATCAGAAACAATAGAACCCTCCTCTAGCTGATATACTCTAATATAGTAGTTGCATCTAAATTGGTTCATGAGGTTTGCAATGGAATTTTTTAACCCATATCCTTTGGCTTCCAATTCTATTTAGCTCAATATATAACTAGGACCAATGCCTACGTAATAACCAAATACCAAGTGCCATTGGGGATGGGGGAGTAAAAAAAATTTGATATTTATGGAATGGTTAAACCTAAAAATAATATCGAATTATTTTAAACCCACCTATATAACATAAGCCTAGCTACTTTTCAACCTATTGACATATTTATCCTACCTCCCTAATAGGGTTTATTAATTACCTACCTACTTAGGTGGCACGAATCAACATTTTATTAGCCATAAATTGGACGACTTAGATTTCATTAATTGACATTTTAAAATTAAAAAATAGGTGGGCTTTAATTACCACATGGCACTATATAATTGAATTTTTAAAATGGACATGTGTCAAATGGTCAATGAACGTTCCATTGTGCGCCATGTGTCATCATCATAGTGATAAAAACTTTAATGATTGAGATTAATCTAATGAATTTTTAATTTTGAAACACACAACTAATTATATAATGACACGTTTCCACAAGCTAATTATGTAATTTTTAAAAATGTGTCATATATTAATTAATTGCATTGTAGTTGCAAGGAAAGTTGCACATAAGGTGCAACTACATTTGGATTGGTATGTATAAATAAACATGTATATTAGCATTGTATATACATGTTGCATATGTAATGTTGCATGCAACTAAATGTCATGTGCAACTTGTCTTAGGCAACTACACAAATTTGTAGTTGCAACTGAGTTTTAGTTGCAAAACCCAAAATTTCTACTACTGAGAATCACTATGCTTTTTGTCGAGGACTTCTACTATAACAAGGTGTGTGAAAACAGTGGTACGAAGTTGTATTGATTAGGTTGTGAGATTTTGCATTGAGAATTGTATTTATCAAATCAAACAATTATAACTAATAGTAAGTCTTGTGCTTGTTTGGTTGCATGCTAATTGTTTATGTTATGTACCATTGCTAGGTGGAAGGTGCTTTTGATGAAGATGGTTGTAAGCAATCCATCTGGGACACATTTCCCATATCCTATTTAATTTGCTTGTGTGCTTATGACGCGCTCCCAAGTCACGGGGTGAGACCAAGTTGAAGGTCTCCCAAAGTCAAGTTGCGGAATCAAGACTTGGTAGCACGCTCCCGGCTTCCAACTCTAGAAAGGGGTAGAGGGTCGAGTTGGGAG
>Ga0209208_10006446_pt1 | contig 16168 bp, 15 predicted proteins | sample S1TSphfallax_3_FD_187694 | JGI IMG/M metagenome (GOLD analysis project Ga0209208, IMG submission 187694) | Host-associated microbial communities from peat moss isolated from Minnesota, USA - S1T2_Fd - Sphagnum fallax MG (SPAdes) (version 2) | ecosystem: Host-associated > Plants > Peat moss >...
CGCAACCAGCTCGGCCAGATCGCCCAGGACTACGTGCCGGACCAGCGCGAGGGCACTCTAAACAGCCGCTCCAACGGCGATGGCAGCGACCGCGGCAGCATCTCCAGCGACCCGGGAGGCAGCTCCGTCGGCGCTGCGCTCACCGGCAACAACGGCCCCTTCGGCGCCAAGAACGATGTCGTCCTTAGCGCACCCGACATCTACTGGGACTACGCTGTCATCGAGCGGCAGGGCACGGCAGACCTCTCTACCTCGCTGCTGCCCTTCAACCTCGGCAAGATCGTCCTCGACGGCGACGCCTCGCAGAACTACGCCCTGCTGCCGGGCGACGTCATCACCATCTTCTCCAAGGCCGACCTGCGCGTTCCCAGCCGCCAGCAGACGCGGTACGTACGCCTGGAGGGCGAGTTCAACGCCGTGGGAACCTACAGCGTGCTTCCCGGCGAGACCCTCCGCGGCTTGCTCCGCCGCGCCGGCGGCTTTACCCCGGACGCTTACCCTTACGCCTCCGAGTTCACCCGCGAGTCCGTCCGCCGCGTCGAAACCCAGCGCCTGCGCGAGTACGCCGACGAGCTGGAGGCCCAGATCTCGGCGGTCACCTCCGCCAACGTCGCGCGCTCCATCACGCCCAACGATCAGCTCGCCGCCCAGGCCTCCTCCGCCGACGCCCGCACCGCCGTCCAGCGTCTGCGCAACGTTCAGCCTATCGGCCGCATCATCCTCGACCTCAAGCCGGACAGCTTCGGCATCGATAGCGTGCCCGACATCGCCCTCGAAGACGGCGACCGCTTTGTGGTGCCCCGCGTGCCCGCCAACATCACCGTACAGGGCCAGGTCTACAACGCCAACGCCTTCGTCTTCGCCCCGAACCAGCGGGTCATCGACTACCTTCGCCGCGCCGGCGGGCCCGATCGCCAAGCCGACCGCAAGCGCATCTTTCTGCTCCGCGCCGATGGCTCCGTCGTCAGCCGTCAATACGCCGATGTTGGCCGCGCCCCCATCTATCCCGGCGACACCATCGTGGTGCCCCCGGTCCTCGACAAGCGCGCCGTCTTGCAGCGCATCGTCGATATCGCCCAGATCATCGGCAACTTAGGCATCGGTGCCGCTGCGATCGTTGTGCTCACTGGGCACTGATCCGCCGGTCGACCCGCTTCCAAGACACAAAGCCCCCAAGGACTCGTATTTCATGCCTTCAGACGGCCAATTCGACCTGCTCCCGACCGCTGGCCAGCCCGTGCCCGATCAGGGGATCGACCTGCTCGCCGTTGTGGCCGCGTTCGTCGTCGAGTGGCGTCTCATCCTGATCACTTGGTTTGTCGTTACTCTCGTCGCCACGATGATCACCTACAGCCTCAAGAGCCTGTATGTCGCCAAGGCGGTCATCCTGCCGCAGAGCAGCCGCAACGATAGCGACTCGCTGGCTGCCGTCTTCTCTCCGCGCAGCCCCGGCGGCGTCTTTGTCGGACTTCTCAAGAGCGACACCGTAGCCAACGATGTGGTCGATCGTGCCGGCCTGCTGGCCGTATACAAGACCACCAGCCACGAGGCTGCCCGGGGAAGGCTCGGCGGCCAGACCACCATCACGGCCGGTCTCGATTCGCTACTCTCCATCAGTGTTCGGGACGCGGACGCCAAGCGCGCCGCCACCATCGCCAACGCCTACCTCGACGCCCTGGAAGACCTCAACCTTTCCATGGCACACAGCCAGGGCCAGATCGTCGAAGACTTCTTCAGCCAGCAACTGGAGCAGGAGCGCGAGGCCCTCAGCAAGGCGGAAGTTCAGCTGGAGCAGACCGAAAAGCAGACAGGCTTGGTCTTGCCGGAGGTGCAGACCCAGATCGGCCTTACCACCATCCAGGGCCTGCGTTCGCAGATCACCACCCTGGAGGTCCAGCTCGCCTCCCTGCGCCAGAGCGAAACCGACGAGAACCCCCAGGTGCAGCGTCTCCGCTCGCAGATCGGCCAGCTTCAGGCCCAGGAGAACTCACTGGAGGCCGGCACCCATAGCGCGCCCATGGGGGCGGCGCCGCCAGCCGACCAGCTCCCCACCAACAACATCGACATCGCGCGCGCGCAGCGGGACGTGCGCTTCCACGATCAGCTCGTCGGTAGCCTGGCCTCTCAGTTTGAGGCTGCCCGCCTGAACCAGGACCTGGCCCGCCCGGCCTTCCAGGTGATCGACCACGCCCTCGTCCCCGAGGGCCGCGCCTGGCCCCCGCGCAGGCTCTTCCTGATGGCTGGAATCGTCTTCGGGCTCTTCTGCGGTCTCTTCGCGGTCATCGCCAAGCTCACACTGCGCCGCCTCCTCTCCGACCCAGCCAATGCTCCCAGTTTCCAGGCCATGCGTCAGGCGTTTGTCCGGAGGTAACCGCCATGCCGGTCCTCAACGCGCCAACGGTAGCCAAGCACCGCATCCTCTTCGTTTGCTGGTGGCTGCTGGTCGTCTTCAACGTCCTCTTCCCCAAGGGCGGCTTCAAGATCGGTGTTGTGCCGATCACCTGGGGTTATATCCTCATCGCCGTCACACTGGTACCGGCGCTCATCGTCCGCCTGCTCACGCTGCCGCTGCGCTGGCCCCTCATGCTCTTTGGGGCCCTGGCTACCCTGCTGCCCATGCAGGCCGTCAACGTCTACGCCTTCTATGGCTATCGTTTCTTCGAGCCTGCCTCCGGCATCGAACACATCATCTCCTTTTTCATCCTTCCCTGGACCTTTCTGTTGGTCTATGCGGCGTATCTCCCGTTCATCGATGGCCGCCGCCTCTCATCGGTCCTGCGCGCCTGCATTCTGGTCGCTGCGCTCTGGGGTATCTTCCTCTTCATCTACTACCCCATCACGCACAAGTACGGTCAACATCGCCGAATACCTCAATCCTTACAACAAAAACAACGGTCGCGGCATCTTCGACAAGCTCATCTCTACCTACAACAGCGGCAATGTGTATGGCGCCGCAACGATCATCCTGCTTCCGCTCTACGAGGTCCTGGAGCGCAGCCGCTGGCGTCGCGGCGTCCTCAAGCTCGCCCTGGTGCTCACGCTCTCCCGCACCATATGGTTCGGTCTTATCGTCAATGAACTGTTGCCTATCCTCCCTTTGCTTTGGAGGCAAATTGCAACCTTTCCTCGCGTTCAACTGGCGAAATTGCGGAACCGCGTCTTTCTTTTGCTGGCCATGGGCTTGTTCATCGCGATTGTGGTGGTCGCTACCGGCCTCAGCTCCGCATTCGTCTTCGATCCCAGAGCAGGCGGGCGAGTCGACGAGCTCAAGCTAGTGAGCGGGTACACCCTGCTGCCTACTATGGGCCTGGGGGGCTTCTTCGAGGTCGTCTACGCGGCCGCTCTCCAGAGCCTCGGCATCGCCGGCCTGTTCAGCTTCGTCCTCATCATGGCCGGCCCACTGCTCCTGCTCTACCTCGACCGCTCCGCCACCCGCTCGCCCATCCGCATGGCCGCGCTCCGCGGCCTTATAGTCTATGCCTTCATCGCCGCCTCCGACGGTGCCTTCGACCTGATCCCAGTGATGGTCTTCTACTGGTTCACCTACATGATCTTCGTCTATGGCTGGCCTGCACCCGACCCGCTCGCGCAGTCCGCATCCCGGCGGCTACCCGTGCGCGCGCTACACTCATTCTTGTCTTCCGCCCCTGCTGCGTCTTCGGCCCCTGCCGCGGCCTCCGCGACGGAGACCGCGACCTGACCCATGCCTCGACTCCTGCTCGTCAAACTTGGCGCCATCGGCGACGTCGTCATGACGCTGCCCGCCGCATATGCCATGCACCGCGCCGGGTATACGGTCGACTGGCTGTGCGGCGCGGCGGTCGCTCCCGTCCTTGGGCTCTATCCCTGGGTGCATCCCGTCCCCTGCGATGACCGCACGCTGCTGCGCGGCAGCGTCCCGCAGCGCATCGCGGCCATGCTGGCCCTGTGGCGGCAACTGCCTCGCGTCCGCTACGACCTGTGCGCCACGCTCTACCAGGATGCGCGCTATGCGCTGCTCACCCTGCCCGTCCGAGCGCGCCGCAGGTTCCAGCTCTCTCCGCGCGACCGCGCCACCCATCTGCTGCCCGGCCGTCACGCCACCGACGAATACGCCCGCATCCTGCTGGCGCACGCCGCTTCTCCGCACCCGGACGGCGAGATGCCCACCCAGCTCTCGCCGCTTCCCATCGCCGGCCTGCCGCCCAATCCGCTGCCGCTCACCGGGGGTCGTCCCCGCATCGTGCTCATCGCCGCCGGCGCACGCAACACGCTGCGCGACGACGCGCTGCGCCGCTGGCCCATCGATGCCTACGTGCAGCTCGCCGCGGCCCTGCTCGAACGCAACTGCGAGGTCGTCCTCGCCGGCGGGCCGGACGATGCCTGGGCCTCGCCCCACTTCGCCCACCTGCCCGTCACCGATCTCACCGGCACACTCTCCCTGCTGCAGATGCTGGCCCTGCTCGATTCGGCGGCCATCACCGTCACGCATGACACCGGGCCGCTGCACCTCGCCGGCCTCACCTCCACGGCCATCGTCACGATCTTCGGTCCCACGGACCCGCGCACCCGGCTGCCCCAGCGGGCCAACTGCGTCGCCCTGTGGGGCGGCGAGGGCTTCGCCTGCCGTCCCTGCTACGACGGTCGCGACTACGCCCCCTGCACCCATAACGGCTGCATGCACCAGATCACCCCGGCGATGGTGCTGCAGCAGATCGACACCCTGCTCAGCGCGCAGCGCAGCGGCTCGCCGCAGCTTCCCCGCATCGTCGTGCCCGCGCACTCGCCTCTGCACGCACAGCTGGTCGAGCTCGCTCCGAGGCAGGGACGATGAGTGCCGCGCCCAGCCTCCGCGCCCTGTTTCTTGACCGCGACGGCGTCATCAACCATGAGGTCGGCTACCTGCACCGGCCGGAGGACGTCCGTTGGGTCGAAGGCATCTTCCCGCTCTGCCGCACCGCGCGGCAGCTCGGCTACAAACTGGTCGTGGTCACCAACCAGTCCGGCATCGCGCGTGGCCTGTACACCCAGGCCGACTTCGACGCGCTCACAGACTGGATGCGCGCGGAGTTCAACGCGCAGCGTGCGCCGCTTGACGCCGTCTACTGCTGCCCCTACCACCCCGAGCACGGCCTCGGCGACTACAAGCGTGAGCACCCCGACCGCAAGCCCGCTCCTGGGATGCTGCTGCGCGCCGCCGGCGAACTCTCGCTTGACCTCACCCGCTCCGTCCTCGTCGGCGACCGCTGCTCGGACATCGCCGCGGCCCACGCCGCCGGTCTCGCCCAGGCATTTCTGCTGCGCGGCACCGAGACCCAGCCCTGTCCCGGCCCGCACCAAACCGTAGACTCACTCGCGGCCGTGGAGGCGTGGCTCCGCTCCAGCGTCTGACTCGACAGCAATCCTCTGAGTCCCCTAGCCGATCCTGCGGAACATGGCCGAGCCATGGAAGTCCGGCAGCTCGATCGGCAGCTCCGGCTTGTCCGCCATAAACTCCTTGGCCGCGCGCGAGATCCCATGGTTCGACTCGGGCGAATTGAAGTCGTGCATAAACAGATAGCCGCCGCGGACCATGCGCGGGTAAAAGAAGCGAAACACATCCAGCGCCGGCTGGTACAGGTCCACATCCAGCATCACCAGCGCAAACTGCTCGCCTTCCAGCCCCGTTGCGGTCGCGGGAAAGAAGCCCTTGCGGAACTCGATGTTGTGCGTGTCGCCGATGAGTGTGGCCACGCCCTCCTGCGACGTGTCCTTGAAGCGCGTGTCCGGCCCGGACTCCAGCGACTGCTCCGGGAACCCCTCGAAGGTATCGAACAGATAAAAATGCCGCTCCGGCGCCTGGCGATGGATAAAGCGGCTGGTGACTCCGCGGTACACCCCTATCTCCGCAAACGCGCCGGGAATCTTATCGTCCTCCAGCCGCTGGATTGCCAGCGCCAGGCTGGCGTAGCGCACATCGTCGTGGTACTGCTCAAGGCGCTGCGCCACCTCGGCCGAGTAGGTAGGAAACTGCATCGTGCGCCGGGCGTGGGTGATCGTTGCGAGCTGACGTGCGGCCACGCGGAGAGTGGCTTTGAGGGGACTGATTTCACTGAGCATAAGGGGCCTGAATCTCCATGAGTGGCGTATCTTGCGTCAAACGCTGACAGATGGATGATTCCCTATGCATATTGGGTGCCTCGCGCGGCCCGGCCCCGCTAAATCGTCTCGCTCTCCGCCGTCATCACAACTCTGTCATCCTGAGCCGAGCGGATCGCGCCGTTTGCGGGACGCGGAGTCGAAGGACCCCGAGGGTGATGGGAGTGGAAAAGGTTCTGGCGACATCGCGGAGATAGGCGGCATCGGGTCCTTCGAGTGCGCGCTACGCTCGGGATGACGGCGGCGGGATGGGGTTCATGCGCATAGCCAGCCCCGCGCATGGTACCCGCCCTCGGCGTACCATCGAACCATGCCTGCTGCGCTCGATGAACTGCTGCATGACGCGGAACTCGCCCACGGCCATCTCTGCGCCGGCCAGGTGCTGGGCGTGCGCATGGCGATGCTTGCGCTGCGCCGGCTTGGCCTCGACGACCCCCGTCGCCGCCTCGACGCCGCCGGCAACCTGAACCCCGAGCGCAAGCGCCTGGTCACCTTCGTCGAGATCGACCGCTGCGCCACCGACGCCATCGGCGTCGTCACCGGCTGCCGCGTCGGCAAACGCGCCCTCAAGCTGCGCGACTTCGGCAAGATGGCCGCCACCTTCGTCGACCTGGAGGTCCGGCTCACTCCGCCCGACGAGACCGCCGCCGAGTACAAGGGCCTGCGCATCGTCGCGCTTGAAAGCTCCAAGGCCCGCGCCCGCGAGCTGTACCCCGAGCTCGAAAAGAATGCGCAGCAGATGAAGGCCTACCGCGAGCTGCCCGACGTCGAGCTCTTCGCCGAGACCTGGGTCCGCGTCCCGCTCCCGCCCAGCGAGTTCCCCGGCTACAAGGGCGAGCGCGTCGTCTGCGCCCGCTGTGGCGAAGGCGTCAACTTCGACCGCTTCGCCGAGCAGGCCGGCGAGCGCCTCTGCCTCGCCTGCGCAAACGCCGCCGCGCTCTACTACAAGCCGCTGTAAAGCCCTTTTCGCATAGAGAGAATCTTTGCATCTCGACCGGAGCGGGACGGCTCTATCGTTCTGCGCAGTGGAGAGACCTGCATCTTGTCTCCGATGCACTCACCCGAATCCGATGCACTCCCCCGCAAACATCGGGGCCGCTCCTGTTGCGGAGCGGCCCGGAACCTCGCGTGCCTTAGCGGCGATTAGCGCCAGCCGCGGCGGAAGCCATCGTGATGGAAGCGCCAGTCCTCATAGCGCCGGTGGTCGAAGCCATAGCCATACACCGGCCCGTGGAAGAACACCGGCGGAGGAGCGGGCGCGAAGTACCGCGGGCCACCCACCCCGATGACGATGCGTTGGGCCTGGGCCGCGGGCGCCGCGGCGGTGAGCGCTGCACCGGCCAGCGTCGCCGCCGCCAGCATCCGGACTGCGTTGGACTTCATGCTTGTCATTCCACTGGTCAGTTTCATTGTCATACCCTCCTGCACTTTGCGATCGTTCCCGCGTGCACTAGAGAAAACGCAAACCGTGCGCAAGGGTTGCGCGCAACCTTTTCCGGAAACTGCGTTCACAGGCCCTTGCGCTCTTTGCAGGAACAGTCCAGGCCGGCCGCATAAAGCCTTTTAGAGAGTCGCTGATTCGTTCTTGCTTTGAAGGGGCGGGGCTTCAGCCCCGCCGTAAAAAGCCTGCAAATACTTGGACTTTAGCCCCGGAGGGAACGGACGCTCGGCAATAGAGACTTTATCCGGTCACTGCTAGCGCGCAAACGTATAGCGCAGCCCGGCCTGCACCAGCCGCGGCGCGGCCAGCGTCAGGATCGGCGTGCGTCCCGCGTCGATGCTCCGGTTGAGCAGGTTCTGCGCGCCGCCGAACAGCGCCAGCCCGCGCCCCAGCCGGCGCTCCGCGGTCACGTCGAAGCGCGCATAGGGGTGCAGCACAAACTGGTTGGCGGCATCGTCGAACGCGCGGCCCTGGTAGCTCGCGATCAGGTGCAGCGCGGCTACGCGCGGTACGGCATAGTTCATCGTCGCCGTTGCAGCCTCGCGTGGCACCTCGGGGATCCAGTTGCCGGTCAGGTTGGCCTGCGCCGGCGAGCTTGAGTTGAACGCCGTCACCGTCGCCACCGCCAGCTGGTAGCCGAAGCTCGCGTCCAGCCCGCGCCAGCTCTGCGTCTGCGCCTCCACCATCAGGCCGCGGCTGCGGATCTGCCCCAGGTTCTGCCGCTGCAGCGTCTGCGTGGTCGCGGTCTGGCTCAGCAGCACCGCGGAGATCGGCCGGTTCACCTCCGTCCAGAAGTACGTGGCGCGCAGGCGTCCGGCGCGGCGCTCGAGCTCGCCGCCGAACTCGAAGCCGGTGGCGCGCTCGGCCAGCAGCGCATCGTTGGCCAGCGTGGTCTGCTGGCCCACCTGCCCGGTGCGGTAGAGCTCATTCATCGTGGGCCCGCGAAGGCCGTGCGGCAGACTGCGCACGAGTCCAAGACGCGGGCTGGCGACCAGCTCGCTTAGCTGTGGCAGCGGCGTGACCGCGGCGCCGTTGGAGAAGGTCTGCTGCGCGTGGAATGTGTTGAACGCGTCGACGCGGATGGAGCCCGAGACAGACCAGGGCTGGGCTCCGTGACTGCGGGGCTGCCATATCGCGTCCGCGTAGCCGCCGGTCTCGCGCTGCCGCGCGCTGGTGCTCGCGGTCACGGAGGTCGCCACGGTCGTCTCGTCGTCGGTGGCGCGGATGTCGCGCAGGTCGAGCCCCAGCGCGGCGGTAACGCTCTTCGGCAGCGCGCGCGAGGCCTGCGCGACGAACCCGAACTCGTCCAGCGGAACGCGCTGCAGCTTGGTCAGCGTCTCCGAGTTGCGGTTGGCCGCAATCGAAGAAAAGCTCTGGCGATAGCTCTCGCGCGAGCCGAAGACGCGCAACACCGCGTGCGTGCCGGCGAGATCGGCGTCTGCACCGCCCACGTAGCGCCACAGCCGCGTCGCGTTGGTCTGGTCCGGCGTGCCGTTGGAGCGCGACTCGTTCAGCACGTTGCCGCGCAGAAAAGCGTCGAACGGCGTGGGCTTTTGCAGCCTGGGCGCGGTGCGCAGCTCCATGCGTCCGCTCTCGGAGGTCACGTTGGATGGAATATCGACAAGTCCGCGCAGCCCGGGCGCCGTCGGCACATAGCCGCCGGTGGTCAGGCCGCTGTACGCGCCCAGCGTGGCGATTCCATGCGTGACGGCTTGCAGCAGAGCATCTTCGCCGGCCGAGTTCTCCGTCGCGCCCAACGCGTCGGCGGCAAACTGCAATGCGTGCGGTGGAGTTGCGACCGGCGCCACCTCCACCACGCCGCCGATGGCGCTCGATCCGTAGAGGTCCGCCGCGCCCCCCCGCACCAGTTGCACCTGCTCGATGGCCAGCGCGGGTATCTCGTCCCAGTGCACCCAGCCGCCGAAGGGGTCGTTGAGCGGCACCTGGTCGGTGACGACCAGCGTGCGGCTGGCGGCGGTGCTGCCCAGCCCGCGCAGGCTCAGGCCTTCGGTGGTGGGGTTCGCCGTCCACGAACTCGTGCGGCGAAACAGTTGAAAGCCCGCTACCGAATGCAGCCGGTCGTCGAGCGCCAGCCCGGGCGCCTGCTGCAACTGCTGCTGCGAGAGCACCGCCACGCTGCTGGCGGAGTCCGTCACGCCGGCGAGCCCGCGGTCGGCGGTCACGGTCACCGATTGCTGCACCGTGGGAAGCTGCTGCGAGCCCGCGCCGCTCGCAACCAGCGCCAGCAGCAGCGCGCCCACGGCCCGTCTGCGGTCGGCGTTCATGCGGCCGGCTGGGCTGCTTCGACCGCAGTTTCCACCGCCGCGCCCACGCGCAGCACGGTCGCCTCGTCGAAGGGCCGGCCCAGCACCTGTACGCCGATCGGGAGGCCCGACTGCGTGGCTCCGCACGGCACGCTCAGCCCGCAGATGCCGGCCAGCGACGCGGCCACCGAGTAGATGTCTTCTAGGTACATCTGCATCGGGTCGGCGGTCTTCTCGCCCAGCCTGAACGCCGGCGTCGGCGTCACCGGGCACACGATGGCATCCACCTGCGTGAAGGCCTCGAGGAAGTCGCGCGTCAGCAGCGTGCGCACCTGCTGCGCCTTCTTGTAGTACGCGTCGTAGTAGCCGGCCGAAAGTACATACGTCCCCAGCAGGATGCGCCGCTTCACCTCCGGCCCGAAGCCGGCGTCGCGCGTCTTGCGGAACATCGCCGCCAGCGTGTCGGACGATCCATCTCCGGCGGCCGCGCGCAGCCCGAAGCGCACGCCGTCGAACCGCGAGAGGTTGCTGCTGGCCTCCGCCGTCGCCACTACATAGTAAGTGGGCACGGCATAGCGGGTGTGCGGCAGCGAGACCGTATGGATGCTGCAGCCGGCCGCGCGCAGCGCATCCAGCGCACGCTCGATCGCCGCGCGGATCTCCGCATTCAGCCCCTCGCCGAAGTACTCCTCGGGCACGCCGATCCGCAGCCCTGCTACCGGCGTGGCCAGTTCCTCGCTGTAGTGCGGCACCGGCTCGGCGGAGGCGGTCGCATCCATCGCGTCCGGCCCGGCCAGCACCTCCAGCACCGTCGCCGCGTCCGCCACGCTGCGCGCCAGCGGCCCCACGCGGTCCAGCGAAGACGCAAACGCGATCAGCCCGTAGCGCGAGACCCGGCCATAGGTCGGCAGCACCCCGGTCACGCCGCAGAACGCCGCCGGCTGCCGGATGGAGCCGCCCGTGTCCGTGCCCAGCGAGGCCACGCACATCCCCGCGGCCACCGCCGCCGCCGAGCCGCCCGAGGAGCCGCCCGGCACATGGTCCAGAGCGCGCGGGTTGTGCACCGCGCCGTAGGCGGAGTTCTCATTCGACGAGCCCATCGCGAACTCATCGCAGTTCAGTTTGCCCAGCAGCACCGCCCCCGCGGCCTCCAGCCGCGCGACGGCCGTCGCATCGTAAGGCGGCCGGTAGCCTTCGAGAATCCGCGACCCCGCCGTGGTGGGCTCGCCGCGCGTCGTCAGCACGTCCTTCACGCCGATGGGCACGCCCGCCAGCGGCCCCACCGGGTCGCCCGCGCGCACCGCGGCGTCGATGCGCTCGGCCTGCCGCAGCGCCCGCTCCCGCGTCAGCGCGAGGAAGGCGTGCACCTCGCCGTCGACCGCCGCGATGCGGTCGTAGTGCTCGCCGGCCAGCGCGACCGCGGAGCGGCGGCCTTCCACCACCGCGCCGCGCGCCGCGCTCAGGCTCAGTGTCTCCAGGGGATGGTGCGGGACTTCGGTCATGCCTTCGGGTACGTCTCCTTATTCCGTTTGCGAATCGTGTGCAGGGCCAGCATGTACGTACCCGCGGGCTTAGACCATCTTCATAGATATCGTAGAGCGTTGCCGTTGCCGTTGTTCGTTTTTCGCCGTCATCCTGAGCGGAGCGAAGGACCCCCGCATTTTGTAAGCCCGTCGATGAGCTGCACCATCGACAAAAAAGATCTACCGCTCAATCACCTTCGGCACCTTGAAAAAGCGGCCATCGCTCTCCGGCGCCGCGGCCATCACCGCGGCGCGGTCCACGGAAGGCTTCACCGTGTCCGCGCGCAGCGTCTCGCCCGCATCCGCGCCGCTACGCCCGAGTACCTGAGTCATGGGCTCGATCGTCCGCGTGTCCAGCTCGCCCAGCTCCGCGATGTGCCCCAGCACCGCATTCAGGTCATGCACCATGCGCGGCAGCTCCTCGGCGGTCAGCTCCAGGTTGGCCAGCTCCGCCACATGCAGCACGTCGTCCACGCTTACTCCCGCCGCAGCAGCGGTCTGTGCCATCGTCGAAACTCCTTATCGCGGTTGCGCTCTTTCGAAGTGTATCCCGTTCACCGGCACGCCTGCGATCCGCGCCAGCTCCGCGGCCAGCGTGGTGCGGATATCGAGAAACTGCCGCATCCACTCGGCGCCCTCCACCTCCACATGCAGCACGCGCTCGTGGTCCAGATGGAGAACGCGACTGCGCTGGGCCAGCGCCGGCCCGCAGGCCACGCTCCACGCCGCGGCCAGCCGGTCCTCGTCGCTCCACGCACGCAGGCTGCGGCCCAGGGAGCCGCGCAGCAGGTCGCGCATCCGTTGCATCGCAGCTCCTCTCTTCTGTCCAGTTGTGTCCAGTCCAGTTGCGTCCAGTCCAGTCCGCCTACGCCCCGACCACCGCCGCCGCCGCCGCCGCCGGCAGCGCCTCGCCCGCGGCCTGCGGTACATGCTGCAGCACGAAGTCGCGATAGCGCTCCAGGAACAGCGGCGTGGCAAAGCTCGCGGCCCACGCCCGCGCGTCCTCGGGGTCGAACGCCGCCTCCAGCGTACTCTCCCAGCGTGCAATTGCAGCCGCTGCTGCTGCGGCCGTCTGCTCCATAAAGTACGTGCCGGTCGCGCGCTCCCCCGCGCCGCGCACGGTCTCCAGCGAGCCGCCGCGGCCATAGGCGATCACCGGCCGCCCGCACGCCTGCGCCTCCAGCGGTACCATGCCGAAGTCCTCATCGGCGGCGAACAGCAGCGCGCGGCAGCCGGCGTACTCTCGCCACAGCTGCTCGTCGGTGAGCTCGCCGAGAAACTCGATCCGCGGGTCGTCCCCGGCCAGCGCACGCAGCCGCGCCAGCTCCGGGCCGGTTCCCGCGATGCGCAGCCGCCGCCCCAGCGCGCGGCACGCCGCGATCCATATCTCGGTGCGCTTGTACTCCACCAGCCGGCCCGCGCACAGGTAGGAGTCGGCGGGCGTGACATTCTTCACGCTCGCGGCCCGATGCAGGTCGATCGGCGGATGGATCACCGTCGCCTCGCGCCCGTAGACGCGGCGAATCCGGTCGGCCACATAGGCCGAGTTCGCCAGAAAGTGCGTCACCCGCGGCGCGGCCACCTCGGCGTCCCAGCGGCGCAGCCGGGGCACCGTGGCCGTAAAGGCCAGCCGCGTCAGCCCGCTCATGGCGTCGCGATACTGCGCGTATCCGTCCCACAGGTAGCGCATCGGCGAGTGGCAGTAGCAGATCTGCACCGCGCCCGGGTCCAGGCGCACGCCCTTCACCGGGCCACTGTCGGAGGAGAGCACCAGCGCAAAGCCGCGCAGGTCCAGCCCCTCGGTCGCCGCCGGATACAGCGGCAGCAGCCGCCGGTGCTGCCGCGCGGCGAAGGGGAGCTTCTGCAGGAAGGAGGTATGCAGCCGGCGTCCGGCCAGGGTCGCCGGCAGCCCGGCCGGCGTCGCGACCAGGGTAAAGATCTCCGCCGTGGGAAAGAGGGAAGCGATGCATTCGGCCACGCGCTCCCCGCCGCCGCGCGTCACAAACCAGTGGTGGAGCACCGCGATACGCAACCCTAGTACGCGCCGTCCTGGTTGACCACCGAGAAGATCGTTTTAAGCAGAATGACGAAGTCGCCGCGCAGCGACCAGTTGCGCGTATAGCGGCGGTCCAGCTTCACCCGGTGCAGGTAGCTCACCTCGCTGCGGCCGGAGACCTGCCACAGGCCGGTGATGCCCGGCTTTACCGCGCAGTAGTCGGAGAAGTATTCGCCGTACTTCTCCACCTCGGCGGCCACAATGGGCCGCGGGCCCACCAGGCTCATCGTGCCGTTGAGCACGTTCCACAGCTGCGGCAGCTCGTCCAGGCTGAACCGGCGCAGCACGACGCCCACGCGCGTCACCCGCGGGTCGTTGCGCAGCTTGTGGCTCTTGTGCCACTCCGCCCGCGCCTGCGGGTTGGCCTCCAGGTACTGCTCCAGTACCTCGGCGGAGTTCACGCACATGGTGCGGAACTTCCACATGCTGAAGAACGCCCCATGCCGCCGGATGCGCCGGTGGGTAAAGAAGATAGGGCCCGGCGAGCTCAGCCGCACCGCCGCCGCCACGCCCACCAGCAGCGGCAGCCACAGGGGCGCGGCGACCAGCACCAGAAAGACATCCAGCACGCGCTTGATCATTCGATAGCGGAACAGACGGGCCGGCCCGGAGGAGGATTCCTTCATCGCCGCGTGCGATCCCTCGGCAGGCGAGACCATGGAGGCCTGACGCAGCGTGAACACCGGAGTGGTCACGCTCTCTATGTCGGTCTCGTGCGAGTGAAAATCTGCCGCCATATCGTCTGAAGTCTCCTTCGACTCCATCTTTGGACTTGCTCGAAACCGGAGAACCGGCGGTTCGTCGGCTACATCTTCATCTCCATCTCCGTGCACGGGCACCGACGATACGATCTGCTCTGCCGCTGCGAGATGTCGGACCCGAATCACGTTGAGGTTTGAACTCTGCAAACCAGTCTAACTCCTTCGGATGCTTACGCAAGCTCAAAGTCAGTGCATTGCCGCCTGCCTGGAGACCTCTAACCCTTTTTCCCACAGATACCTACGGGAACAATGTCCCCTTTTGACAGAATGTTCATGCTGCCCTCAGTACCCCGGCATACAGCCGAGTTGCGATGCGCGACCGTGACTTATGCTTGTCTGATGCAGATTCTCGATACGGCGCTGTGTGACGTGAAGCGAATCCTGCCGAGGCGTCACGGCGACGCCCGCGGCTGGTTCGCCGAGGTCTTCAACGCCGAAACCTTCCGCCGCGCCGGGCTGCCCGGCGAGTTCGTGCAGGACAACCAGTCCAGCTCCGCGCGCGGCGTGCTCCGCGGCCTCCACTATCAGCTCGGCCAGCCGCAGGGCAAGCTGGTCCGCGTACTCGCCGGCCACATCTGGGACGTCGCCGTCGACCTGCGCCGCGAAAGCCCGGACTTCGGCCGCTGGGCCGGCTTCGACCTTCGCCCGCGCACACCGGAGGGCGAGCTCGAGCTGCTCTGGATCCCCGAGGGCTTCGCCCACGGCTTCCTTGTACTCTCGGACACCGCCGAGGTCCTCTACAAGACCACCCGCGGCTACTACCCGGCCGGCGAGCGTTCCATCGTCTGGAACGACCCCACGCTGGCCATCGCCTGGCCGCTGGACCAGCTCGCGGGCCTGGCCCCGGAGGTCGCCGCCAAAGACGCCGCCGGCGCCCTCTTCGCCGCCGCCGAACTCCCCTGAGGTATCTCGCTTTGCCTGAGCCCTCTCGCTTTGAATTAGATAGGGCCGGACTTCAGTCCGGCCATAAACGCCGCAGATCAACGCGGCTTTAGCCGCCGGGACCCTGTTTGCGCTGACCGGCCACTCACCTCGCAGCAAGAAAGCCCCGGCATGTGCCGGGGCTTTTCCAAACAACTTTCGCGTAATAAATTTTGTCATCTCGACCGGAGCAGGACGGCTCTATCGTCCTGCGCAGTGGAGAGACCCGCATTTTGCACTCTAGTTCTCCGCCGCCACAGGCTCGGTCGCCACCACCGGAGCGGCTCCGTTGGCCAGGCCGTTCTTGGGCTCCGTACCCGCCTTGCGGATGTCGATGCCGCCCTTGAAGAAGGCGCCGTCCTCGATCGAAATGCGCGCCGCGATCACGTCGCCGGTCAGCGAGCCCTCGGCGCGGATATCTACGCGGTCGGTGGCCTGGCAGTTGCCGCGCACCTTGCCCAGCACCACGATCTCGCGGGCCATCACGTTGGCGGCGATCTGGCCGTTGCGGCCCACCGTCACCCGGTTGCCGGGAAGGTTGATCGAGCCCTCTACCTTGCCGTCGACGTACAGGCTCTCGGAGCCGGAGATCTCTCCCTTGACCACCAGGCTCTTGCCGATGGTGGCCTGGTCGCCGGGCAGGCCGGCCGCGGCGGCGCGGGGGTCAAGGCCCGCGGCGGTGCCGGGCGCGGCGGGGCGGGCGGTCTCGGGTGTGGCAGGCGGCGCAGAGGCGGGCTGATTGGGTTTCCACATAAGTCTGTCGGGTCCTTTCCTCGTTAGAGGGTATTGCGACGGTTGCCGGCCGTTCCGCGGTGCGCGGGGAGGAACTGCCACTCGTGCCGTGCCGATATTACGATACTATCCGGCGTCGGCGCGGTTGTGAAGGTGCTCTGAAAATGCAGACCCTTGCCGAAAGCCGGCGCGATGAGAAGGGGCGGGCAAACGTGATTCTCTCACAAGAACGCGCGCCGCGATAAACCTGCATGCCTCCGGACGCCGACTTTTTCTGCGTCCCTTGCGCCTGCCGCCCTCCGCCGCCTACGGCTCCGGCGTCTCGTTCTCCTCCACCAGTGAGCTCGAGCCCA
>Ga0209208_10006447_pt1 | contig 16168 bp, 11 predicted proteins | sample S1TSphfallax_3_FD_187694 | JGI IMG/M metagenome (GOLD analysis project Ga0209208, IMG submission 187694) | Host-associated microbial communities from peat moss isolated from Minnesota, USA - S1T2_Fd - Sphagnum fallax MG (SPAdes) (version 2) | ecosystem: Host-associated > Plants > Peat moss >...
CCCAACTCGACCCTCTACCCCTTTCTAGAGTTGGAAGCCGGGAGCGCCTTCCGAGTCCCTACTTTCCGCAACTACCTTTTTGGTGAACCCTCAAGTGGGTTCACCCCGGGACTTGGGAGTGCGTCACATAGGTTGCATTATTTATTTCTTATACATACCCATCATTCTACCCATATACCATATTATTATTATTTACAACTTCTACCCCTAGTAACCTTTTTTTTTGATGTTATAGATTATAAATGATCAAAATCTATGAAATCCTTTTATAGGTGTTTTATGAAAACTTAATCGATTTCATTTAATGAAGGTTTATTCTTTAAGCAATTGGAAGGTTTGTTGACCATCAATTTAGGGGGAAAATGATTTCATAAAAGTGTTTGATGTCACATGCCATGTTTGCTAAGCTAATGTGCCTTATGTTTTGAATTGAGAATTTAAGGTTCTCACAAACTTGTGGGTTTTTATGTGATATTATTATTTCTCTCATTGATAAACTACAAAATGAAAATGTTGGCATAGTTCATTCTTCCTTTCCATTAGTGGCATTAGTGATTTGTTGTATTGATTGTAATTGAAACATCTTGTGAAATTGTGAAGTTTTCATTTGCCATTTTTTGTCCATTCTAAAATGTAACTACTTTGACTATGTGAAATCATGGAAGGCAAAGGTAATATTCACTTGCAAGTGCTCGATTAAAATGATGACCCATCACAACTCAAGATGAAAGATGTAATTAACAATAATATTTTTGTTTGGAAAGGTCAAATTATGTGAAAGAAAAGTTGAATGTTTATGGAATCACATGATAGGTGATGATAACAAGGTGTTGTCTTAAAGGATGGTGAGATTTAAATTTTGACCACCATGTATATGTTGACGAGTAATTTGTATTTTCATTTTTTTTTACCATGATACAATTGAAATGTTAGCCAACATATCAAAGGATTGGAAAGGACCATCTACTATATGTAATTTTGACCCCTCAAAAGGAAATTAAAGAATATGCTTGTGTTTGATGTGCCATAAACCATGGTGTCCTTATGCATGGTATATTATAATATGAGATGTGTTAGTGTATTTAAAGATATAATGATGGCTAGCAAAGTAGTAGATGCAATTGTGCATTTTGTCAACAATTCTTGAACCAAAATTGCTACCTGATTTTTTTGGATTTGTGTGCATGAAACAACCCTTATAACAACCCTATTACCAATCTTAATATGAACCTAATACCAAAACCCAATCCTAATATCCTAATGTCAAAACCCTAATTATATAATAAAACATAAATTTAGAACTTCAACATTAAAACATAACTATACATATAAATGCAATTTATATGTATTAAAATAATATATGGAAATTTCATTAAAATTATCAATGCAATTATTATATATTTACACGTGGTAGATCATAAGCCACATGATCCACAAATATTCTCTTTGATCATTACACACCACATGGATGCATCTATATCACCAAATTTGTTAATTCACGAGGTTTTTATTTTTTTCATTATCTTCAATTGTTGATGAACTTACATGTGTCTAAACATAACTTGACAATGGGGTTACACATGGTGCAACCAAGAAGCACACCAGAATAGTTGCTTGGAACACTATTTACTAGGCCATGTTGGCACAAGAAGTGGTTATGCCACTAGGTGACATTTAGGCATAGTTCATTTACATTGACATTCTTTGCAATTATTGTGTGCATGTAACTTGACTTATCTAATTACAAAGATTTTAGTTGCATGCATCATTTGCAACTAAAAAATACTTGTAAATTAAGTTGCAATTTCTAGTTTATTTATAGTCATTTTGTTATGTTGGAAAGGCTCTTGATATTGAAATTTGTTGTGCAACAAATAATAATTGCTTTTGAATGGAAAGAGTGGGTAGAAAGGATTTGAGGAAGAAGAGGGTGTACAATGTTGTCTTTTGAATACCTTAGTACTCGAACAAATTTGGCACCTTTGTGTTGAATAATTAATTAATTGTTTAAAATGCAATTTGACACCATTACAAATTATTTTTCAACGATTTCAGCCCACATTATAAATTTATTCATGTTTTCAACATGACTGAAATAATCTCATTTTTCATCCATTTTGATGCACATCATTCATTTGCTACATCTTTTAGTTATTGTCCACATGTGCCTTTACATGAATTCTTGTTTGCCAAAAAAGGTCCAATATGCATTGAAATGGAACCCATGATATTATGAAATAACAAATTTGTTTATGATCTCCACCTTCTCAATAATATAACCTCTTTTTCACAATTTGGTTACCTTTTTGCAACAATAGAAAAGAAACAAAGTTATCCTTAAATGGAGTTTTGACAAAAGTTTTTCAAACTAGTGGTTGAATGGAGATAATAAAGATGACAATCAACCATTTCCTTGAAGGAATTAAGAAACAATGATTTTCAAGATTAAAATACCTCACCAAATCGGTAGTGTTTCATTTCTTGAATTTGCATTGTATGACATGCGCAATTTGATGGTGGATGTGACTTGGGCTTGCTACAATTACTAAAATTTGAAAATTTGACATTCAATGCAATATATATATTTTTTAAACCAAAATTTTAAAAAAATTTATTGCTTGATCCATTAAGATACTAGGGTAGTCAATTTTGGAAAGGTGTTAGATTGGTGGTTAAGAACATCAAACCAAAATTTTCATCTATGTGACTTGTGAATGTAAGGACATCTATAATAATTTGAAAAATTTATGAATATAGTTTGACCCCCATTAAATGATATGATTAATGGACAAAAGTAATATCAAGTATTAGAGGATATCATGAAACCAAAATTCCTTTGATGAATGATAATATATTAACTAAGAAAGTTTATGCTTAAGGGCTAGGAAATAAGGTTGAAAGGATATAAATGTATTATATATATATGTATATATAGTGCAGTTGCAAAGTGCATCACAAGGCTACAAAACATTAATATTGTACCAACAAACCATGTTGAACACATGAACATTAAACATAATTACAATGTTCAATGTTTTTTTAGAAACTTTTTATGAAGCCAAAATGGTTATCACCGATAGTTTCTATGTATAAAAAATGGCAATTGGCCCTTGGAAATTTTAACTAAATTTGATTATAGACCAAATATAATGCACAAATATTTAATCATCTTTTAATAATTTTGGTTATAGATTGGAAACCAAAAATAAAAATACATATCTAGACTTCCCTAAACAAATATTTCTTGAAAAAAGTTAGATATTAAAAAAAAAAATCATTTAGGATAGTAGGAACAACATCAATGTACATGAATTTAATAAATTTAGAAAGGTTATCAACTTTGGGAGGATTGTTAAATGGGGGTTAGATTATATATGAATCATCTCAAAGAACAATTCAATGGAATGGATTTATCAACCAAAAAACAAAGAAAAAAAAATATCAAATTTTGCAAGATTATGCAATTATTTATCCATAGCCCGATTTATTGTGTTGGATTTGTATCTTGGAGAAGGAAGGGCCAAGAGACAAATAAAAAGGTGATGCAAGGATTTAGGGAACAATTTTTTTCCTTATATAAAGGAACAAGTAAATACTAAACGATTAGTTGTTTATAGAAATATGGAAGGGCTTTTTGTTAAATTGTGCAACTTTTGTTAAACCTACCAAACATGTATAATGTTCATTGATGATTGTCACCATGACAATTTTGAATGTCATCCATTGGAGAATTATGAAAACATTCTATAACTACTTAACTTTCTCTCTCCTTTTTTCAACCCATTCCCATGAATATGAGATAAGAAATTAACACGTGTTTTCTCATAATTAAAATTTCATAATTTGGTTGAATTCAACTCAACAAAATTATGAAAAAAATTAAATTGAAACCAATTTGAATTAAATTGAATTTTTGAATTAAAAAAAAATTCAACCAAAATATATTCAAATGAACCAAATATTAATTTAATTCAATTCAAATGGCAATGAAAATAATACCCATATCAAATCCAAATGAAAATAACAATAGATTCAATTTATTTCAATTAAAAAAATTGAATTGAATTGAACATGAATTTTGTTCAATATCTTTGAATTCAATTCAAATTACATTTGGCAAATTCATTCAATATTAAATCATTCAAATGGAACTTAAATTTTTTCAAAATCAACTTATCTTTTTCATCAATTTATTGTTCCACTTAAGTAATCAGGGTAGGCTAGATCCTAGGGTAGGGCTTCCTTGTTTCTAATGTCCAAACAAAACTTGAACCCTTCCTCTTGACGCATTTGACACATTAATAATCTTAAAAAATGGACTAGAAATGAGAAAATTTTGCACCCCAAAGTAAGGGGAGTCAAGAACTCAAAATAAAACAAACCACCAAACATTACAACGGCCAATTCCAGAACACCCAAAAAATTCCTTGTATGTTGCTCTGTTGCTATTAAACTTCAAAGACGATTTGCAAAAATTCAGGTGGCACTCTTATAGCATTTTACATCGTTTAAAATGAATAAAAAATAAGAAAATTATGAAGTTATAAGTAGGAGGGGTCCAAAGAAAAGAAAAGAAAAAAAAGAAACCTTGTTTTGTAGGATGGAAAGCTTATTTTTTCTTCTTTTATTTTTTCATTAATCCTTTTCTTTTGCACTTCAAAGATGAATTCTTTCTTAAGGTAGCGATCCCGTAACATTTTAAATCACTCAAAAATGAAGCACATGTGATGAAGATATAAATAAGTGTTCAATCATAGGCAGGCGATTGATGATGAGCTAGTCTACCCTACTGAGCAGCAAGCGTGGAGCCCAAGTTAATTTTCAATGGATATGAAACTTTACATTCGTTTTCCACACGAAGCTTTTTTGAGTACACGCCTTTATTCTTCGTATTTTGGAGCTGAAAAAAAACAAGGCTGTATAATATTTACTCCGTATTTGGTCGGTCACACTGGTTTTAGGTTTAGGGTTTAAGTGCACCCCATATGCCAAGTTCTTGGAGAGTTTTCAGAAACAGAGTTGCAGGAGGAGAATTTCGCAACCGAGCCGGAAGAGAAAAAGGATTTGCACAACGGTGATGCAGAGTACTATGAATATTGAAGATGAAGAAGATGTTTTCTTTGAAGAAGGTGAGAGAGATTTTACTTCCCGATCAAGCTCCTCTTTCTTTTGGAATCTATGTCTTCCCATGTTCATTCAACTGGTTGAGTTTACTGTCTGTGATAGATCTGGCTTAGGTGCTGCACTGCGGCTGTAAGCTGCAGGCAGGCAGGCATAATTGGGTTGCTGCTGTTGTCGCATTAGCTCAAAAGCAGTAACAAAATGTACTGGAAATTTGGTAGCTCATAGGTGTAGCAGGGAAAATGACCTTTACTGTCAGAGAAAGAATGGAAGATTTCTAAGTGCTTGCTTTATTCTCCCAGCAGTGTTTGTAGTTTTACATGTCACAGCAAATTACATAGTAGAGTCTCGTTTTTTAGGGCAGTTATCCATCGGTTCGTCCATCCATGGCCTCTTCTTCCTTTTCACTATTGAGGGCTTTGAGTGAGAAATTAGGGTTTGTGACTGATATCACTTCATGCCAGGACCTGAAGAAGAAGAGGAGATACAAAAGCGGGACTTCACAAAGCTGGAATTGAAGGCAGATCATATAAACCGTCCATTGTGGGTGTGTGCTGATGGCCGCATATTCCTTGAAACGTTTTCAAGCCTCTACAAACAAGCCTATGACTTCCTCATTGCGATTGCTGAACCTGTGTGCCGGTATGTATGGCCATCTGACAAGAATCTGTTTCTCATATGCAAATTGATTTGGACAGGGGGAGAAGCTAAGACCTTGAACCCTGATCTGTGCAGGCCTGAATCAATGCATGAGTATAACTTGACACCACATTCTCTCTACGCAGCAGTTTCTGTGGGCCTAGAAACAGAGACTATTATCACTGTGCTGGACAGGCTGTCAAAAACAAAACTGCCAAAGGAAATTGTTGACTTTATCCGTGATTCCACACTTAACTATGGGAAAGTAAAGCTTGTACTTCAGAAAAATCGCTATTTTGTAGAATCACCATATCCTGAGGTAAGAAACAGTTCTTTCTTGTTGTTCTGACCTTTGCAGTCCATACTGAGAGACTGCTGCCAGAATGAGGGATGTAATATCTGGACAGCCTCCTTTGATCTTTGCCAGTCATGTAGCTTTTACATTATATTGTGGCCATTTGTCATCATGACTGAGAGTGAATGCAAAAAGGGACCTAAAAAGGTGAGTGTACTCTCCAAATTCTTAAGAGTCTGTTTCATGAAAGGAGGAGAAAAATAATAAACAGACTGTTGATGCTGCTACAGGTTTTGAAGAAATTGCTGAGGGATGATGTGGTGGCACGAGCAAGGATTATTGCCAATGAGGTTTGGTTCCCTCTTTTGCAGAAAGAACAGCCAGAACTGTAGAATGAATGCATCGCCAGATTGCTGCACAGCTTCTTCAAGCTTCATAATTTTCAGACGCATGCAGATGTTATCCTTTTAGCAACACCACCTTGCTGGCTAAATCTCAAGCAATTATGAACATTGGTAGCATTTTATTTTGATAATATGCTGATGATTATGTCTAAATCTGCATCATACTGGTTCATTATTGAGTTTGAAATTGTTATACTACAGGTTGCAGAAGGTACAGCCCCATCATTTACAGTGAGTAAAGCCCCCCAGGATGAAGGGGGAGCTGACCCAGAGCTGCTTGGAGGCACTGATGCAGTTGCTGCTATGGAAGAGAAAGATCTGCACTCATTTGAGATTGACCCTGCACAGGTGATCAGAAGAGTTCTTGATGTTTCTATGTTGCTGATTGTTTGATGTGCAGCTTCATGATGAAGTGTTTGTGATCTCCCAGCAGCCATTGTCTTGTTCAAGCCTGGTTAATTGTGCAGTTTTCTTACAATCAATCTGGGGTGCAGGTGGAGCATGTGAAACAGCGGTGCCTACCTAATGCTCTCAACTATCCAATGCTGGAAGAGTATGACTTTCGAAATGACACTGTAAGAGTTCTCTTCTCAGTGAAATCTTGGTTGATAATATAGATCTGGTGCATGCATTTGTCATTAGTTAGCTGATAGTGACTTTTCATTTGTGGTTTCACAGGTAAATCCAGATCTGAACATTGAGTTAAAGCCTCAGGCACAACCACGGCCTTACCAAGAGAAAAGCTTGAGCAAAATGTTTGGAAATGGTGGGTGCAAAGGTTCTCGGTCTGCAAATTTGTGATTCCGTATCTCAAGTTTTGTGGAGACCAATTTGAGGAGTTGCTGCAAAACAAGAGACTCTCTTTCAGACTCTGGAGGATTGACAACAGGAATTACTTTTCTCAGTTGGTAGAATGTTGTATTCATGCAATTATATTGCGTTCGCTGATGAGCAGTGGACACTTCACAGGGCGTGCCAGGTCTGGCATCATTGTCCTGCCATGTGGTGCTGGGAAGTCCCTTGTGGGTGTATCGGCAGCTTGTCGCATTCGAAAGAGTGTACTTTGTCTTGCGACCAATGCAGTGTCTGTGGACCAGTGGGCATTTCAGTTTAAACTGTGGTCGACAGTTGGGGACCACCAGATATCACGCTTCACTTCTGACAGTAAAGAGAGGTTTCGTGGAAGTGTTGGGGTTGTTGTCACTACATATAACATGGTTGCATTTGGAGGAAAACGTTCTGAAGAGTCTCAGAAGATCATTGAAGAGATTCAAAATCGGGAATGGGGCCTGCTTCTTATGGATGAGGTATCAAATGAGTTCTCTTTTTGCACTTTTGTTCCTCATTTTGAGCTTCATTCATAGTCAGGTTGATATTTCTATCCAACAGCATTCTTTTCTAATGGGATCTAACCTTCACATCTGTTCCTGGGAGTGCAGGTACATGTGGTGCCAGCACACATGTTCCGAAAGGTTATCAGCATCACAAAGTCACATTGCAAGCTTGGACTTACTGGTGTGTACACTTTCGTATAGATAGCAGAAGACTATTATGGGTGTCAGTGTCAAATTTGTGCATGCCATCTCTGTCAAAAGGTCTCAGTTTCAATCTTCAGACAGGAGTGTTGATGCTTGTCCAAGTTCTGGATGTTACTGTTGTTGATATTGCAAAATCTGTTATTTTGTAGTATGTATTGTAGTTTCTGCACTTTGAAGGAGTTTCTGGGCCAGCAGGTAGTATGTTGTACCCTAACTGTGAGGTCATTGGAACACAATATGTAAGACAGGTGAGGAGGTTGAGCTTGTCCTGTAAATTCATACATTTCAGCCGATTGTTGCAGCCACACTTGTGCGTGAGGATGAACGCATCAGCGACCTCAACTTTCTGATTGGACCGAAGCTGTATGAGGCTAATTGGTTGGACTTGGTGAAGGGGGGCTTCATTGCCAATGTGCAGTGTGCAGAGGTGTGGTGTCCCATGACCAAAGAATTCTATGCACACTACCTGAAGAAGGAGTATTCTCGGAAGAAGCAGGTGAAGATTTGAATGCTAGTTTAATGGATTTGCAGTGCTATGGAAAAACAAGGATGCTTCTGTTGTGACAATAGAGAATTATTTGTGTTCCACAGCAACCTTTAAAATTTGAAACTGTGATGTGTTATGCTAGGCACTGTATGTGATGAATCCCAACAAATTTCGGGCATGTGAGTTTTTAATACGATTTCACGAGCAACAGCGTGGTGACAAAATTATAGTTTTTTCTGACAACTTGTTTGCTCTTCGTGAGTATGCTACCAAACTCCGCAAGCCATTCATATATGGACCAACAAGGTACTTCAAGAAAGGACCTCATAGTGTTGTTAATTGTGTTTTCTTGGGTACTATGCACCTAATAGGAAATGTAGGTTTGTTTTTGTGTCCACTTGTGGTAGTTTTTCTTCAAGTACTTTATTGGGTCCTGAATGTTGGTGAGACCTTGTTGACAGCCATCATGAGCGGACACGAATTTTGTATGCGTTCAAGCACAGCCCAGATGTGAATACTGTCTTCTTGTCAAAGGTACAGCTAATCATGGGCTGCCAATAAATTATAAAGGAGTCCTGCTAATGTTGGCAATATTATGTTTTTGTCATTGAAAGGTGAGTGCTGTTTTAAGTTCTCTTGCTCAAAGTTGAGTGGTGCTGACTCTCAGGTGGGAGATAACTCCATAGATATTCCTGAGGCCAATGTCATAATCCAAATATCATCACATGCTGGCTCACGGAGGCAGGAGGCTCAACGTTTGGGGCGTATCTTAAGAGCAAAAGTGAGGCATCTTTTCTTTGTTTCTCTTCTCTCTCTCTTTAGAAAAGTACTGATGTGGTAAAGATTACAAAGCAGGTAACCAGAATGACCAATTCTACAGTCCTTTCAAGCACAAATTCATCACCCTGATTAACCTTCATGTACTGGCAAACCTTTCTGTGTGTTTCTGAATTTGTTATGGATTTTCGTTTCTGCAGGGAAAGCCACAGGATCGTGTGGCAGGAGGAGCTGAGGAATTCAATGCATTTTTCTACTCCTTGGTTTCGACTGACACTCAAGCAAGGATTTTACCAACCCATCCAGTGGATTTGTTGTGGACATTGTTATTACAACCCACTAGATTGCATTACATGTTGGCATGAGTCTCATTTTGTTTCTCAATATTTCTGCAGGAAATGTATTACTCAACAAAGCGGCAGCAGTTTTTGATTGATCAAGGCTACAGTTTCAAGGTGATTCTGGAACACTTTCCATGCCTCATGCTTTTTAGTAGTGTATCGAATATTTTTACACAACTCATGTCAAATACCACTAGTGCAGAATCCATAAACATGAGATTGTAGCACATATCCAGTTTGCTCAGTCATTTATGCCTCTCCAATTGCCCTTTTTTGGTTTTGTTCACAAATTTCCACTAATTTTTGAGTTTAATCAATCTTGCAGTCTGGCTATTTTTCTTCATATGTTGTCTGATATGTCATTTTCTTGCTGCTCACATCACTTAATATGCCATGCAGGTCATTACAAGTTTACCTCCAGCAGACACTGGTGCAGACCTGAGCTATCATAAACTTAGTGATCAGCTGGATCTTTTGAGTAAGGTCAGTCACATTTCTAGCATATTGGCTGCTGTTTCAGGTCAGGCTGTAACTTACAGGGCCCATTCAATGAAAAGTCTGAATGTTACTTGTGCTACAGTCCCATCATTACCCTAGCAGTTGGATGGAAGCTTAGTCATCCCACATTTTATGTGTCATGGAGGGCCAGTGGAGTCAGAGAACTACATGAAGTTCTGGCTGGAAGCTGCGCAATTCATGTTTTGGGTTCTCACCTTACTTCTAATGTGAACTGATTTATGCCAGGTACTAAGTGCAGGGGATGAAGCTGCTGGCATAGAACAGCTAGATGAGGATATGGATGATATAACCCGGAATCGCTTCACTCGGACACATGGCAACATGAGCACCATCTCGGGTTCTGATGGCCGGTTCTACATGGAGTACAGGTTCTCTTTTCCTCCTGTGTAGAAATCAACATACATTGTCTTTGTCTAGTTCTCTGATGTTGTTAGGGAAAGATGGAGGGTGTGCTATACAGCTTGGAGATTAGATGACAAGGAGAGAATATTTCTGTGATGGATAATGTTGATATGAGAGTTGTTATTTGTGCATGCAGTACGGGCCGAGGGAGAGGCATGGGGCGGGGACAGTTGAAGAAGGCACGCGATCCCAATAAACCACGGAACCAACTGTTCAAAAAACGCTTTGGTTGAAGAGAAAAAAAGCTTATGATTGCATCATCTTCTGGCCTTGGCTTCCTTTCAGACAAAGGGTACAAGAGGCCCGCCACCCCAACCATATTGGCTGCAATATCAAGAGAGTCAGTCATAATATGCCAGGAAGAAATGCTGACAACCTGGAGTGGATGAGTGGTGCCCTTTGTGAATCATTACAGGAGACTATTTGAAACTTGTAGTTTCAGATTACAATGTGCCTAGCCACGCTATGGTCAACAGGTAACAATGTCTTATGGAAACATGAAGGGAATATGAAGGACATGCCATATTTTGTGGGGTCTCCTAAGCTAGTAATAACTGGAGACAGGAGATTGCAAAGATTCCTCCCACTGGTAAATTCTGGGTGTTTAGAGACAGTATTGCAAGTGTCTGGTATACACAACCTATTTGTAACATGGCAGTGTCTACTTATTCAACTTGTGCAAACTTTGGACTGTTCTCTTCAAGATGTTAATTGAAAACTGAAAAGTTACAAGATGGTAGACAATTTTTTGTCTGTTCCAATCCTTTGCTGGTTCTCAAGTCCTAAATCCTGGCATCACATGGTGATCTCCCAGAAGGACATTTGAAAGTATGCCAGTTTCATGAGGCACCTTACACATTGTGAGGCACACCTCTATACATGTGTACAAAGGCACCTCTGCATGTAGGGTGCTCCCTTCTTCTTAAGGCCGAGTAATGCCCACTTTGCTCTCAGGGCGTTTCCCTACATAATAAAACCTGAAGAAAGAGAGGGCCAACTTTCTAGCAACTCTTCCCACAAGCATGTGAAAGCCCATAGGTCTACACTTGAAAACTGATCTGCTGACCTAATGATGCATCTGTTTAGCTCAATTTAACTGGAATAGGTAAAATTTAGCATACACCCCAAGGGGCTTCTACTAACAACCAGCTTCGCCATAATTTTACATAGAATGGGCTTGGTAGCAGTTGGGTTCTTTCAAAGCCAGGGCATGTTCCAGAATGTAATTAGAGTTTACACCCTTGATTCACATTAAAGAATCTACATATATATTGAATTTTGTGATGTAGTCGAAGCAGGAATTATACATAAGAAGATTTATCCCAAATATGTCTACTAATGAGGTACCAAAGGTATTAGGAATTTTAAACATACTCTTATATAACTGGTTACCTATTTGAACATAATACAGAAAGATGATGATTTCTATTAATTGCTTTTTGTATGTTGTAATTTTAGTTTGTGAAAACAAAATGGTAGTGATGTTTTTGTTAGCAAAATTTCACTATTTTGAAAGGAGGTACTTGAGGTAGACTAGTTGAGCCTTTGTGGTGCATTACATAGATTTGTTTGAGTACTTGTAGTTTGACTTATTCAATAAGGAATTTTGTCATGGAACCTTCAATATGCTTATACTTGGCCAAAGGATAGGGGGACTACAACTAGGCAATTAATGTCATTGCTCTCATTTGCATGTGGCCAAATAAATTCACCACCTTGGAACCAAGGTGTCCACTCTTGGTAACCTCATATTGGATCTCTAAACTCACATGCATTGTAGTATTTGGTTGAGGAGGACCCTTAGCCCCAAGTTGAAGAGTCATTGTATGTGTGTGTTTCATGGTTGTAGACAACAATGTATGTAGGTCTTACTAGCATAACACTGCCATTTGAATCTCATTATTGTTCTTTGTTGGCTTGCCAACAAGAAATTTAGAAATATTGCAACAAAGTAAAGAACCCCATGTTATGAGAAATTTGGGAGTTGGGGTGAAGCAATTGACAAAACTAGAAGAGAATTAATAAATAAAATAACCTTTAGACACCACAATCCCACCATATTCAATGCAAAAGGGAAGTTCCCTAGGGAGAAATAATCATGAACTACACATCATAATAGAGTGTTTCGAGAATTGAACAATAGACATTCATGTGCACCAATTTGAAAATGAATATCAATCCTCGAGATCAAAGTGGAACAAACACAAATTAAGGAAAAAAAAAAATTGTTTGTCATGCAAGAGGAAATGAAACATTTGTTATGCATAATTTTGCTATACAAGAAGTTTGTCTTACAATGCAAATAAGACTTCAAATTCCAAAAGAAAAGTCACACAATATCTCCCCATGGATCCTAACATTCACACAACGAAAAAGAAGCAAGGAAAAGTTCTATAGGAAGGAAAGGGAGGAAGGAAATCACACTCATTGTCATATTAATTTTCACATCTCTTGATGATTCAACAACATTGTTGAAGAGGGAAGGATGGTTTTTGCTAGCGGTAACAAAGTGAGTGCAAGAGCATGTTTTCATATCTTGCTACATCTCTATCAAGAAGTCAAATAGGTAAAATTTTGGTTCAAAGATAAAGCATGTTTTTTTCCTTGATAGTCATTCTCAATGGCCAGCTTGATCAAGAAATTAGCTGTAGTTTTTCGAAAGGCTTCTTCAAGAATAAAAAGTCCTAGGATTAGCATTTGCAAGTTAAAAAAGGCAATACATGCTTTCAAATATATACTACATATGTGGTATGAATGATTTAACTCCTTTCTACATGCTATCAATTTAAGATATGTGCATTCTTGGGCTTTACAACTTTGAGAAGGATGAATAGTGGCAATCTAATTGTGAAAAGGATAATTCTGAAAAACTTTGGACATTAGTTAGCCTAACCTTTCCTAGGTTAAAAGATAATGGGAAGGCCATTTTCATCAAGTCAACACTGAAGCTATTTGAAAGGTTCCAAATGCATAGGATAAGGTAATTAGTTATATGGGAGGATAAGAGGTTTTGGGATAATCCTGTATTTTAATTCTAGTAGTTAGGTTATGAAAATAATATTTTACTGGATAGGGCTATACCTTAAACAAGACTACAAGCCTTAGGATAAGGTGTGTGTCAATAGCATAAGGTTAGGGGGAAGATCCTACATTCAAGATTACTCATGAAAAGGCAAGATATATGTCTTAATGATAAAGAAAACATGATGGTCTTGAGAGGAAGTTGGTGTTCAAACATTAGGCAATCAACTCCCAATTTTCAAGGTTGCTCATGACAAGGTTAAGATGGCATTATATTTATTCCTGTTGTGGGTTAAACCTATTACATTAGGGAAGGAATGCTATATGGGCTATTGATGAGAGGGAGTGGGGATAGTTACAAATCTAGGAGAGTATTGACTAGCAAGGGATGATGGCCCAATGGAGTTTTTGTTACCATGCATAGAGCCTCATACGAAGATGTGGGGATTTTGAGAAGGTTGTGCATTGGCGTTAAAGGTAACAAAATAATGTTAAGCGAGGGCTAGGATGATCCAATAAGAGAAGGGGGAAGGAACATGAGAAATGAAGACATAAAGACATAGGGCATTATTGAACATAAGACATTAACAAACCACAAAGTTCCTTCAGAAGTTCTTGAAGTGGTGGAGGAATGACTTTGTATAAAGGTGAGTGAATGTAATATAATTGTTTATATTAGAAAACTACATTAAGCTACCCGACTGCAAACATGAGAAAGTCTAACTACTTCAAAGCAAGCAATGCAAACTTACCACTTGGATTAAACTGAAGGAGTGATAGGTTCCTTGTGGCATGCAAGGACCTTGTCGCATGGTTCCTTGCATGCCATAGCTACATGAATTCCAATTGTTCAACACTTTCGATGGAGAGGTCTCGTGTTCCATACACGAGAGGGCTCCATCTAAGCCAAGGCCCATGGAAGATTGAGGAAAATGTTAGAAAATGTGGGAGGAGCTGGAGAACGACACTCACATAAAAGGAACAAGATGAGAAGAAGTAGCTGCTTCCAGCTTCCAGAGGGGTTTCAAAAGTTGGGCATGGAGGTTCTATTGCATTTGTTTGTGCCTGTGAGAAATATGGCCACAAGTGAATTTCAATAGCATTGCAAGTGAGATTGCAGGGAGAACAGAAGATGAGGTAGAGACTAAAGACTTACCCCAATGTATTTTTGGAGTTGCCTCAAGGAGTTAAATGATCACAAGCAGATAGGTAAGCAAGAAAATTAAAGGAGGTGAGGCTTGCATCTCACACAAGGATGAGATCACAATGATATCAGTAGGCAAGAAGCTGGACTGACAACTACAAACTCTTGGCAAGAACTCAATGTCCATTATGGAAAGAACAAAAGGGAAGCTCTACAACTGTCATGTCTACAAATAACAAAGAAAGATCTAGAATGATACTTCATACACTATGATCTGCTCTATTTCATGTCTTACTCTTCTTGCTACCATTATTGAAGATGAGGAAATCACAGCTTGAAAGAGTTTCATGAGATCCCTGATGACAAATTGGAAGAGAGTGGCCACAGATTTTGTTTAGAAGCAATGTCCAAAACAGATTGGAAAATTCTCTGAAAATATTCTTGATCCTTACTCTTTGGATTCTTTTTACTCTCTACTTCAGGTCATAAATTACCTCCACATATACATTCACTGTTGCCTCTTCTGCAAAGGGTTTCTTATTCTAAATCAGTCATTCGGTATGGGTGCTCCCTCACATTACAGAATTCCCACCTGTGTTGAATGACCAATTCAGCACGAGAATTAAATGGTTCAAAGGGAGAATAAGACCTCACAGCTGTTAAAGTGTGTATGGTGTGTTGTAGAATGGTCCAGATAGATGACATTCTGTCCAGTGAGCTGCTTGCAAGGAAATTTGGCTTTTGATTAACCTTGTTTCGTAGATGACAATGGTCTTGATGGTGGTCATGACTTACCATCAGCTACTGCTGAAACAGATCACGAACAAAGAGTGTCCAACTGAGTCCAATATGAATAAAATCTGTCATGCTTCAAAATCCTCAATGGCCCAAACAGCAGAGGTGTAAGGTGTCCAACAGTTTGAAGGTGTGAAGCAAACCTCATGCATTCATTCAATCCACCACTAACCTTGCTTACTGTTTTCTCAATGACAGGGGCTTGACCATCTGTGTAGCTAGCCTTGTTCCCCAGTGCAGTCCTGTTTTAGTAAATCCCTGGTGACGGTGGAAATGCATCTAGTTGTATGAACTCCTTTTTCAAGAGGTGGCCTTTCAAGTCTCTGTGGACTATATTGCTGATCGGCATTCTTCCAACTGTTGCTGCCAGATTCAAGCTTCTTTTTATTTCTTCTGCAATCATTTCTGTTGAACAGATGCCACTTCCTCTGCTTGCCCTTGAAGCCTGGAAGAGTGTCTCAGAGTTTCACCCAATGCAGAGACATTGATCTGCACATGTGTTGGCACATTTTGTATGGCTGCCACTTTCACCCAGTGCTGAGACATTGATCAATCATCAGCATCTTTTGTATGGCTGCCACTTCACCTTCTAGTTCCACAGGAGCATGGCAGGATTTCTACAGTGCAGTACAAAGGTAAAACCTGAATTTTGAGTTGTGTGTCCACCAAGTCCTTCAGAATCTTT
>Ga0209208_10006448_pt1 | contig 16167 bp, 12 predicted proteins | sample S1TSphfallax_3_FD_187694 | JGI IMG/M metagenome (GOLD analysis project Ga0209208, IMG submission 187694) | Host-associated microbial communities from peat moss isolated from Minnesota, USA - S1T2_Fd - Sphagnum fallax MG (SPAdes) (version 2) | ecosystem: Host-associated > Plants > Peat moss >...
GTTGCATCTGCTTCTGCTGGCTACTGGCGCAGCGGAAAAAAACTCAGCAGCAAGCTAAGCAGCTACCTCTCGAAAAAAAACACTCCAGAGAGTCCCCCATAAACTAACCAGCTCCATTCTCTCCAAATCACCACTCCTACCTCCCGAATTCCAGCCGTTGCCTGCTTGGCTTCCCGCTCTAACATTTCCATCCCCGTTCCAAGGTCATGGCCCCAAAATCATAAATTGGCCACCTTCCTTCAGTCCGTTTTTCCAGTAGGTTTAATTTCTTAAACCCCTAAACCAAGCAACCCGATTTCCAAACCCAGTAGCCGTAATTAGGTTGTTGTCCGGCCACCCCATAACCGGTCACACTGACTGGTGCACTAGTGTGCTTAATGTTGTGTGCACTCAGTATCCTGAGCCAGACAATGTGCCTACTTATCGGAGATAAATGAATGCACTCATGCATCAAAGGCCTAGGTGTGATGGTGGAATTGGATGTGAAAGATGTGAAATTACTGTTGCACATATTGCATTTGTTTTTCAACCATACATATATAGATTTTACATTGATATGGATGAAAATCACAGAGTTTACATCGTACATGTGTCATGAGTCATGAGTCATGGGATACAATCATACTCAGAAACATATTATATTGTAATGTATGCTTGATATTATTGGGCATTGATCTTAGAGAGTGCAGTAGATGGCTGGTTTTTTATTTCGGGGTTACTCTTGCTGATTACATATTCCATAAATTCAAATGCCACACAAGATAGGTCCAAATGGAGAAGTAGCCCTAAAGAGAGTAAGAGATGGGGCACGCACACGATTGCGAAGACTCTGGGTTCTGCCTGCCTGCTCCTTGAAATCCACTGGCAGAAAGGAAGGCAGGCCGATAGAATGTGCATGCACATGCACACATAGTCTGCCCACCTTTTTAGCTGTTCCATCTAATTTTCTCTCCCTGCCCTCTAGCCAATTTGTTAAAAAACAATTCTTTACATGGGAAGCTCCTATCCTAGTAGCTGGTCCCCAAAATAACCTTACTATAAAGCATGTGAGGAGTGCCAATTGGGTGGCACCATCATACCACCAAGGGATGTTTCTTAGTTTTTGAAGGGGTGAGCCAATTGGGTGGTGCAACCATGCTCCCAAGGGAAGTTTCTTATCTTTTTGAAGGGGTAGGTAGGGGCTTGGTTTCCTATCGAGTTCCCAAAAAGTTCCCATCAAATTCCTCTTGTTCCTATCAATAACTCATCAAAATCCATTTGTTCTCATCAAGTTCCCAAACAATTCTCATCAAATTCCTCTTGTTCCCATCATTATCTCATCAAAATTCCTTTTTTTTCATCAAGTTCCCATCAAATTCCTTTTGTTTCCATCAAGTTCCTATCAAAACCCTTTTGTTCCCATTAACTTCCCATCAACTTCCTTTTGTTCCCAACCGGGAACCTCTGGCAGCAATTCTTTTCAGATCCTTCGCAGTGGTGGGATTGCAGGTCGGAGAAGGCGACTGCACGATACCTGGATTTCAAATATAAGACGGCGCAGGATTCACTCTGGATTGGGGACCGAAGGACTGCCCCTTGGGTGGATGCAAAACTGGCCGCCATGGCACCAGGGACTGTGCAATTGGACCGGTTCTCGTGGAATGCGAGGCTTGCAAGGTGCGGTAAGGCTGGGCAACACGAGAAGACTATTCCGCTTATCCAAGAAATGCAAAAAAAAAGGCATGACTCCTAACACACTCACTTTCGTTCCAGTGCTCAATGCATGTGCTACCTTACGAGCACTTGAAGAGGCCAGGCAGGTTCATGAACAGATAATTCAAAGTGGTTGTGAGGGTGATGCCTTTGTGGGGTGTAGCCTCGTAGATATGTATGCCAAATGTGGCAGCATGGAGGATGCTCAGAGTGTGTTCGACAAAATGCCGTCACGGGATGCGGTCACTTGGAATGCCATGATATTGGGAGGTGGGAAATGTGGACAAGGGGAAAAGGGACTGGAACTATTTTCACAAATGCAACAGGAAGGCGTGAAGCCAGACTCTGTTACGTTTGTGGGGGTGGTGAATGCATGTGCCAGCTTGGTTGCACTTGAAGAGGGCAGGTGTGGTCACAAGCAGATCATTCAAAGTGGATGGGATTCGAATGTCTTTGTGGGGAGTAGCTTGGTTGACATGTATGCAAAATGTGGCATAATGGAGGATGCTCAGAGGGTGTTCAACAATATGCAATCACATGATGTGGTCACTTGGACCACCATGATATTGGGACACATGAAATGTGGACATGAGCAGAGGGCACTGGAACTATTTTGACAAATGCAGTGGGAAGGTGTGCAGCCAGACTCTGTTACTTTTGTGGGGGTGGTCAGTGCATGTGCCAGCTTGGTTGCACTTGAAGAGGGCAGGTGTGCTCACCAGCAGATCATTCAAAGTGGATGGGATTCAGCTGTCTTTGTGGGGAATTGCTTAGTTGACATGTATGCAAAATGTGGCAGCATGGAAGATGCGAAGAGAGTGTTTGATAAGATGCCATTGTGGGATGTGGTCTCTTGGAACTCCATACTTGGAGGATTTGCCATGAATGGGCATGGTAAGGAGGCTCTTACCTATTTTGAACAGATGTGTGAAGAAGGTGTACAGCCAGATGATATCACTTTTGTTTGTCTTCTGTCAGCTTGTAGACATTCAGGTTTGGTGCATGAAGGTCTGTGCTTTTATGCTTCAATGAAGGAAGTTTACATGATTTCTCCAACAGAGGAACATTACACCTGCATGGTCGACCTTCTTGGCCGTGCTGGTCATCTACAGGAGGCCAAGAATATGATCAAGAGCATGCCCTGTAAACCACATTTTGCTACATGCACGGCTTTGCTCGGTGCTTGCAGAATTCATGGAAATGTGGAGATGGGAGAACGTGTTGCTAAGCAAGTTATTGAGTTGGAGTCTGAAAATGCTGCTAACAAACATCTATGCTGCTTCTGGCAACAGGCATCTCTGTGAGGATGTTGAACAGCAGAGAAAGGAAAGAGGTGTGAAAAGGCAGCCAGGTCACACCTGGATTGAGGTAGATAACAAGGTGCATACATCTGTAGTAGATGATCAAGACCACCCTCCGATGGTTAAAATCTGTGCAGAACTGAAGAGCTTGTCAAGGCTCATGCATGATGCTCTGGGTATGTGCCACATACTACAATTGGGCTACATGATGTAGAGGAAGAAGAAAAGGTGTTTCATTTGTGCCACCATAGTGAGAAACTGGCATTGCATTTGGGCTCTGCAACACAGCACCTGGTACTCCACTCTGAATAAGAAAGAATCTGAGGGTTTGTGAAGATTGGCATACTTCCACTAAGTTCATTTGAAAAATAGTTGGGAGAACAATCATGGTGAGGGATGCAAATCACTTTCATCACTTCAAGGATGGTGTTTGGTCTTGCATGGACTATTGGTGATGCTAGTAGTCTGTCCTGTCAATCACTTTATCAACTTCTGTTTTTCCATACCATATGTAGCAGTAATATAAACCGCCATAGGTGAACACTGTTGTCAGATGTAGTACCACTGAAAAAGTTGCCACAGAGCCTGCCAGTAGTAACCCTGCCTTTAGTGTTTGTACCACTTAAGTCTAGTGGCTCTTTTCTCTTATGTACAGAGTTATTTTTTAAACTAAGTCGAATTTGAGACTATGTAAGCATTTTCAAGGGTTTCTGCTACATCAGAAATGGTTACATTCCTGCCTGCAATAAACTACTAATTGGCCAATTGATTTACAAGGCCATTGAGCTTGTTGATTTCAAATTGCACCTAAGTACCTCAGTCTTCCATTTCCAAATCATAAGCTTCATGGTTTATCAGAGTCAGTTAATAACATGCAAATGTTAAGTGAAACAAGGAATCAACAATGTTCAAGAGCATTGTCATATGAGCTGACTTTCTTTTGCCATAATAGATGTTACTCAAGAAGGCCTCCTTTTGAGAACAATTTCTTCAAATTTGATTTCTGAAATGATTTTCCACAACTCCTTTTGATGCAAGAGGAATTCCATTTTCATTTTGCAATATAACATTGTTTGCTGTCAAGTTTCTCAATTTCTTAAACATCTGATCTAGACAGCAAATTTAGACACAGTGCCAACTTTTCCGAATAATTAGGCACCCATAAGTTTCAAATTTTCAAGATGTCAACAACTCCAAAACATGACTTACAAGTATCCAAACTTTTATGCCACATTGGAAATTGACAACATACAAATATGGAACAATAGGTTTAGAGAATAACCCTATTTATGGAGAATTGTACACCCAATCTTAGGATGACACCAGTTGCCATGATTGTCATCAAGTTCTACTTATTTCTTATACATTACACCCAAGGTGTGAATTTTATAGCAATCATCATGACATCCACATTTATCATCAAATATGACAAAGGACATCTCATGTCAAAATGATTGCCATAACTCTTAAGAAATAACTGAAGTATTTTGAATTTCCAAACTTAGAATGCATGCCAAAAGATCTTTCATGTAAAAGGTTTTGTGATATAATGTTTCAATATTCAACATTAAGAAGCTTCAAAAAAAAAAATCGTTCAATTACATGACAATAAATACAATGACTATTTTTTACTATAATGCATAATTTTTAAGAATGTCAATGGGGGATAGGGAAAACCACTAGGTTTTTATTCCCTCAATTTGTGCATATGATGAAAAAAATTAAGAATACAACTAGGGAACAAATGGGTGAAACTTAAAGCAAAAAGTTCTTACAATTTGTCCTAACCAAAAGAGAGGGATGGCAAATGATTTGAAGTGAAGAGACCATTTGTTTAAAAGAAGGTGGATCAAGTGAGAGCAGCCTCGATAAAAGGTCAAAGTGTAAAGAAAGGTTAAATTATGAAAAGGGGTAATGAAAAAAAAAGTGGTGAAACTTTGTTGGGCCCTGCCCTCACAGGGAATTGGATCCAGCTCTTGGAAGTTGTAACTTATTAAAAGCAGTTTCACATTAGGTGAAGTAGTTTCTTTGGTGAAAGTGTTTACACTGTTTAGATTGGAACATATTGTTTTGTTGTTCAGAGTGTGGACACAGTAGGTAGATGTACAACATCTTATCTATTGGCAGGGCCAACGTGTTTGTGATGCTTTGTTTGATTTGGAGTACAAGTAAGAAAGTGATGATATTACTGAGTTTTTGGGAGGTGGGTGCAAATAGCTTACAATTGGGGGGGTTCTGATAGTACCAGTGGAAATACGATTTATCTAGCTATTACCAATGAGTGATAACATTGAAATGATATTCTTTTCAAAATCTAAATTATGTCCTTCTAATCCTAGTCCAACAAATCCAAATAAGGTAATATGATCATATGGTACTATTGTGATGGTAATTTTTCGTACATGTGTTAGGATAGCAGTACATATTATTATAGTTGTAGTTATTTTTGTAGGTTGCGTTATTATACTAGTTTTTCTTGCATGTGGTACTATAATACTAGGTACCATTATGGTGGTAGTTTTTTCTACTGATAGTGCTATGGTGGTCATTCTTCTTATAAGTGGTATTATGGGGGTAGATATTCCTCTAGTAGTAATTTCTTCTACATGTGATATTATAGGGTTAGGTGTTACAATGGTAGTTTTTCATGTAGGTAGCATTGTGAAGGTAATTTCTTTTTGTTTTTCATAAGTAGTTTCCCAAATAGGTGTTTATTTCAGCACTGTTTTTTTTCTTCAAAGTTGTAGATGTAAATTTGTAATTGGAAACCTTCTTTGTGTCACTTTGTTTTTATTTCGAGGTAGTGTTTTATGAAAGGTGATCTTCTCTTATTCCATAGGATACTCCTCTTAAATTGCCAAGGGTTAATGCTTCTCTTGTGCCTTCCCCTTTAGATTTCAAATGATAATCCATCCATTTATAAGGTAATCATATTTTTTATTCTAGTAAGACCCATTACCTCATTTGCATTTTTGTCTTCTTGTCCTTGTGGTACCACAAATGATGGTGGTAATTTGCTAATTATATTACCCTAGGAGTTGGTACCTCCTACCTTGTAATGAGTTAAATGGTAATTTCATATTGTCGCAACCCTAACTTTGCACTCACGACTAAAACAAAGGGTTTGCAAGGTTGCGGGCCAAGAGGGAAGCCCAAGAGTCATATCGCATGTTCCCGGGAGTGTGAAAAGTGTGAGGGAATGTCTTCTCAAACTCCCAAAGCAACTCCCACTTTGGGAAATGGAGTCCCAATGGACTCTCAAATTTCCAAAGGGTAATTTTAGGGGTCAAAACTCAATAGTTTGAAGAGTTTTTTATATCGTTGGAAAGCTCTTGAAACGTAAATGTATAAAATGGGCACGCATCACCCATATGAACATCTGAAACACAAATTATGGCCAAAAGAAGGGCCGGGAGTCAAATTGACAATTTGACTTCCGACCAATGTGTGCAGGTGGCATGCGACAAGTTGTTGGAAAGCTCTCGACGAGGGCTACAAATTTTCTTCAGACCTCATCTCAATCTGAGGTCTGCATGCAAAGTTATGGGGCCCCAAAGTCACGGGAGTCCCAACTTTGGCAATTTCGAGACTCCCACTTGGGAGTCTTGGGATAAAAAGCCATTTGGATGTGAACCCCATGGGCAGCCACAAAGTATATTATAAGGGGGAAGGTGGTGGCTTCCCCTAAGTTTGAGCCATGGTGAGTCTTGTGAGTCCGAGTTGTTCGTGGCTTGTCCTAGCACCAAAAGTGTTCCAACAATGCACTAACCAACTTGTTTGGTTTTGTGCAGGTTTGTGTGAGTGAATAAGCGCTTATCAATCTTCCTAATCCCATCCTAGAGCTCCAACACGCCCCTCTACCCCTTTAAAGTGTTACGAACTAGGGAGCATGCCCCAACTCTTGACTTTTCCGTCGTTTTATGTTTGGGACTCACATTTGAGTCCCTCAAAGAGTTGGGAATGCATCACATATTACCACTAATAAATTGATATTCCAAGGGGACCATTCAAATTTGTTAATGGAAGTGACTCCCTTGGTGTTCTAGGTTGTTTAATAAACTATTTGGTACTCCTAATTACAAGTGTTTTATAAATGGTAACTTTGTTGTAAAAATGTCAACATTCAATTTCTATTGTAGTTTTGTTTATAGAATATTCTTTTCTAATTTTGTTATTTCTCCTTCTTACACATGTAATAGGAATTGTTAACCTCCTTAGGTGTAGGGTAATGGCATCCCACTTATTGGTGCCCCATTTGACCACCCCATTAGTAGTATTGTACAAATGGTGGAGAGTTATAATACCAAAATAGTGGATGATGCCAAAATGTTGGAGGGGGCAAGTGCCTCTTTGATGTGCCCCCAAGTTCCTCGTTAAACTGAAAAGAGTCCAACTATGTTAAAAAGCAAAAATAGTTGGAACTTGGTGCGGCTCCCAACTCCTAACACTAAAGGGGGTGAAAGGGGCATGCTAAAAACTTTAGGATTAAACTAGGGACAACTTAGTTAGCTACTTGGTCCTACATCAAAACCAACCACAAGTTGGTTAGTTCACTTTCGAAAACACTCTTGGTGTTGGGACAAGCCACAGGCAACACGGACTCACTTGACTCACCATGGCCCGAACTTGGGGGAAGCCACCACCTTCCCCCATATAGTATTCTCTACGTTGTTCCATCACACCCGCATCCGAATGGCTTTTAATCCCGGAACTCCCAAGGAGGAGTCTCAAAACTGTCTTAGATTAGACTCATGGGACTTTGGGAAATCATAACTCCCGGCTCAAACCTCTAATTAGGACGAGGTCTGAAGCAAACTTGTAGCTTTCCTCAAGAGCTTTCCAACGGTGTGTTGCACTCCGCCTGCACACACCGGGGTCGAGTTGATTCCCAACTTTTAGTGGTCAAGAGATAAACTGTCAGTTTGACTCCCGGCCCTTCTTTTAACCATAACTTGTGCTGTAAAGTCCGAATGGCTCATGCGAGGTCATTTTCGACATCTACACTTCAAGGCATTTTCCAACGGTATAAAGAACACTTTAAAGCAAGGTGTTTTGACATCTACAATCGAGCTTTGAAATTGCGAGAGTCCCAGAGGACTCCAAATTCCCACTTTTGGGAGTGCGAGTCTCATCCTCACACTTGCCTCAAAATGGGGTTGCGACACTCTTCCTTCCTTTTAAAAATCATTATTTGATTTTGCATAGATGCCCAATTGTGATGGTAATACATTGGGGTATATCTAATTATCCTTTGGTCCTCAATGGGTGACTAATTTTCATTTTAACCATTATGCTTTTTGACATTTCTTGATGCACTCATGTGGGTGGCACATTTAAGATCTTCCTCAATACCATTTCATTTTTCATTTTTTTGAACTTAGGGGTCCTCTTACACCCTACCACTTGTTGTGTTCTTTTGTTATACTCATGTAATAATTCCTCCCTAAAAATAGGAGAGACATATTGTGGTGCCCACTTGTAGCCATGTTTTTTGAATATTTTTAGTCAAAGAATGTCCTCCCCGTTGTCCTCTTCATCTGAGTCTTCCTTTTCATTTTTCCCTTCACAAATTTGTTTGATAATCTTCTAATGATTCTCTCTAACACCTTGTTCATGATAAAAATATAAAAAATAATCCTTAGATATTAGATCTTTCCTTTCCCTCCCACTAACTAATAATAATATTAATTTAGTTAGTTTTTTAAAGTATTTAACAGTGTTGCAAAGATTTAATATTCCAAGATTTCAAGTTCAGTTAAATGATTAAGGCATGTTGTTTTATTGGTTAAATTTACTTCCTACCTCTTTCACATTGAATTCAAATTTTTCATAATGTTTTTATCTTCCTGAGACTTTATAAGGTCCTTCTCTCATAATTATGGCTTACATTATCATTGCCCCAAGGTTAGTGAAAAGAGTCTTTTAGGGTGAAAGCACATTATGGTGACCCTCTTTGGGCCACTTTTGGGTCCGGTATTTGGAGTATATATTATACAATATTTAAAGCGTAGGGACCTATGCAACCTACTTTTAGTATTAAAGTATAGTTGAAATTTCAAAACCAACTTCAATACAATTTTCACAATTGGAAAAGGGAAGCGAATCCCGACTAGTCTAGTGCTTAGATTTTACTTGATTTAGGCTAACACTCATCACTCATTGGAAAGCACCAATTTTTTAAGGTTAGTCTTTTGCAATCCAAGTTTACTACTCCAAGTGATTGATTACTTTGAGCATGCAGTGAAGCTCTATGTGATTCCAAACTTGTGGTGCTTGATGTTTGGCAATGGTGTTGTGAGAGTTGGTGCAAATGATTTTTTTTTGGTAAGGCGACAATTACATCAAAGTTTAACATTCACATTATTCAATGTGAACCACCACCAGTTCTATAGGTAAGTTGTCAACTTTCTATCCTCTGACTATGCAAAGTTTCAAATTTATTGAAGGTTTTCATGTGTAAATTAGTTGAACTTATTAATCATCTTGCTAAAAATTGAGCTTAAACAAGCTTTCAAGTCTAATTTTGAACCCATTTAGCTAATGGAAATTATTTTGGCTTGACTATTGAGTTTTTTGTTTGATATTGGTGAGTGTAGTAAAGTAGCACATCTTTGATAAGGACATTTGACATTTTCTATAGCGTTCAACAAACTTCAATTGTGTTGCTTGGGAGAGTGTGTTATGAAAATTGTCCATAGAAAACCAAAAAGGAGCTATCTAAATGGACAAGATTTGCATTGTTGTTTGTTAAATTATCATGTAAGTTCATTTCAACTTAAATCTTACTTTTGAGATTGCAAACTTTTGATTCCTTCAATATTCATACATAATAGAAGATTAGGTTATACATCAATGTGCTAGACGAGTTTAATTTGATTTCTACAAATATTTGAAGCTTTCCTTTTACACTTTTGTGACCTTTTTGGATTTAGATGTCACATCACTAAACAACTCTTGAATTATAATGTTTAGCTAGGTCATTGCCCCAAAACTTGCATAGATATGAAGTTTGACTTGAATGCTAGGTTTTTATTGTGTGTGTGTGTGGGGGGGGGAGGGGTTGTTCTAGCATCACCATGAGGAGTAAACTATCAAAAGGCCAACTATCAACAAAGATGAAATTGACACAACACAAATTTTGGAAGAAAAAACCCTTGAAAATGTTGAAATCAAAATTAGCAAGTTGTTAAAGAACCAATCTCCTACAATTGATTTTCATGAATTCAAATAGAATTATGGGTTGCCTAATGAAGGTGTCGACCCACATAGAATCAAGTCCAAAGATATTTTGGAAATATAAGTGAGAAAGGTAGTTGGGCTAGTTAAGGGAAGGAGTGGCTACTCATTTGTTGATTATCATGACCAAAAGGTATTGGATAGGAAAAAAAAGATTTATCTTGTCATATATACAATCCCCAAAAGAAAATTAATTGGCAAGGCATTTGTTAAGGGGATGGTTGTAGAAATTGTGAAAGGGAAAAAGATGAGTTGGGTTGGACTTGCTCATGAAACCAATGCAAATCAATGATCAAAGTGGTCATCTTGGATGTATAAGTATGTTTAGAAGAAGGTTGTAGTATTGGGTAAGATTGCATCAACAATGAAGATAGAAGATGGCATTGTGGGTTTAATGAAGGGGGGAAAAAAAAACAATAGGTATTTGAAGCACCCCTTTATTGTGACAGTGGGGGAGATTAACCTTTGGTTGGAAAAGAAAAAACCAAAAGCACTTGAATTGATGGGTATTTTGGGGATGGAACTTTTATCCAAAAGGGTTCAAATTGTCAAGTTGAAAAGCCATAAGGAAGAATTGATGGCTAAACTTGGCCAAGTGAAATTGGTTTTAAATTTCATGCAATCAATTGTTGTTGCTATAAAGAAGAAGCTTGAAGTAATCCTTGCAATTGAAGATCGTGTTATCATGATAAGGTAAACTTACAGAAGATGACATATGAGTTTTATAGGTCCACAATGAATAAAACAAAGGTGGACTACAAGGATCTTATGAACTATATAATGTTTATAAATATATCATAAACTACTCCTATTACTTAGCCTATTCAATAAATAAATTACATTGCCTACCTAATCAAATAATTAATTGATTACATTTTTTTATCACATATTAATTACCCCTACAACCTATTATATAGTGCACATACATACTACTTACTACTTATCTTAATTATTGTTTATTTAATAGATTAATTGCATAACCTACCTAAATAATTAAATAATCAATAAAAAAAATTTCACATATCAACATGATAAAATACCGACTATTTAACCCACATCAATATTGTTTATTATTTATTACCTTACAACTTACAACTTAATAATTGATTAATTAACTAACCTAATTAATTAATTAAACATACATTATTTCATTCAACACAATAAAATATGTATTACTAATTAACCTACTTACATATTACCTAATACCTACTACCTATTACCTAGCCCTATTTACTACTTGCTACTTACTAACCATTTTTCTACATGATTAATTGCAAAAATAATTATTTTTTCATCCATCAATGGATACCCTAAGAAATGGATGAGAAATTTGAATTTTCCACACCTATTTACAAATTATGAAAAGCCTTATAATGTTAGGAATTTCAAAATGATCCATTTCTACCATGAATTTCCATGGGTCTTTTGAAATTTTCACAAACCCACCAATCCCTACTACACATTTAATGGTTCATTCATTGAAGAAAATTAAGTGAAGAAAAAATAGATTAGTAAATCCAACAATTTCCTTAAGCAATTCATATTTTTTTCACATTTAATTATGTGCACATTTTCAACTAAGATTTATAGTCACAAATATTTATAGTTAAAAAGATGCCACATGGTGTCCAATGGCATATGAACCATTTTCCAAATCACAAGAATAACTACATTTCCATCTATTTTGGGATGCCATTAAAAATGGATGATATAAATGTACTTTTCATCTTCATTTTCATTGAAATCAACAAATTTAGTCACAAGTCTAAATTGCATATGAAACTACAAACCATTTTGTAGTCATTTATGCAACTATAAATTATTTTTACTAGGTGCCATGGAGGATAGTCGTATCTATAGTCACAAAAATGGTTGATTTGGACACAAGTCACAAATGCATGGGTTGGAATGGACAAGATTCCTTGTAATGCAATCCAAATGCAAAGGGTCTTTTTCCAAACTGCTTTATGTACAAAGTTTTATAACAAATTAAAACCAATGACTATATAGGTATGGGGTTGAACAACTATTTAAAATTCATATTCAAGTATAAAGTTTAATCCACTTCTAAACTTTTCAAAAGAATCATTTGTCTACTTAAAGAACTTAACCTTGTGTTCCAAAATATTTTTTCATGGTTTCAATTCTTGTGATGGTTCTAACAAAAGGGTGTTATTTTTGTTCTTGAGTCACAAGAATTGAATATTGAACCCTTGGATTTAACACTAGAAACCAAATGTCCTTTCAACATTGGTATGTATTAGTGTTTGGTAGTTATCATTTTTTTAGTGAGAACTTTTAAGGTTTTCAATTAGGTTTTCAAAATGAACATTGACGGTTATTTAAGGTCATAACCTCTTTGAGAACCTATTCATTGATTTTCACCCAAGTGAAAATTAGCTTTTGGAAAACTTTAAAGGGTAATTCAAATACCCTTCTTGATAACCTTTCAAGGTATTAAAATGGCCTAGGCACCAATTTTCCTTTCAACATTTTTTTTGGTGAAATCCTTTAAGGTTTTTAGTATGGTTTTCAAAATGAAAATTGGTGGTTATCACTTTAGGTGATAACCTTTTTGAAAACCTACCTATTGATTTTCACCCAAATGAAAACCGACTTTTCAAGAATTTCAAAGGGTATTTCAAACACCCTTTTTGATATTCAAGGTATTAAAGTAGCCTAGCTAGGCACTAATTTTTAGTGTGTTTGATAAGGTTTAGGTTTTAGGGTTTAATTAGATCTATTTTAGGTTTTAGGCGGTGCATGATGCCTTTTCAACAAGTTGAAAAGAGCAGGAGCTTCATAAAGAAACTTTTTGTTAATCTACAAAATAGGGCCAAGTTACAACTTGGCCCCATTTTTATTTATTTTTATGTTTCATAGCTTAACTACTTTTATGTATTGCACTTGTTGTGGTTCAATCACTCTTGTGCTTGGTTACTTTTGTGTTTCATTGTTCTTGCATGTTTTGCTAGTCCTATGTGCTTCATTGCATTTTCTAACTTGTTTCACCTGAAGCTAAATACCAAGTACCTTTTGCTCCTTATTATTTTGCTATACCCTTGTGCTCATTTGTTCCCATGTTTCATTGTTCCTTGTGTTTCACCATGCTTAGACCAATATTACCACCTTTTTTTCTAGGTTTTCAAGCTTGGCACAAGGGGCTTTGGGTGCTAGAACTTTAAGGCTACAAATTTGCAGGAAGCTAGAAATAACAACCTCCATGTTGGTGGAGGTAGTAAGTTTATCTTCCCCCCCCCTTTTTTTTTCCCTTTTTTCTCAAAACATTTTTATGGGTTTTTTTTTTTCTAGATTCATTTTTTTGGTTATTTACCTTTTTTCCTTTTTTTCTAATTTTAAATTAAAAAATTATTGTTTTTTTGTAAGGATTTTTGGATGAGGTTTTGGAAAAACAAGTTTTTATTCTTTTGTGCTTTATTTTGGCCATGATTAGAAGTGAATTCTCTTGTATTTGCTTGTAAATGCTTTAGTGTAAATGATTTTGGATGTTTGTAAATGTTTAAGTGATTTTTAGACAGAAAATAAATTTAAAAAACCCTAAAACAATTAACCCATTTTATAATTCACAAAATCTTTTGTTTTGTCTTTCCATTGTAGTCACACCACTTGTGAAGATTGTTGCAAAATGGAGTTTTCAAGGACAAATGAGAATGAAACAATAATTAAAAATGAATTTTGTGAAATTTTTCCCAATCAAATTTATGTGGAAAAGGAACCTTTGACAAAAATTATGCAAGAAAATATAAATTTGCAAACATATTCCAATGTGATTGAAAATGAAGAAATGAAAATGAAATTGAATTTTCAAAAATTGCATGGCCAAAGAGAAAAATGAAGAGTTCAGAATAGGAATGCATTGTGTTGGTCATATTATATTGTAAATGAAAATAACATTGTTGATGGAAGAAAACCTTAGGTCATGCATTATATGATTTGTTACGCTAATCTTGACACCTTTTAATCCAAAAACAAAAGAAAGAATAGGAATTACAACATATTATTAAAAAATGGTATAACGATTTTTTAAAAACATGTAGATGTGGATCATGTTGTGCTTGCAAAAGCTTTTTTGAGCATGAAGTAAACTCTCCATTAAAAATTGTATTGAAGACAACTTGCAAAAAGATGAGCTAATTTGTTTAATTTTGAAATATTATAATTTTTTGGTGTAAAAGATCCTTACAAAAAGGATGCTATGCAACAAAAACAATTTTTGCAAGACCTTGCCCTTTTGGTTGGGAGAAACCATCTCCCCATTCAATTTGTTGAGAGCATTTGGTTGAAGTGGGTTGTAATGCATTTATGTCCAAGAGTTGTGTTTCCATCAATAAATGTTTTCACAACAAGTTTTTCTTAATTTAAAGGAAAAGATGAAACAAGAGTATGTCTTGTTTTAATTGAGACATTGTTATTTTGCAACAACTAGTTTTAACTTGTGGATGTAAAAAGGAACACATGATGTTTTTGCATTGGTGATATTTTTTTGAATGAAGATTGGTAGCTTCAACATATTAGGGCATATATTCATAGTTATGGTGCCCCTTTTTGGACACATGATTGAAGGATTTTGTTTTTGCTATTTTCTAGACATAGAATTTATATGGAATAAATTGAGTGAAAAATATTGGATAATTAAAATTATGATAATTTGCATGGTGGTGATGGCTTTTCACATGCTTATGTAATTATGCAACCAAATATTTTGGGTAGAAAACCAAAATTGTAGAAAATGGATACATAAGCTTTTATAATTAACTTTACATGTTTTTGTGCATGAAAATTTCCTACACATGTTGTTAACACTTGGGGCACAAATTCTAAGTTTAATGAATATAGAAAAACAACCAAGTGGCAAAAAAAAAATCATTTTCCTTGTAGCCTTTTTGGAATGGATTATATAGCTTTCAAAATTCTTATATCATATATTATTTAAAGAAATGCATTATATGAACATTGCCAAACATAGACGTATGAAAATTTTCTTATCCAAAAAAGAAAATTGAATTTGATTACATTGTTAAGTACATTCCTTTTGATTTCTTTAAGATGAAAATTATAGTTAAAACAAGGATTCAAATTATTTAAAAGGACTCAAAAGGACATCTATAAAAAAATGGGTGTTCACACGTTCTTGATTCGATAATTCATGATTGGTGAAGCCTGAAAAAGCTGCAAGTGGCGAAAAGTGACCCACTTGCATTCCTACTTTGCTAGGAGTCAAAATCTACTTATATAAAAAAATGGCTGTCCGCACGTGCTTGATTCGGTAATTCATGATTGGTGAAGCCTCCAAAATGTTCGCTCTCATTAACAAAATGTGCCAAAATTCTGGGCCAAAACCAATTTGACTGGCCCATTGCTCTAAAAAAATGAAACTATGGAGGCTCCTCCAAATAGAAGGTTATGTTTTGATGTATATAGTTCCTCCCCTTGGGCCCACCTATATAGGTGAAAGTGCCAAAGCATATAGGCTAAAAGTGAGGTGCTTATATGGAGAACATGTTGGGGAACACATTGTGAACTTGGAGAACATTTTGGGAACCCATTAGGAACTTAAAGGGAACACCGTGGGAACACATTAGGAAACAGGGAAAACTGGGAAAAAAAAAATCTTCCCTATCCCCCCCCTAACTTAAAAGGAGTAAAAGGAAGGCACTTTGGGCCCTCCTATTGGCTGAAAGGAAAATAAATACTCCCCTCCCGCCCCCCGCCCCCCCAAATAAAACTTGCATGGAACGTCCAATGTCCAGTGGACATTGGACAGTCCACTCTCCACACCAAATACAGCTTGAAAAAAAAAACCTCTCCCCCCTCCCCCCTGCCCCCAAAACCCAAATTAAAACGCTGGGGCGCCTGAGTGGATGCTGCACCTTCCCATTGGCTGCATGCAATTTCTATTTCCAAAACTGTTAGCTAC
>Ga0209208_10006449_pt1 | contig 16167 bp, 15 predicted proteins | sample S1TSphfallax_3_FD_187694 | JGI IMG/M metagenome (GOLD analysis project Ga0209208, IMG submission 187694) | Host-associated microbial communities from peat moss isolated from Minnesota, USA - S1T2_Fd - Sphagnum fallax MG (SPAdes) (version 2) | ecosystem: Host-associated > Plants > Peat moss >...
GAAACTAACATGGAACTCCACATGTGTTAAATAATGATAGAGGATCAAAAAGGGGTTGTTATTGGGCATGATCCTATTTGACTATGTAATTATTAGTAAAACCAATGATGGTTTGATGTTAAATTCGAACTTAATGATCAATTAAAATTTGGGGTTAAATATGAAATAATTGATCTACTTAAATCCAAAATTAACTAAGATCTAATTAACACTATCTTCAAACTTGCTATCAAATGTTTATGGATTTGGAAAGACCTTATTTGGTGGTGGCTATTGTTTTGACAAAAAAAGTTTTACCCTATTTAAAGTTACATTTGAATCATGCAAATTAATCACTTGTTGTTACATGTGATGTTTAGCTTGGCAATTATGACAACAATGCACATAGAATGAAAAATAAATAAAATGTGAATTTTATGCACAAAAAACCTATCTTGATAGTTATCAAACAAGGTTTTTTTATTTTTTTATTTTTTTGGCCAAACTTTAATAGCACAACAACATAAAAATAATTTGGTGTAAAATGTACAAAGGGTGTTTTTTGGGGGGAAAAAAGTGCAAAAAATCATCATATTTAGACTTGATGAGTTCATCTAGGTTGTTAGAACAAAACATGATTCTAAATTTGTCCTACTTCATTGGGTGAAGTCTAGCCAAAGTTGGCTCATTCCTCTTGTGGATGATCATTGCTCTACCCACTTAACAAAACTCCGAAAAAACAAACCCATGATATCAAATGGTTTTTCAAATTGGTAGTTTAAGGCTCATGAATAACTATCAAAAAAACACTCTCATTAACATGCCTTTCTTGTTTCTCCTAACTCATATATTCTATCTAATCAAGCTATCTAAGTGCTATCTAAGTACTATCTAAATCAAGCTTTTTGTTTTTGTTTATTTTTGAGGTTCCAAGTCCCATAATGGATTGATTATATAGACAAGCCATTAGCCCTTGAGGCTTTGAGAATCACTTTTGATGTTTTGAAATTCCAACATAGATGGAATAAAGGAGTGATTTTATTTTTATTTTTTCAATTTTTTGATGTTGCTAAAGTAAAGGAGTAGTTTTTATTTGTATTTTAAAAAAAAGAAATGTTAATTTTCAATTTTCAATTTTTTAAGGTGGGGTTGTTGGTTACAGGAAAAAAAATTGTTGGGAACTTTTTCTAGCAAAAAAGAGTTCAAGTTTCTATGAAAGAAAGTCTTTTGGAGAAACTTGGAGAAAACACACACACACACTATATGTGTATATATATAGTAGAGGCTCTTTTGGAACAAAGCAAAAGAGAAAAAAAAAAGCTTGAGAAATCTCCATTCTGCCAAAAGAAACTTCAGAAAACTCCTCCAAAGGCAGAAAGATTCAAACTGACATGCATGAAGGATTGATAGAAGGAAGATCAATGCATGCCATGATATGGCAGTACTGATGAGGAAGAAACAGTGGGTGACAGAATCCATGGCACATATATAGCTATCATGGCAGCCAGCATTGAACTTGATGAAGAGATTTCCTGATTCAGGAACACCTTTGAGACAGACCACTGCAGAAGCCAGAAGAATCAGCTCTGCAGTTTTGGTGGATCCATGGTAAAACCCATCTTGCAATCTGTCATCATCTGCCATTATGAGACTAGGAAGAAGGACAAGAAGAAGCTCTGAACTCGGAAGAAGAGGAAGAAGAAGAAGAAGAAGAAGCTCAAGGAGCTCAAGCTAGGTATGCGACAAGAACAAGAATCTTCCGTACAAAGAACGAGAGTGGGAAGAAGAAGAAGAAGAAGAAGAATCGGCAAAATGGGGTTGTGGGTCCAGTCTTTTTTTCCTGTTTTTTTGGGTACGTACGTAGGCACGGCGGGGGAGTTGTTTACGCAACAAATTCTTACCGATGGGTCTTACGCGCATGGACTTTTGTGCGTGAGAATCCCACGGTCGACATCCTAGAAACTTCTCACAGTTTCTTCTTCTTTAGCTTGTGGAAAATGATGGTTCTATTCCCAGCAGGAAATGGGGTGTCGTCGGAGTGAGAAATCTGTGAGAGAGAAAGGGAACTGCTCTTCTTTGATGCTTTCCTTTCTCCATGGCTCACGTCTTGTTCTCTCCTTCAAGAGAGGGGAGTCTGCTTTTTTAGGGTTTAGTGATCCAGCACGCTGCTGAAGGTGGGTGGATGAGATCGCAGCAGCAGCAGCAGCAGGAGCCATGGGGGAGAAGAAGAAATGGACCCAAGATTCTGTCCAGACGCCTCAGAGGACGGAAACCTTGAATGGGTTGTTGGTTCCCCGCAGGTACCAAGTGCCAATTCTCACAACCCCATTTTCTCTTCTGCGAACTGCAAAAAGATCCAATCTTCGGAAAAAATCCAATCTTTTGCTTGCACTTTTGTAGTTATCAGCTGGAAGTGCTGGAGAAGGCAAAACAGGAGAACACAATTGTGTACTTGGAAACAGGAACTGGCAAAACGCTCATTGCCGCCATGTTGCTTCAATCCATTGCACACCGCATTCGCAAGCCCAGTCGCAACATTGCTGTCTTCCTTGGACCCACTGTGTGCCTCATCCAACAAGTAACATACAGACCTCCAAAATCCAATGCCGCCCCCCCCCCCCCCCCCCCCCCCACACACACACACTCTCTCTCTGTGTCTCTCTTTTTTTCTCTCCTCATTATAGATGCTGGAACATAATCCACTGTATACACAATTGTTAGCAAGACATCTTGCTCAAACAAAAAATCCATGCAATGGCAGATGGATTCCTCTCTGTGTGTCTCTCTTGCTCGCCCCTTGTCATAGATGCCGCAACATCATCTACTGTATACATAATTGTTAGCAAAACATCTTGTTCAAACAGCAATTCATGCAATGGTGGATGGATTTGAGAGAGAGAGAGAGAGAGAGAGAGTCCAGCTTACAGGGGGTTCCATTCTAAACTTGTACTTTTGTGTTTCATGTTTTGTTGGGGAGTTTTTCTTCTGTAGCAAGGAGGTGAAATCCAGAAGTTAACGGATCTGAAAGTGGGGATGTACTGGGGTGACATGAATGTTGATACATGGAAGTGTGAGACTTGGCAAGCTGCACTCAATCAATATGAGGCACGTCTCCTCCCCACACCCGGCACTCCTTTTTTGTTTGGATTGTTCTTTACAGCCTGATCACTTTAGTAATGTGTAGACATATCTTAGTATTGCAATTTTGCACCTTGCACTTGCACCTGTCATGCAAGCGGATGATGCTTCCATGAGTTTTTTTTTTAAAAAAAAAAATCTCTGATAGACTGCAAACCTCAGGATTGCATACACCAATGTAACATCATTGATGCCTGCTGGAAGATGGGTTTGTTCATCAGGATTGTACACTGCTGTACATCATAGATGTCTGCTACAATATGGGTTTTTTCCTTTTTCCCCTAGAAATCCCAACTGCCATTACAATTGTAATTCAACCAATTTCAATGCCCGAGGATGAGGGAGATGGGATCCATTGTGCAATTGCAGAACAGGGTGAGATGACCTCACAAAATAACCACCTAGTCATGGGGTGTTCTTAAGAGAGAGGAGGGTTTTTCCTTGCAGGTATTTGTAATGACACCTGAAATTCTATACCAGAATCTCCACCATTGTTTTATGACAATGGAGTCAATTGAGCTTCTTATTTTTGATGAGTGCCACCATGCTCGAAAACACCATCGTTATGCATGTATTATGCAGGTGTGTTGTGTCTTTTCTTCTTATGCATGGTTGGTTTTAAAAAATAAATTGGTATTATTATTTTTTGCACTCTGTTTGTGGGTACTACTCATTGATGTTTCAGGTTGTTATTGTCAAGTTGTTGGTTTCTTTTTCACCTTCTGGTTTTGTCACCATGCTGTAGAGTTCAAGCAAACAAAGGGTTTTCCAAAGCTTTCAACCCTGTTTGAGTATGCATATTGAAAATTTCAGGATAAGCTTCCAATGTAAGGACCCACTTTGTGCTCGAGTCCTGGGATTTTCCCACAGATTTTCTAACAATGTCTGAAATCAGATCCTGATGTCTGCTGTTCGTGGTTCAAGCTATTCAGTTCAACAGGTTTTTTGACAATCTAACTTTCATCTTTTTGCCATATTTCTTAATCCCCCCAGGAATTTTATCATACCAGGGTGCAAAACACATTGGCAAAGCTCCCTCGCATACTTGGGATGACTGCATCACCCATTGATGGGAAAGGTGAGATTGTAGGTGTGGCTTTTTTTCTCTCTTTGATTGTCTTGAAGCTTTTTTTGCATCATTTACCATCATGTTTCCATTTTGGGAGTTATATGCATTTTGTAAGAGTTTTTTAATCTTACAGGACCCTGTTTTTGAGGACTCATCTTCCATGACTATCTTTCTGGTTTTTCTGGATCTAGAAGTTGGCAGGTGGGGGGATGAGCCTGATCCTTTCAAGTTGATCAGTATGATCTTATAGTTCTGATGTGATCTGGATTTTGTTGTTTTCTATGGACAAGTCGAATTAAATGGAGGGGGTGTAGCACACGAGTTTGACGAACTTGAGAGTATGCTTCACTCAAAGGTTTTTTCAATACATCATAGATCCTCGTCACCCACAAGAAGATTGATGTTCAAAAAAAAAAACACAAAAACTATTCACTCTATGTTGGAGAAGAATCGTTTATGTGAAAAATACTGTATTATTTTCCATGGTTAGCTACAAATGGTTTTTTTGACAGTTGCTTGAGTGCACAGGTTTATACAGTGAAGGATCGATCCGAGCTGGATATGTTGGTGCCATGTCCACAAGAGGAAATTCAATTGTATAATGCCCCCGCTCCAAATCAACTGGAAACTCAAAAATTTGGATTGGCACTTGCAGCCATTATGGAGAAGGTAAAGGATTTGCCAAACATGCTGAATTTGTTTGTGGAATGCCTTGAAATCTCATGGGGGCCATGAACATGTTGCAGTTGGTACTCATGCACATTGGTTTCATAGATCTGTGTTAGTCACTTCCACTCTAGAGATCAAACCCTAAAACCCTAAACCCCAAACCATATCTAGAACATCTAGCTCTGATGCATTGATTTTTTTGGGGTGACTGTTAAACAGTGTGTAAGAGGGATTCATGCCGGTTCCAGAAATGGAGAAGATGAACTTCAAGATTCAGCTCTACAAATCGAGAGGAAGATGCTCAAGAGTTTAGAGAAACTTCACAGCTCACTTCTCTACTGTCTGAATGAACTTGGGCTTTGGTGCTGCTACAATGTAATGTATTGTTGAAACCCACCCACCCATCAGTTTCTCTCTTTTGCCTTTTTGCTGTTCCAGCATCTTCTTTGTTCCATATGCAACCAAAGATCAGTTGCTGTCATCTGATCCATTGAGTGTCTGAAGACTCTGTGCACAAATTCGTTAGTTACCAAAAGAGAGACATTCCATAGGTAAGGACAATTGCCCCAATGCAAAGAAGTTTCTAGTCACAAACTTGAGAGATAGATGTAGTTCAATCAGTGCAATTGCTTCATGTAACAGTTGCATATTATGGTTGCAGGCTGTGGAAATTCTGATCGGTAGCTGTCAGAAGAAGATTGGTTCCAAAACAGGACCTACAACAATGGGTGAAACAAGCGGTCACAAAGAAGCTTTCTTAACAGAATTGCTTGGTTTCCTCAAGGCTCAAAATTTGGAAGGTTTGATATTCTTATTCTCGGTTGTACTCACAGACCCAAGTTGTGATCTGCAAGATCCGCAAGAGTGAAAACACAGACAATATTTGTTGCTGAGTAAAGATGTGCAGGACTGTATGCACTGTCAAAATCTTTTGTTTATTCCTTTGGTAGCGTTGTACAAGGTTATTCTGTTGCTTTAAAGTTGACTGTTTGGTTTTTGATGGTGGTGGCATGGGGGGTTATGCAGAGATAGATGAGGAGAGGAAGTTGTTCCTTGCTTCCAATAAGGTGCAGGCACTAGTCGATATCCTCATGCACCACAGGTAAAATTGAAGAATCCACCAAGAAATTTCACAAACCTGTGGACTTTTTTTCAAGTGCAGATTCTAGATTCTAGATGCTTTTGTGGAACTCATCTACTGAAAGGAAGTGACCACTGTACAATGTATTAGGAACCTCAGGACAGCCAAGGTGTTTCCTGGTTTTTTTAACCTTTTTTTGGGGTCCCTTCCTACTCCCAAACATCTGGCAGCAGAGAGAATGGTTATGTTCTGTTATTGAGCTCATAGGATGGGTTAATTAATGAGTGCAGGGATGTGAAGGATATGAGATGCATTGTGTTTGTGGAGAGGAAAATTGCAACAAAAGTCCTGGCTGATTTTCTGAGCAGCATTGCCATGTTTGCATCCTCTTTGCAATTCCAGCCGCTGGCAGGGAAAACTGAAGGCATGGATGCCATGACCCGAAAGTTGCAGCAAGAAGCTGTTCAATCCTTCCGAGCCGGCCATGTAAGGTTTCAAAAACAAAAAAGGCACAATGAGATCAATGCATCCATTCTTTCTTTCTCATGGGTGGTAGATTAGGGAACATTGTGCATAGCGGCCCCAATCTAAAATGTAATGTTTGAGTTGGAAACATGATGTGTGCGGGGAGGGGATGTATAGGTGAATGTTCTGGTGTCAACAAATGTGGCAGAAGAGGGACTGGACATTCAAAGCTGCTGCCTGGTCATTCGATTTGACCTGCCCAAGACACCATCCAGTCTTATCCAGTCCCGAGGCCGTGCCCGTCGTGAGGGCTCCACCTATGTTTACCTTGTGGAGAGGTAAAATGTTTTCACAGTCCAAGAATGGTGATCAGTATGGTGGCCAAAACCCTAAACCCAAAAAAGAGATTGGATGAGCAAGACTTAAGTATTCTTCTTGGTGTTTGCAGGGGGAATAATGATCAGTTTGAGCGTTTGCAGCAGCTCAAATGGAAGGAGAGCTTGATGAAGGAGCAAGCATTGAGCAGGATAGAGAGGATGGAAAGTGTTGGATCACCACAAACCCAAGGACTGGAGATGTTTCAGGTTGAGACTACAGGGGCATCAATAAGCACTCAATACTGCATCTCATTACTCCATCAATACTGTGGTCGACTCCCCCGTGACAGGTACCTAGTTTGTCTCACATGATTGGGTCCCAAATACAACACATCTGTATTACAGTTTTTTCACAACCCATTCCACTGTCCCCCCCCCCTCCGGGTATTCCAAGTTTCTCCATATGCAGCAGCACTAGATCATGTGTTTTTAGTCTGGTAGTGTTGCTTAACACGATTGGGATTCATGCAGTTTCTATACTCCAGCCCCCAAGTTCACATACACCATGGAGAGCAGTGACATCAGATGCAGCATTGTTTTGCCCCCAGAATCACTCGTTAAGACTGTCAAGGGGTGGGCATGTTCAACACGCATTGGTGCTAAGCAATCTGCATGCTTTGAAGCCTGCAAGCAACTATATGAAGCAGGGGCGCTCAGTGACCTGTTCTTGATCAATTCCGATGATCTAGAGAATGATGACATGGACTTTTTGGCTGCTGATGATGATGACACCCCTTCAGGTTTGTGGACTATTTTCTGTCTCTCTGTGTGAGATAGTATTAACATTGATGGATGGGTGGTTTGCACTCGGTCTTCAGATCAGTGATGCATGTTGTGTTTTTCAGGGAAGGCACAACAAGAGTTGCATCCCTTGTTTGTCCCCGATGTGTTTCGAGGAAGTTGGAGTCAGGCATCCTCATGTGTTACCCTGTATGGCTACACCATCAAGTTTGTTCCAAAACCGTCTGATCGAAGCTATGCCAATTTCAGACTGTTTGTGGAGTCAGATTTGGGAGAGGAAGTAGTGAATTCACCCCTTCAACTTGAGCTCCAGGGTCAACGAGTTGTTGAAGCTCAGTGCTCATCTGCAGGGAAGCTTGAGTTTAAACCTGATCAGGTATCTTCTATCTATCTATCTATCTATTCACAGCAATTATGCATGCACACACTTTGGGGTCTAATATTTCTTTGACATGTTGCAAATTGTATGCTATGATTCAGCACTGCCCACCAGCTGACTGTTTTGGCATTGCAGATACAGGATGCAAAAATATTCCAAGAGCGTGCTTTGAGTGCACTTTTGGACCAGAATCCTGGCAGCAGAGAAGCAGGAGAATGGAGCCCGTCTCGACTCTATCTGTTGTTACCACTTCAAAGCCATGACCTTGATGACAACCCACATCCACCAGTTGACTGGGAATGTGTCAAGAAGTTGATTTCTGATCCAATGTTTGTAGAGGATCAGGACTGCCTCAATGAACCTACTTCACTACAAACTGATTGGTCATCGTCTTCTTTTTCTCTGCATACTTGTACAGTGCAACTAGCTAATGGTCGTTTTCCTGTGGAAGCTATTCTGGATTCTGTCGTTGAAACAACACACAGTAGAGAAGCGGGTCCATCCCTTTTCTGTGGATGCGAACTGATCCTGGATTTGAATGCCAATAGCCCTATGCGAAATCAAGGGATCAAGAAAAATTTCAGCTGCTATGCACAGTATTTCTCAGAAAAGTATGTTACAAAACGCCTTGTGCCTTCCAAGTTCAAATCTATTTGGGGACCCATTGTACAGTCTCTCTGCAGACTGAAAAGGGGTGGCATCTTTGGCTGTTTTGCAGGCACTCCGTTCAGCTTGTTCACCGAAACCAGCCAATGTTGAACGCTACACGCTTGATCGGGGTCCAGAACCTGCTTACACCTCGCACTATTGGCTCTCAAGGTCAGACTCTTGACACCATGGATACTACTGATTGCCTCCAAAGAACAGTTAGTATGGGTTTTTTTCCCTTAGTTTTGAATTCCATTCCACCACCAAGAGGGGATGCCTTGGAGGATATGCTTTTCAGTGGCTTCTTCTGCTCTTGATAGGTGCTCCTGAATGTAAAGACAAGGCCATGCTCGAGTTGCCTTTGGAGCTATGTTACATAAAGATGCAAGGGTTCTCATGCAAGCTTGTGAATGGGGTCTCCTTGTTACCATCATTCATGCATCGCCTTGAAGCACGGCTCCTTGCCGCTCAACTCCGCCATATGCTCTCACAAAGCTACCCTGCTGCCACCCGATTGTCAATTGACAGAGTACGGATCTGTTTTGCTCAGAGTCTTGTCAATTTGGTTCAGGCCTTGATGTGTTTCAACCAGAGTGGGGCAGGTATTAGAAATTGCACCAGACCCCTGCTGGGTATGAAAGTTGAGAACCAGGTTATCAAAAAACAAATACCCTGTTTATATATATATAAGCATGGTTCTCAATTCTTTTGAAAAATTCATAAAAAACTGCTGGGTCTTTGCTGGGTCTTTCATGATATCTGGTGGTTCTTTGATTCTTTTTTCGCAAATACCCAGACCTGGTGGTTCTTTGATCCTGATTTTTTTGCAAATACCCAGAACCAGCAGTTCTTTCAAAAATGAAAGACCTGCACACACTGGTTTCAATGTGTTTTGCTCCTCTGCTGTTCAACAACTAGACCCAATAGTGCTGTCCCAATTCTGTGCTGTTTGTCTTCTTCTCTGCAAGACCCAGGTTTAGGGTTTAGGAGCTGAGATTTCAACACACAAATATCTCTCTAATATAGGGTGCTGGGGGGTTGTAATTTGATGTGTAGATGCTGGAGGCAATCACAACAGCAAATTGCCAAGAGAGCTTCAGTCTGGAAGGGTTGGAGCACCTGGGTGATTCATTCCTCAAGTTTGCAGTCAGCGAACGGCTTTTCCTCATACACGACCAAATTGATGAGGGTCATTTGACTAAGCGACGTAAAGCCATTATCTGCAATCCTATGTTGCAAAAGCTTGGCACAGAACATGGCCTCACGGTTAACCTGCTTTTCACAGTTCCTTCTCTCTTGAAATTTTGGAGCAGGGGCAAATCAAGCATTGCTAGTTAATGAATAATGGCTTTGTCTACTGTAGGAATCTACATTGAAATCTGGCATTCTTGAATGAGCTTGCAACTCTGATGGGTTATTTATGGTCTGCAGGGTTATATCCAGGATGCACAATTCTCTCCTAGTGATTGGTTGGCACCAGGCCGACCATTGGACTTGCAAAAAACCAAAGATGCCAAGACCCGTTTACTGGCCCCGAAGAGAATCGCTGATGTGGTGGAGGCATTGATAGGTAATGCAAAAGATGCAAACTTTATGTAACAATCTTGTGAAATGTTCGGCAGTCTAACCAACCTGAATGTGGTGTCTGAAATCCTCTTCTTTTGGTAATACAAAAGATGTGAACTTTATGTAAGTTCTGGTAAATCTTGGGCAGTCTAACCAACCCAAATGCAGTTTCTGAAATCCTATCCTTTTGGTAATGCAAAATATGCAAACTTTATGTAACAGTCTTGCTAAATCTTGGGCAGTTGGACCAACCAAGATGTGTTTGTCATGAAATCCTCTTCTTTTGGATTCTTGTGGTCCATCAAGGTGTCTGGTGGATCCAACAGTCCAGCAAAGATTTCTCTTTTCAAGGAGACACATGCTATGGATGTCAGCTCTAATGCCCTACCTGTGCTTTGCTTAAAGCATCCATGACTTGGGTTTACTTTGTTTGCAACCTTCGCACAATGGGCAGGGGCACATTATATTGAGGGCGGTGTCGATGCAGCGCTTTCCTTCATGAAGTGGCTTGGTTTGGAAGTTGGGGTGAATCTGAACTTGAGAGAGCAAGCACGGATGTGCTCAGATTGGGATCGGACCCTTCTGGAAAACATAGATGTCATTCAGCTGGAAATGTTGCTAGATTACAGGTTCAACAACAAAGGCTTGTTAGTACAGGCGCTCACTCATGCCTCTTGTGAACGATCCTGTGGCGCATGTTATCAGGTACCCATTGCTAGAATTTTTGTTCACTATCTGTTTCATGATTTGTTGTATCAGATTTTGTCACTCAGTGGACTCTTTGCATCAGATTCACTAGCTTGTGGTTCTGATTGGAAAGTTGTTTAGAAGAGTTGCTCAGCTGCTTTGATTTGAGCACATGATTGTGTGGGTGTGACAGAAGTTGATGTTGTTTGTTTAATCCTTTTGTGAATCTTCCTCTCTTTTACAGAGGCTGGAATTTCTTGGGGACGCGGTCCTGGACTTCTCAATCACCAAGCATTATTTTGAGACTTCAGCACAGGAGAAGCGGGACCCAGGGAAGCTCACTGATTTGCGGTCAGCAGCAGTCAACAATGAGCACTTTGCGCAGGTCGCAGTGCGCCATAAGCTTTATAAATACCTTCTCCACAACTCCCTGCCACTTAAAAGAATTATAGACAAATATGTGGAGCATTTGAGGAGTGCAGTGACCGATGACAAGAGTTGTTACGGTTGGGAGGGGGACAATAATCCTGGGGTATGTATGAATCCATAGATTTCTGATGGAGTTGGGTCCTTTTCAAAAATGTTCCCTTCAATCTTCAAGCACATGAAAGAGTGCAAAAATCAGAACCAAATCAATTTTGAAGAGCCAACTTATGCAAGAAATCTGCCTCATCAAAATTTTGAAACTCATGTGATTTTTTTTGGTGGGCAACAGACCTTGGGTGACATAGTGGAGTCGCTAGCAGGGGCAGTGCTACTGGATTCTGGTTTCAACTGTGACACTGTATGGAGGGTTTTCAAGAAGTTATTGGCACCTCTTGCGACAGCAGAGACTGTACCCATTGAACCTACTCGAGAGCTACGGGAGCTTTGTGATGAGTACAAATTTGAGAACCGGAAACCTACCAAGATCAAGGATGATAACAACAATGTGCTCTCAACTGTTACTGTCGTTGTAAATGGCAAGGAAATATCAGAGACTGCATGGGGTACAAATGGAAATAGTGCTACAAAGCATGCCTGTGTCCAGCTTCTTAAAACACTCAAGGTCTGGTCTCAGCTCTCCTCTTTTCTTCCACTGATATACATCACTAGTTAGTGGCGCATGTCAATTGAAATGTAGGCTACTGGGTATTTTTTAAACAATGCCTGATCATTTTGCAGTTACATCAAAGTTGACTTCTACACCTTTTGCAGGCTTGTGGATATCAGCACAAGCGGTGGAGGACTCCTGGATCATACAGCAATAAGGTTCCAAAGCAAAGTTCAGAGCAATGCAGGGTTGTGAGAGCAAGTCTGAATGATTGCAATAAGACTACTGAGGAAGCAGTTTGCATACATGGTTCAGAGGCAGCTCAAGATTTGGAGATAGACAACATATCGGAATCAACTAAGGAAGCAGTTTGCATACAAGGGTTGTCAGAAGCAGCTCCAGATTCAGAGATAGACAACATATTAGAATCAACTGAGGAAGCAGTTTGTGTACATGGGTCCAAAGCAAAAATCAGTGAGGTATCTGACATGCCTGAGCCTCCTCAGAGAGGCTGGGGGGCCACATGTGGCAATGGACTAACTGGGAACTCTGAGTTGGGAAAGCTCTGTGCATTTTTATTACAAGACTCGAAGTCAAAGATTCCATACTCGCACTCAAGCTCAAATGTTGCCACCACTAGTTCTCCACATTTTGATGGTGCAGGTGTAGACAGAAAATTCTGCAGGGACACCAGACACAGCTCTTGTGAACAACAACACTACACACAATCTGCTTTCACAGAGAGTCTGCAAACACCGATTTATGTACAGAAGTCATCGAAGATGTTCTCACAACTTCATCCTCCCCAGACATGCAAAGAAGGCCAGAGATTGAAAAATTCATCAAATAGTAGTAGTCACAATGCAGGATTCATGGGTGGTCAGTTTCAGGATGTGGGCATAGATGGTTCTCTCCATTGGTTTTCGCCCAATCCAGGTCAAGAAACTAACAGTGCAGTTGGATGGCATTCAATAGGTGAGGCTTGTTATTGCAGAGCCCCCACCAACCCACCTTTCCAAACCTCTGAGAATTGGATGTAAAGTTTGAAGGGATCTGATGGGCGTGAGCAAGAGGTGAAGTCAATAGTTCCTTTTTGCAGAAATGTGAAGATTCTGTTGGAAAGGGATTTGTTTTTTGATAAAACAAAATGGCAAATGCAGGAGGCAAAAGCAGGGCTCTGGAGAAGGGCCAGGCACGCTCCATGCTGAATGAACTCTGTGCCAAACACAGGTGGAAAGAGCCAGACTATAAGTTTCCCCAAAACGGAAGTGGGTTGTAAGTGTTCTCTTACAGCATTGCCGTTTTTTTATAGAAAAATTTTATTTATTTATTTATTTTTTCAATTTTGTGAGGTACATGGTCTGGAGATGATCCACAAGAGGACTTTAGTCAAATTGGGCTAGAGGTCCCAGAGAGGAGAGTAGAAAATTTTAGGAATCAAGCTATATTTTGTCAACGTGCTGGAACCTATTGTCTAAATGTGGCAATTTCAGAAAATTTCCCCTCAAAATCTGGCAACTTTGAGCCATTTTTTCCTGAAAAAGTCCTTTGTGTTATTAATGAGTCACATGGGGTTTTCTTTTTGTCACAAGGATGTGAAATTTTGCCTCCCCAAAAAAAATTGCTCTGAGTCTTGATACTGAATTTATTAACTTCGGTTTACAATTGTGGTAATTCAGATTCATTTCCACGGTGACTGTCATATGTGCACTGGGAGAGGGCATGTATGAGGTGGATTTTGAAGGACATCCAATGACAGACAAGAAGCAAGCCAAGGACTCTGCTGCCAACCAAGCCCTCTTTTGGCTTTCGGAACAGGGGATTCACTTCTAGGGCTAAACTCAGAAGGACTTTGCATCAATTGATTGGTACATCGCATTGCAACTTTCCAGATGTGACAAAACTGTCACTATATTGGGTTTGAAGGAGGTTTTTGGTCTTAGGGTTTAGGATTTAGGGTTTTAAATATGAGGCAGAAAAAGTAGAGGACTTTTTCTAAAATCAAAAAGGCAGTTTTGTGAATATTATCAACTACAAAGGTAGTACAATTCTTTAATCAACCATCTGGTTTATAGCCAGATTTGGCTAAATCTTCCTAATGATGATCACCATTTTTTTATACATCTTATGGATGATTGCCACTGATGCTACATAGAGAAATTCCTTGAAAAAAACCCTGGTGAGAAGAGAGGAAGATGTCAAGATATAGACAACACTTGGGTTGATCATGCAAATACAAAGTCTTTTGGGATTCAATTTGTTCTCTTATTCTAAATGTGCAGGTTGATAGCTCTATTATATTTCATTCTCTCATTATCATGACACTAGATTTTGTTGTTGGCTGTAAAATACCAAAGCAGCAAGTAGGATATGATGATATATTAAGCCAAACACAAGTCGAAGGTATGGTACTCATTTATGCATGTGGATTCTTTTCTCACCCATTGTATCACATTTTCCAGAAGTCTCAACATTCTTGAACAAGGATCTGGATGTGTTACACACGTGGGTTTCAGATATGCATGATACATGTGATCCTGTTGTGACAGTTTGACTAGTTTGTAATATATTAATTCTCCATTTTTCATCAATTTGAAGCTGAAAATCTCTTGAAAGGGAGAGAGACAGACAGAACAGAGACAGAACATGTACCCACTGGTGTTGAAGGACTTGCCAAAGGCATTAGGAATAGACCATTGCTTTCCTATGTGCTGGAGCTTGTGGAGGCCAGCAACATCAAGGATATTATTGTGTTAGTGTCTGGGGATGATGCAGCATTGTGCATTGGTAATTGGGTTACTGAAGCTTTCCGTGACTGTCTGTGCATTGAGGTTTGTGCCAAAAAAAATCCAAGTCTCACATGGTCTTTTTTCAGTGGATTTATTAGAGCATCTAGCTAGCCATGGTGCCTGAGGATTGTCATATCTGATTTTATTTTCAATTTTTTATGACAATTATTTTGGTGGGTTTTTGTGTTTTGTGTTTTTCTTTGAGAACAGGTAGTTTGGGTGTCAGAGGATCTGGACACACCTGAAGCATTGAGCGTGGTATTGCACTTACTGACAGCTCACAATTTTCTGGTGGTGAGTGGTGATTTGGTTTGTGATGTGCCTGGTGGGTGCAGCTGCAGCTGCACAGAGGCAACAGGGAGCTCTAGTGACAGCCCTGTTGTGGCTTCATCCCTCTATTCCCAATTCTGAAACTGCATCTGGTGACAAGACCAAGCAACCTACCGCATTTGATATTATTGGCCTCAATTCAATGCATCGACACCTCTTGTATGTGTCTACAGGCATGCAGGTCAGTCTTCTTTTAGTATCTCAACTTGTATTTATTCCACTCAGATGCTTGGGAATTGTTTTTTTTTCAGTGTTGAGATCTTTGATTGGACTCAAGGTTTGTTGGTCTACATTGTCTTTCTCCATGAAATCTTTGCTGACCCTTCGACCTCTATGCCTGCATTTAAGGCGAAAGGCCTGCACATCAATTTAGGTTTTGCAACATTTCGGAGCAAAACTCTTAACCCCTTCCGTGTTATTTGCAGAGTACCTGGGATTTCCAAGTGCATAGCTCCCTGTTATGAGCACAGGGGCAGATGGAGATTCGGACTGACTTAGTGGACGCACATTTGTATCCCTTCAATAGGCTGCTTGTGCCAGGTGTTTTGGAATCAAAGCCAGGACAAAAGAGCATCAAGCATGACTTGGTTGCTAATGTTGTGAGATCACAGTTGTAGTTAGGGATGCCATCAACCATTGTTGGATCACCTCTGGAGGATCAGGCAGAAAACATCAATCATCTTTTACTGCTAGATGCTGAAGCATTTGCAAAGAGTGAACTTCAAGTGGCTCACTCTGGTTTGAAATGCAATACCTACATAACAAGAAAAGACAGATATTGCCCTCAGGTCAATTCGCTGCAGGTAAAGTCTATGTCAGGATGATAATCGCCAGCTTCCAGCATGGTAAGTATGTCAAGTCATCTGTGAGCAGTGAATTTTTTGAACCAACTTTGTAAAAAGAAATGTGAATGCAAAGTCATGGGTTAATTACAGATAGACCACATGCATCAATATACTGTCACTGGACATACTCAGGAAGCTGCAAACTGATGAACCCTGTCTCCTTCATGTGAAAAGCCATCCATGTTCTGTAACATAGTTTTTGATCTCATTTGTTGTTAGTGGATGAGCATGATAAGAGGCATATATTGTGCAAGTGCTGGAGGAAGAATCTGAAACCCTGTTGATCAGTTTTTGGGTGCCAGTATTTTTACCTTAAAGACCTTCTCACCGAGGAGTGTCATTTGCTGTGTTGACAAGAAGGCATGCCTTTG
>Ga0209208_10006450_pt1 | contig 16167 bp, 15 predicted proteins | sample S1TSphfallax_3_FD_187694 | JGI IMG/M metagenome (GOLD analysis project Ga0209208, IMG submission 187694) | Host-associated microbial communities from peat moss isolated from Minnesota, USA - S1T2_Fd - Sphagnum fallax MG (SPAdes) (version 2) | ecosystem: Host-associated > Plants > Peat moss >...
CCACCTCTTTTGTGGAATCAACACAAAGAGATTATGCTGGAGATTCATTTGAAGGATTCAAACAAATCATATGTATTTTAATGGTAATGGCAAAATGTTTAATTTTCAAAATAGCAAGCTAATGCATAGATTGAGTCACACCTTTGTTGTTGGAAGCCATATCGTATGTAAATAAAGAAGTGTCATCATTGGAGTTTTATGAACTATAGAAATGTTTGAACTTAAAATTGGGGGGCTTAAGCATAAACATCAAATCACATTGCAAAAAATCACAACTTGCCATGACCAACCAACATGCACCATTAATTTAAACGCCCAAAATGAAAAGAAGAAAATCCAAATGCACCTTGTAATTACCACTAACACCCATCACCATTGGTAAAATGAGAAAAATCTCAAGAACCTACAAAGTCAGAAAACCTTAACAAAACACAAATCCAAAGATTAATAAAACTAGACTATTGAGTACTAATTCATGAAGCCAAAAACTGACAAATCCAAACATGTGAAAAACCTAGAGAATGCGTAAACCCATGAAATCAAACAGTAACTTGCAAAACTAAAAACTAATGAACTCGATTAACAATTGAACATTAAGTCACAAAGTCAAAAAACTTGATGAACACACGAAGTTCGAATCTGGGAAACCAAACATCAATTAAAAAAGATAGAACTTACACCATAGATAATTTAAAAACGTTGTTCACATACCTAAGCAAGTCTTGGAGTAGCTTCATAAACCCAAAATCACAATGCACCTTGTATTCGATCAATAACGATTGAAGTAGTACAACAAGTGCCAAATCCCGACACCCATAATCCCATGTGTATGTCCATAGTTGTAGTTTGTTGTTTAATGATGAAGTTTTTTCAATGGACAAAACAAATCAATGAATCATTGAACATTGTGGCTTTCAAGTTTCAGCATTGTGAATTATGATTTGCAAGTCTCGTGAACCCTAAGAAACTAAAATAGAGAACTTGTAACACTCATGACTCCATAGGTTGCAAGAGCTTGGCAAATCGTGGCTAAAAGTTCTTAAGTCTTGAGTGCTTAAACCCTAAACCATTCTAGTAAATTCTAAGCTTTTGGAGTGGTAACATAGTTTGAGTCTTGGGGTGATAAATTGGTGATGGACTTTAGGAAAGAAGAGGAGGGATGGTGAAATGTCTAATGTCCGGACAGAGCTGGATAGGGGTATTTAGCGTGCGGACAGAGCTTGTTATGGGGTATTTAATTTCCGGACAGAGCTGATGAGGGCGGTATTTAAATACCAGACAAAGCTCGTTAAGGTATAGTTCGAGCATCATCCTTTTTCTTCTCTTTCTTCGAAGAACGATGGTAGTAGCTGCGTTAGACAAGCCTCTCTCCATAAACACAACACAAAGACGCCAACTAACACACAAATCGTCCCCACTCTCCGCAAGACAAGGAAGGAAGACCGGAAGAAATGAGGATGTCTGGAATCTGCAGCTTGTCGTCTTCTTCATCACCTCGATGACTTTCGCGATCCGCCCTGTCTCTCTTTTTCTCTCTCTCTCTCTCCTTTGTCTTGGAGCGCAAGGCAATTCAATCGTTCGTCAATGTTCTGGACAACAACAACAGCAATGATAGACACTAGAGTTTGTTTGTTTGTTTCGTTTTGTTCTGTTTTTTTTTTCCTTTTGAGAGAGAGAGAGAGAGAGAGAAGAAGAAGAAGAGAGTATTGTGGATTGGAAAGAAGTCAGAGATGTTTGTGCCGGGAAGAGCTTGGAATACCGATGCCGTTGTGCTGTCTCGCATCTATTTTCTCTATTGATGTTTAACACTCTCTTGACCACGCGAGGATCTCGAGAGTCATCAGAAATGTCATCGGAGCTTAGTAGTACGCAAGATGGAGTCAGTATTAGTGTCGCGACAATATCGGGGCTCAACTCTCAATGGTAGACACCAAACTTGAGAGAGAGAGGTCTTTTTTGAGCCCTGGAAAGAAATAGGAGAAGTTTGTGCCGGGAAGAGCTTGGAATTCCGCTGTTGTGATTTCTCGCGTTTATTTGTCTGTTGATGTCTAGCACTTCTTGGGCACACAATGGATCTAGAGAGCCATCAGAGACGTCGTCGGAGCTGAGTGCGCAATATGGAGTCAGTAGTACTAGTGTCGCGACGACATCGGGGCTCAACTCTCCAACCGCCACCGCTGGTGGTGTGGAAGAAGCAGCAGCGGAAAATGATGATGTCAAAGTGATTGTTTGCTTGGTGGATGCCACGGACAGAATGCTCACCAAGTATGCGCTCAACTTCGCAATCACGGAATGTGCTTCAAGAGGCGATACCATCTTCCTTCTTGGTCTTCTCCAAGGCATACCTGGTACGTACGTACAAAAACCATCAACAAGCGCTCTGCCCTTCAAATGACGTTCATAAGGATGATAAATGTTCGACATAATACATTGGAAACACATGGTGGTTAGCAAAGGTGAAGCCCAAGTGAATCCTTCACTGATGATGCCTGAAATGTTTCTATAGTAGACTCCACATGACCCTAGAATGTATGGATACCAAGCTTTGGCCCATCTCTAGGCTAGGTGCATCGGAATGTCTCTACCAACAAAGGGCACATGCTCCATGCTCTTCTGGATTTCAGTTGCAACAAACACAACAATGAAGGAATTGCCATTGCAATTCTTTCAATGGCACTGCAATTTCAATTCCTTCGAATCTGAGACTTGAATTGCTTAATTCTTTGAAAACCACAACATTAACTGAGAATTTCTGTTTTGTTTTTGTGTGATGCTCTCAAGTCCATGAATGGCCTTTGATTTTGTTTCTTCCATTAGATTCACATCCTTAACCACTTTCCAGTGATTTTCGATGCACTTGCTTTGTTATGTTGTGGAGTCAGCTGTGAGAACAACAGGGAGAACTCATCCTCCTCCTCTTCTAGATTCCAATTGTAAGTAAAGCCAAAAAATACACTGCACTCTTTCTCATCACTGCTTGTGTTTTTTTCTCAACTGTGACATTTTTTGTTGCTGTGGTATTCTTGTTTTTCTATCAGCAAGAGTTGCAGGGATTGCTAATGGCACTTGATGCTCCATTACAGCTGCTGGAGTGTCTGAAGCACACAGCTGTCACTGCAATCCATCATGTGACGACAAAAAACATTGTGTTTGGTTTGCAATTTTGCAGTGCAGCAATTGATCAGTGACACACGGAGGGTATATGAGGCTAAGCTTGGAAACTTTCTTTCACAAGCTCAAAAACGAGCAGTATACGATCCTTTCTTCTCAATCTTTGCTCTCTTTCTCTCTGTCGACACTCAACAGTCTGTGCTTCTGATATTAGGGTTGGAAGAAATCCTCCGCAATTTCATAGATATGGCATTACGTTCTTCCACTAGATAGATCACTGATCATCAGTGTGTGTGCATGTGTGTGTACCTTCCTTGGCAGATAAAATTGGAGGTCAAAATAGGAGTTGGTCCTGCAATTAATGAGATCATTGCTCTTGGTGCAACCTGGGTCATCCTCGACAGGTTTTGGTTTCTCCTCTTGCCCCCCAAATTTGTTGAGCTTCTTCAATTGTGCTCCTTATGTCTCCTACCTGATTGGTTTCTCCTCTTGCTCCCTAATTGTTGAGCTTCTTCACTTGTCCTCCTTACATCTCTAGCATCTGCAGCCTGGGCTGGCTTGTATTGTCCTCTTTTAAGGATTCATTCCCTCATCATAGTGTGTCTTTTGCAGTGACATGGGGATCCACAGACAGAAAATTTTGGAGAAGACAAATTGTGGTCTTGTGGAGATGACCACTGATCACTCTCGAAAGTTTACCCGCATTTACAACCCATCTCTGAGGATTAGATCTCAAACACCCCAACAGCATCTGGTTTCCCCCACAAGCTGTTGCTTTTCAAGGTTTCGTCGCTGATAGTAGCAGTTTTGCTACTAAGCAAAATTGCTAGCCTCTATATAGTAGGGCAGTGTTTCCAATGTCTGCTGCTATGGCCCCAGTAGAGAGCAACAACCATTGTACTTTTAGGTCTGCAAAGGATGATTTTCATGCAAAGGAAGATACCCACATCTTTCCTTCACTTGTGCCCTATTGGATCCTGCTTGTTTTCTTGTGCAGTGTTATTTCCACCTGGTTCAACCTCTCTCACATTCAGTGACATGAAGGAAGGTGGCTTCCATGGTATTTGAACCAGCAACAAGCACATTGAAATTGGAGTTGGTACAGAGAAATACCTCAGGAATAGTACCTGGCATTGGACACTGCAACAGGTGAGATGAAGATCTGTGCATCACCTTGGTGTTGCAAGGCTCAAGAATCACCACACCTGGGGTCAAACACAAGGACATTACAATGACACTACAAAACCTAAGAGGTAATTCTCATGTTCATTCTTTTTACTTACAAGCTCCAAATGTGAGCAGATGTGCAGTAACATTTGCTCCATGTTCTGTCTTCAATTTTCCTTCAAGGGGCTGGTGACTGTTCCCGGTGCAAACCACTCATCTGCCTCAAATTGTAGAAAAGTTCAGTCTATCAGACCAGTTCAGAAGGCATTGTCCCAATATCATGAGAAAGGTATCTCGAGCTAGATCAAGCAATCATCCCCTTTAAGGCTCTCCTGCATCCAGACAGAAGCAAGCGGGTCACAATAGTCTTTGAGTCACAGTGGCATTCACCCTTGTAGACAAGAAAGAGTTTTCCTTCTCTAAAAGATTTTCTTAAAGATAAGAATCCATGTCTATCTTTTCCCACATTTGTGATACAAGAAGACCAAGCCAAAAACATAGAATGCAAAACATGGAGAAGACAATTCCATGTGGCAGGTATGAATCTCTCATACTCTCTGTGCCTGAACGGTCAGTCTCTGTTAGCTGTTGAGAGGAAGGGAGGTGTAGCCGAGCCCTCAGTATTCAACTTTGAACTGAAACATACTGTAAACATCTGGCACTTGAAAAGCTGCGGAGTACAAGCTGTTGCCATCATGCAAGAGTGTCTTCCAAATGTAAGGACTCATCATGGAAAACTGGAGCTGGACATCAGCCTGCAATGGCAGCCACTCCTTCCCAGTCCATTCATAGATCTCAAGAGAAACTCCAAGTGATCAGTAATTCCATAGATGGAGGGAGGAGGAGGAGGAGGAGGAGGTGGTGGGTTTAGGGTTCTATGCTCTCCTCCTCCTCCACTCCTGTTGTGATGGTGCTGCACATGATGGCCTTTAGGTGACCTCGCTGAGCTCCACACCGCAAATTGCTCATTCCCAGACTTCGCCATGCCGCAGCAATTTCCCCAATACTGGATTGTTGCAATGAGGAGGCGGCCCTGAAGAACTTGTTACTAAACAGATCCAAGGAACCGGAGATGAGAATCCATGCAATTATTGTTCCTTGCATAAATCACAGAGACTAAGGTTACTAAGGGGTGCTAATAAGAGAGCCGGAGTAGTGGCCGTCAAATCCGCGTTAGGTTTTTCCGAGAATGCAGCTTGTGCGCGATGCCGAAAGAAAAACACTCATTATCACCATATCACTTGCACCAAGGTTCTTCACGGAATGCGAAAATTGCCGCCATCGCCAACAAATTTGCTGCAAAACCCTCGCGCGCTCTTCCCCGGCAGCACTCGTCCTGGCTTGCAAGAGCCGGAAGCTCACGTTCCCTAAGTTCACAAAACGTCTCAAAAAGCTCACTCGGCTCTCAATCCTGCTCATCAAGTTCCGTCAGCTCTTAATCCTGTTCTCCAGGTTCCCGAAGTCCACAAACGTTCGAAAGTTCCCTCAGGTCTCAATCCACAAACGTCGAAAAGTTCCCTCGGTTCTCAATCAAGTCCTCAAAAAGGTTCCCTAAGTTCTCAATCCGGTTCTCTAAAAGTTCTCTCAGCTCTCAATCCTGCTCTCCAGGTTCCTTAGGTCCACAAATGTTCTCTACAAGTTCCCTCAGTTCTCAATCCGGTTCTCTAAAAGTTCTCTCAGCTCTCAATCCTGCTCTCCAGGTTCCTTAGGTCCACAAATGTTCTCTACAAGTTCCCTCAGTTCTCAATCCGGTTCTCTAAGTTCCTTAAATGTTCCCTCGTTCACTCTCATTCTCAATCCTGTTCTTCAAGTTCAAAAGAGGTTCTCGGAAAGTTCTCGAAGTTCTGGACCCTGTTCTCATATTCGTTCCCCATATTCTCATTTTGTTCCCAAGAGTGTCTCTCTATCTGCTGCTGGAGAACATGAGGCGCTGGACCAAATGGCTCCACGGGATCGGGTCGGGTCGGGTGCAGCGTATGGGTGGGGTAGGAGGTGGCAGGAGTTTATATTTGGGAAGGGGTGGCCGGGTATTTCTTGGGGTGAGCAAGAGCTATGGCGATGGCCGCGGTGCTCTGTTCTGCAGTGAGCGCATGCTCTGCCGCAGTCGCATCTCCGCGTCGAGGAACAAGAGGAGGAGGAGGACGAGGAGTTGCTTCCAGCATGCATCATCTGAAGCTGCTGCACAGATTGAGCAACTTCTCCTCACGATTCGCTTTTTTCCCGTGTATGAAACCGGGCTGTGTAACCTTCAGGACCAGGGGCAATGAGAGAATCTTCTTCACAAGCGGTAATACTTCCGTCGTCGTCGACTCCGGCTCCAAAAGGAGAGCCAGAGGTCCTCTCATGGCCGCCAAGAAAGCTGCAGAAGGTGAGCGCGAGGATGCCTATTATTCTTGCTTTTGTCATGAAGGAAAAGACAGTCATGTATGATTTTCTGTGCGGTTCTCTTTGTCAACCGTTTGTTTCTTTTGCTCTTGGAGCTGTAGGAAGCGTTCAAGAAGGCGGGCAATACAAAGATACGGTGGATTTGCCACAGACTAGTTTCAACATGAAGGCCAATGCCGTGCAACGTGAGCCTGAGATTCAGAAACTTTGGGAGGATAAGCAAATTCTACAGAAACTGCTTGAGAGGAACACTGGGGTATGATGTGTCTGACACTGCAATAGAATCCCTTTCAATCAATCACCTTGCCAGAAGCAAATGGCAGAAGCAATCGGTGAATGCAATCTCATTGGAATTCTGACATTTTGCACAACTAAGAGATGATACTGGATATCGTGCATTGGCAATAATGATTACATTGCCTTCACATGATTCATTCCCCTTGGCATTTCTGGTAGCAGTTTTGATAATCTTTCTCCCATGAGTGATTTCTTTATGTCCCTCCAGATGTGAGAATAAATTATGCATCCACTTTTGACATTTTCTCTTGTGCAGCACCAAAGTCCATTCAAGAGATCATGTGAAGCAGCAAGTGGGTTGATGGTTGTGGCTTAGTGCTCATATGCTTCCAAGCAGTAATCATGCATGGTCCTCCTGGTAGTTATCATGGTAGCTAAACCCTAAAGCAAGGTTTAGGGTTTTGTTAGGAGGCTAAATTGAACAAAATGAATTCTGTTTTCAGGAGCCATATACTCTTCATGATGGACCACCGTATGCTAATGGAGATTTACACATGGGCCATGCGCTCAACAAAATCTTGAAAGATTTCATCAACCGCTACCAGGTTAGTTCTCCACTTGGAAACTGTAAAAAGCTTTTCTCTGCCATTCTTGGTGCACCTTACACTATGGGTTAGTGCAATTTTCAATTGACAAAGTAAGTGAGGTTGGTTATGGTGCTCTGCAGCTTTTGCAAGGACGGAAGGTATACTATGTACCAGGTTGGGATTGCCACGGGCTTCCAATTGAGCTCAAAGGTAAAGACCTTACTCAAATCTCTCCACTTACCTCAACTTAGTAGTTCTACATTATCAGTAGCCATGGGAAAAGTGAGAACAGTTATCAATTGAGATATGGAATTTGTATTGCAGTTTTGCAGTCGATGGATGCAGATGCTAGAAAGGAGTTGACACCTATTAAGCTTCGAAAGAAGGCTGCCCAATTTGCTCTGAAGACTGTGAATGAACAGCGAAAGTCCTTCAAGGTGCCATAGCTAAACGTAAACTCTAAACTCTAGACTAGGACTCTGCAAAACAGTTCTAATTTTTCTCAATGACAATTGCATTGAACACGCAGTTCAGCCCTTGGTAACATCTAAGAGCAATGTAGTGTACAATTTAGGGGAATAAATCAATGAATTGTCTTTATGGACCTTCTCATCATCTTGCAGAGATTTGGAGTATGGGGAGATTGGGAGGATCCTTATCTGACACTGTCTCCTGACTATGAAGCTGCACAGGTTTGTGAATCCATTCTACTGGAGCCCAGTTTTTTTGAGTCTTTGGTATCTACTTTGGGACTTTACTTTGTAGCAATACTGAAGAAAGTCATTAGTTTCCCATGTACCATGTATGTTCTCTGAGCATTTATGCTACAATTAGGTTTTTCTTGGTTTGTGGGACAGATAGGCGTGTTTGGGCAAATGGTGCTGAATGGCCATATCTACAGAGGCCGCAAACCTGTGCATTGGAGCCCCTCATCTGGAACAGCACTCGCAGAAGCTGAGCTTGAGGTGCTCATCTCACTAGTTAATTTTTGACTGGATAAATGTCATATCTGCAGCAGACCTACCTATTGATGTTGTGTTTGTTTTGCAAGGCTGTGTCAGATGGATACTTAAAAAGGATTGGTGTCTTGACTGAAGATTCTGTACCAGATCCTCTCATTCAATGTATAGCCTTTGCTAGTGTGGGCAGGCACTGTTAAATACTGACAGTACTATTTGGCATTTGGTTTTGGCAGTATCCAGAAGGCCATACATCACGGAGCATATATGTTGTGTTCAAAATGACAGGATTGGGTGAGAAGTTCCCAGAAGAGTTGAAGCCTTTCCTTCCAGACATGGGGGTGGCTATTTGGACTACTACACCTTGGACTATCCCAGCCAATGCTGGTAATCAGCTTTTAGTCATTTAATCTTGCCAAAGCTCCTGAAACAGCCATTGAACCATACTTGAGTTCTGAATCCATTAGACTCAGGAGCATGTCATCTTTGAGTGAAAAAAGTAGATTCCTTTCATATTCTTCAGACATGGGATTTCTGTTGGTGCAGCTGTAGCTGTGAACGAGCGGCTCACTTACGCAGTGGTAGAGCTACCATCAACAACAACACTGGAAGAAGGGGCTAAAATTGGGAAGACAAACAAGAGAGTGGGTTCAGCCTTGCAGGCACCAGTGGTGAAATATGTGATTGTGGCAGCAGATCTGGTGCCCACATTGCAGGCCAAGTGGGGCACTTTTCTTGATGTGAAGGGAACCTTCCCTGGTTCAGCTCTTGAGCTTTGCAGGTCTCATCTGTTCACTTTAACCTCTGGCTTCTTTTCTTTGTCCAGCCTTTCACCCTCAGCTGACTCAATGCTCCTCACTCCAGCATCAACCTTCTTGACACTTCCATTTTGTAGATCACAGGTACAAACATCCTCTTGAAAATCGAGAGAGCCCTGTTGTAATTGGTGGAGACTATATTTCAACAGAATCTGGAACAGGTCTGGTTCACACAGCACCTGGGCATGGTCAAGAGGATTATGTGACAGGTCAAAAGTATGGGTTGCCATTACTATCACCAGTTGATGATGATGGAAACTTCACAAGTGAAGCAGGCCAGTTTGAAGGGCTTAATGTATTGGGGGATGGGAACACAGCAGTTGTGACAGCCCTTGACTCCCACTCTGCTCTTTTGATGGAGGAGGCTTATGGTGACTACCAACACTTTACACCCTCATCATCTTGTGTTTCACCTTCTTCACCTGTGTTTGAGCACTGTTCCATTTTTTTATTCATACGCTTCATGGCTCCCAGTCATTAGGGTCCATATCAGCAAAACAGCAGTACATGTGGACTTGTCTTTGTTTGGATGTTGGCCTCGGTTTTTTTTGTATTCTCTGTCATTCCCTCCTACTTATGTACTCCAACATTTACGTCAACTAGTTGTTTTGGTACTCTGTGGACAAGATAGTGTTCTTTCTGAATTTTCATTGTTCCTTTTTTGCTGCCTTTTGGGTACAGGAGTTTCCTTGTGATAGCTTTCAGAAGGCCTTTTGAGTTTTTTCAGATGCACAAGTAATCTATCTAGTGTCAGACAAGGGCTGAGATTATCTTTCTGTATGATGGGCAGTGCACAAGTACCCATATGATTGGCGGACAAAGAAGCCAACTATCTTCAGGGCAACAGAGCAGTGGTTTGCATCCGTTGAGGGTTTTAGGCAGGATGCTTTGGATGCCATTAATCAAGTGCAGTGGGTGCCCCCTCAGGTATGCTTTTTCTTACTATGGTACTGGTGGAGAGATATAGGGTTTTGGATCAGTGTGAAGGTTTGATATCTAGGTTATGGGGGATTATTGTTATGCATTTCAGGTTTGGGGATGTCCTACTGTGCATTAGAGATCGAACATTTGATTTGCAAGCTGGAATTTTCCCCAGGGTGAGAAGCGGATAACAGCAATGACTGTAAGCCGCTCTGACTGGTGCATCTCAAGACAACGGAGTTGGGGTGTCCCCATACCTGTTTTCTATAACAACAACACGGGTGAACCACTTATGACGGAAGAGACAATAGCACATGTTCAAGGTGACTCACCTCTTTTGGGTCTTTAGTTTTTGAATATGAGTATAGCAGAATTCAAATTAGGGAAAATGTTGTGAGATGGATGCTTGTTTCTGTTAATTCAATGCCTGACAATTTTGGACATTCAGGATTTGTGGGTTAATTATAGTTCCTTGTTGGACAATTGTCAGTAATACTGTAATGTGACATTTGCAGCAATTATAGCTCAGAAGGGAAGTGATGCCTGGTGGTACCTGAGTACTGAAGATTTGCTTCCACCACAGTATCGTGATCAAGCTGCAAAATACAAGAAGGGCACCGACACCATGGATGTGTGGTTTGACTCAGGTGCAAACAGGTCCTGTGCATCTTGTTGGACAGTAGATATTGAACGTGATATGGTGAAAAATATTGAAGATGTGAAGAAATCTCATTATTCTGTTTAAAAAAGAACATGGTTTTCTGGATCCTAACACTTTCAATCATTTTCCTGTTTACAACCTTCTGGGTATTCATCTGGTTGGAGTGATGGTTGGAGCAGGGTCATCATGGGCAGCTGTGGTTGAGAACAGGGAGGGTCTGAAGTGGCCAGCAGATTTATACTTGGAAGGCAGTGATCAACACCGTGGCTGGTTTCAAAGCTCCCTTCTTACAAGTGTGGCCACAAAAGGTGCATCTAATATGCAATCTCTTGTGAATGTAGCTTTACAGTAACATCCAGGTTGATTGAAAACAGAGGTCACACAGTTCAAATTCTTATATGCCAATATGGAATTGATAGGTTGCTGTGTTGATCAGTCAGAGCCCAAGGGTAGGAGCACAGAGAAATTAGCACTGAGTTTCCTATGTGAGGGGTGGGTTGCAGGGAAGGCACCATATAAGACAGTGGTGACACATGGGTTTGTGCTTGATGAAAAGGGCTATAAGATGAGCAAGTCCCTTGGCAATGTCATGGACCCTCGCTCAGTTATTGAAGGTGGCAAGAACCAGAAGGTGAGTTGTCTGGATGTTGGATTCTGATGAGTCTGATTTCAGGCTCTGGTTGGTCTCTAGGATTGATCACTGCTGTGGTACATGTATCCTCTGGTCCCTTGAGGGTCTTATGCAGTTCAGATTGTTCCAGCATAATGTTTGCTCACCAGCTAAGAAGAGCTGTTGCAGGTGTGTCTGATGTGGCAAGCAGGACCAACATGCATTTGTATGTCGTCACCTTAAAGAATTGCCTGAATCTTGTCTTCTTGAATTTCTTGAGATTGTCATTGACCAACTACTGCTGGTGCAGAGTGAACCTGGGTATGGAGCAGATGTATTACGATTGTGGGTCTCAAGTGTGGACTACACAGGAGATGTGTTAGTAGGGCCTCAGATTTTACGTCAAATGTCAGATGTCTATCGCAAGCTTAGGGGCACTCTTCGTTACCTATTGTCTAATCTTCATGATTGGAAGGTAATTTCAGTATCTTGTTGCTACTTTTCATTGCACACTTCAGAGATTCTTTCTGATTTTCTTGTGCCTTGGTTTCCCTGGGCATGGGCTGGTAAGTTAAAGTCACAGGTACCTATAGATTGTGGAAGATAACCCATGTTGTAGGACTCCAAAACATCATGAAGCAGCAATTTACCATTCTATCAAGAGACATTACAAACCAATCTAACAACCAGGTGAAGATTGCCACACTGCTACATAACTTTATTTGTCATGCAGCCGGAGGAGAACTCTGTTGCGTACAATGATCTGCCTGCAATGGACAAGTATGCCCTTTTCCAACTAGCCACAGTGATGGATGGGATACAGGACAGCTTCAATAAATTTCAGTTCTACCGTTTCTTTCAGGTTATTCTCCAGAGTCTTTTGTTGTCACCAGGGTCTCACTTTGAGGTTTGGATTTAGCCAAATTTTTAGTTTGTCAGTTTGAATGGACTTCCAAGGTTTATAGTTTCTGACTTCTAACCAATGACACCCAATGGAATGATGGTGATTGGGAAATACCAGCTGTTGCAGCGATTTGTGGTTGTGGACTTATCAAACTTCTATTTTGACACTGCCAAAGACCGTCTTTATGTTGGGTATGCTTGCCCACATCCCCCCTTCTCTTCTGTTATTTTGGAAATTTTTTCTTTGAGGTTTGCTCTTGATATTTTTCTCTTGTTTTTGTAGTTAACCCTGTCATCCTAACCCTAGTATCAGTCCAAATACTAGAGTGTGGTCAGGTGGAGTTGATGACAATATGAATATGCAAGGCAATTTTCTCAATGGTATCTCACACCATTTCCTTCTTCTGTTGTCACAGAGGCAAAGACAGTTACACAAGAAGAAGCTGCCAGACTGTGTTGGCAGCCCATTTGCTGACCTTGGTTAGGTCCATTGCTCCAGTTCTACCGCACCTGGCAGAGGATGCATGGTCCCACCTCCCATTTGTTTTCTATCGGGATGGGGGTTTGCAAGCTGAGACTGTTTTTGAAGCTGGTTGGCCCAGTGTTGATGACAAATGGCATAGCTTCTCTGAACGCTTGGCATTCTGGACCACTTTACTTCAAGTAAGCAGGCCATGAGCTGCCTTGTTAAGAAGCAGGCTACGATGTTCTCATTCCTGGATGATATGAGCATCCTGACCGAAATCTAGGTTTTGAGGAAATTGTTTACACTTGGTGGTGGTTATCATGGCAGGTAAGAGGAGAGGTGAATCGAGTCATTGAGCAAGCCCGGGCTGGTAAACTAGTGGGCGCTAGTTTGGATGGCAAAGTTTATTTGTATGTTTCTGCACCAGATCTCCAACAAAGCCTCACTTCTCTCTCTGGCTCCAATGAGGGTGTCGATGCATTGCACCGAATTTTCTTGACTTCACAGGTGCCAACCCATTCCTTCCCTTGAGAAAACTCCAACACTGCTCTTGTATGCCTTTGGTATAGACTGGCGAAATATAGGCTGAAATCCCATTGCTGATTGGGATACTAGGTCCTGTTTTACTGTTCTTTAAACAAACCTTCTTTAACAAAAGAACAGATTGGAGTGGAAATTGATCGCTGCTTGTGATTGCATGAAGCAATCTAAAAGGATAGAAATATTGGGCATGGCAGGTGGAGATGGTGTCTTCAAAGGAGGCAGGAGAGGATCTGAATTTAACTTATACCGGAAGCTCAGTGCTGGAAACTGGTGGGGAGTTGTGGGTGGGAGTGGACCGAGCTGATGGGGCCAAATGTGAAAGGTGTTGGAACTATACTCCTGCAGTAGGTTCTTTCGACGGTCATCCCTCTCTATGTGAACGCTGCTATGGTGTTGTCACTCTAGGGCCTGCTCAAAGAACCCCTGTAGCTGTCTAGGCCATAGTTAGTTCAGGATGTGTAATACAGCCTCCCCATTCTTTTTCTCATTCCTTGTATAACAGAACGATTAACATCAATCAGCAAAACCTTTTCTAGACAGAAAGGCGTTTTGTTGCGGTTTATAGTTTTTAGCCTTAGCAAAATTCTGCACAAGTAGGACAGATCTCAATGCTTCTCATAGAGTGACTAATCACCAGTTTAAGATTTTAAGAGAATAGTGAGTCTCAAAGCACGATATCTAGAGGTGAATTGGACTACACATGGTTTATTCTTTGGGTGAAGAGGGGGATTACAGAGGGGGTAAAGGAACTTGTGGTAACCCTATATTAACCCCTAAATGCCGAATTGACCAAAATTTGGTCATTCCATTTATGGATGAGTAAAGTCTCTTGGACAAGAGCCACTCTTCAACTGATGTTTGCATCAGCCTTCCATGTATGGATTGGTGAAGCCTTTTGGACAAGAGTCACTCTTTAACTGATGTTTTTATCAGCTTGTGAAGAAGGTATGCCTCCACAACCACCATGAAGAACCCAAGGCAGAGATTTAGCATAGGATGTTCATGTTGTTATTATCAGTCAAAAGGCAAATGCAAATGCGTTTTTGTTGTGGTGTCAAAGAAAAATTACATATTCACTCCCTGTGGATGTAATTGAAAGAAGGCAACTTTGTTTGATTAACGTAAGTCCTGAAAGAAGCCAAAAAGTATGTAGTTCAAACTTGCTCTCTTAAGTCTATTGCAACTAGCCTCTTACATTTCCAATAAGGTGTTGAGACTTTCTGTGGACTTGTATAGAGCCACTGGTGCTTCTGCTTCTTCTTCTTAGTAAAGGTTTGAAAACCACAGCTGTTTCTTTGCCTTCCTCCTCCAAGTCATAGCCTGGGATCATGCAAATAGTTCTTAAGATCTTAGGAGGTCCATAGCTTTGGTTCTAAAAGTACCTACATGGCAACCTGAGTGCAGGCATGACTCAAGAGGTGAATGTGATGAAGATATTACAAGACAGCTTCAGGTTACACAATTTCCATCCATGTGTTTACTCTTTCACAATCTTCTCTAACCATACTGACAAGAGTACCAATCCATTTGACTTTGGTGACATATATGGAACACCTCTTCATTTGACTTCCATATTGAGGAATTATTATGATTTGTTGACAGAGTCCTGTGATTTGCCTGGCACTTGCCACCAACTCCTTTTTTCCCCTTCTCCCTTCTCTCATAAAAAGCATGGGATGTCAGCCCTTGTCAGATTGCTGTTAAGAAAAGTGGATAGGTGCAGGGAAACCAGATCTGTTGAGATCAACAGCCACTGTTATTAGGTTCTTGGCTTTGAAGTGAACCTTTGGTTCTGGTTTGGGTTGTGAAGTAAGGAGAGTTATGGACCAGTGCTGTTTGGTTCTTGGCTTTGAAGAGAACCTTTGGTTCCAGTTTGGGTGAAGTTTTAATTTGATGCCATATGGTTCTAGGCAAAGGTTCTTCTTCAAACTCCCAAACCTTCAATTTTAGTGCATAGAGGAAAAAATTCAACTTGGTCCGCTTTTCGCTTATAATATTTTAGCCTGAGAACAGAGATTGTGCATGCATACCAACGTTGTGCAACTGATCTGAAGTTGCCATCTGACTATTAAGTACAACCTAACTCCTTTCTTTTCTGCAAAGTATTAGTTAGGTGCTAAGAAAATTGGGACGTGTGCTGAGAAAGAATTTGGCAATGGTCCAGTTGAGTGAATGGTTCTGGATTTAGGCTAGTTGTACAATCGAGATCAGGTTCCAGTAGAGTAGGAGTGACATGCTCTAGTTCAGTTAGTGGTTCTAGAAAGAGACTTGTACCATCCACAAGAACCAGTCCCAGAAGCTGGAACCCACTTGGGTACTGGAAATTGGACTCAAGCCAGCCCAGAGAACCTTGAAACCAGTCACAGGTAGGAGTGATCTCTTGGTAGGAGGTTTAAATTTTTTAAAATTTTAAAGAAAATTAAATTAAATTTTTTTTTAGGGTCAAAAAGAATGACAATAGCATTTGGAAAGCAAAGAATTTGATGGCAATTTTGGCAGAGAGAAATGGAAAAAATGTTGTTCTCTACTACTGTCAATTGCCAATTTGTTGTTCTGCACATGAACCAGCAGTTTTAGTTTTATTTTTTTTAATTAAAAAAATTCGGTGGATTTTCACCACTTGGCAACAAAAAAAGATTAAAAAATCCAGTGTGACCCATGCAAAGGATTTTTTTGGTGAAAAAAATGTGCCCAAAATCACCAGAATTTGAGGAAAAAAGTGGGCTAATTCCTCTTGTGGATGATTGCCCCCACCACTCGGCTTTCGGTACCACCAAAAATCTCTTGACAAAATAGATT
>Ga0209208_10006451_pt1 | contig 16163 bp, 11 predicted proteins | sample S1TSphfallax_3_FD_187694 | JGI IMG/M metagenome (GOLD analysis project Ga0209208, IMG submission 187694) | Host-associated microbial communities from peat moss isolated from Minnesota, USA - S1T2_Fd - Sphagnum fallax MG (SPAdes) (version 2) | ecosystem: Host-associated > Plants > Peat moss >...
ATGAAGATCAACCAACAATACATTTTGGGTGAGGCATAAAAACAAGTATTTGAAAAGTTGAAAGCCTAGTTCATTTCAATTCCCATTTTGTGACCACCCATATGAAGACAACCTTTTAATTACACATTGATTAAATATAATTTAATGTTGGGAATTATGTTTATCCAACTTGACAATGAGGGTTGAAAATTTGTGGTGGCATACACTAATCAATTCAACAATAAGACAAAAACAAAGTATAATTAGTATGAAAAGGAAAACTTCACTATTGTTTGGGTGGTTTCATCGTTCATGTGCTATCTTTATGATTGTTCATTCACATTATACTACATCACAAACTTGCTCCTTCCATGTATATGTGTCTTTACAACACTTTAACAATGTGTTCAAGGTTAAGTGTTAATGAAGTGTTGATCAATCATTCATAGGATGTTGTAATGACATTGTAATACAATGATCAATCATCACAATGTGTTATAATGTTATCACAATATCATATCAATGATTGTATTAACATTTCATTAACTCTTAACCTTGAACACATTGTTAAAGTGTTGTAAAAGCACATATACATGGAAGGGGCAAGTTTGTGATGTATGGAATTCTTGATGGAACCAAGTTAACTCACATGACAATTCACACATTGGGCATTTATTTTGCAAGAGTACAACTTTGACATAATTCATAGGGTTGGTAAGGTCAATAAATATCTTAATGGATTAAGTCAAAATCCAAATTCCAGTGAGGAAAGTACCACTAAGGCTTGTTGGCATAAATATCTAGATTTGGAAGTGGTATTAAGATGGTTGGCCTCAACATACTCATATATAATATTGGGGTGTTTTAAGGATGTACTTCAATAAAACATGGGTAATAAGCATTCCCACGATGTGGACATTGAGTTAGAGGGGAAAATATTTTAAACATACATGCAGATGTCCCTATTATCTCATATTTGTAAATAGGTGAAATCCTATTTGAATTGACACCCGAGGAATGTGATTAGGTTGTGCATATGGCCAAACAATTTGAGCGAGAAGGTAATTCCTTCCTATGGGTGTGGATAAATGGGTAAGTGCAAATAATGTTTCACCCAAAACAATATATTTGGTAGGTTTCTTTAGCATCACTTTCAGTGTGCTTCTTATTGTTTAGATGTGAGCCCAAGCTCCCAACCTCAAAACATGAAATGTGATGACAATAAATAATTTGGATTATGCAAATGTGTGGCTTCACACATGTGAGCACAAATAACCCTATTCCAACATGTAATGCCAATGGCTATGGAAATTTTGATAACTATTCAACATTGAGATATATAACATTATCCCATTATTCAAGGAGGTGCTTATGGCTTCAAATTTGTAATTTGAGTTAGGAGATTACGTGTACCTACAATAGACAACACTGACTATTTGGATGTGATTGTGGGATGTGTTATTTTGCATATGTAGAAGGTGTCACTTTTTAATGTGTTATTGTTGGAGGGCCGAAATGGTTAAACATGGAAAGACTACATGTGTAATTGGGTGCCAAGTCATCCTCCTATGTGGATGGCCAAATTGACCCATCTTTGGTTGTTGTCTTGTGTGATTTATAATGTATGTTGTATACAATCTTCAAGGGTAGCCATTATGTTGATTTGTGAGTAGTGTTTTAAAAGATGGCATATGGGATGCTTTATATCACCATTGGAAGAAATACTAGTCAAAAAAAAAAAATTCTTTTAGTGCATTAAACAAATTTAAGTACATATTCCAACAATTAGATAGTAGGAGTACCTTAACTTTCTTGCCATGATGATTCACATTTGCACCTCCCATATCAGACCTTTCATCTTAGAACTTAGGTGTTCATTTCTAATGGATTCACAAGAGAAATATCTTATGTTGTTATTTAATACAAGGGGACCTTAGCTTTAGATAAGAGGTTGTTTAAAAATGACGTGTCATTTAAAGTGGTTTGTGTTATTTGGGTTATGTGTGTGTGGACAACAATTGTAGGCATCAATATGGTAACGCATGATAGATATTAGGAACGCTAGTTTAACTATTCAATTAAGTCATAATTAGGTCAATCAAGTTAAGTTAGTATAGTTAAATTTGTTTTAGCTCGGAACTAGTTCGTGTGTGAATTGAGTTTGGGACATTTTGTGGATTGAATATAAAACCCAAGATTTGTAGTTTCAAACCACTTTTGGTGATTCAAAGGATCTAGTCACCTACAACAAATAGGAATCCAAGCCCAAAACACATAATAAAATTTTACACAACGATGTGCACAAACAAAACTTGCATATGACAAAAAAAATTCGCAAAGAAACAACATTATGTGTTTTAGAATTTCAAATCACGAAAAGTGATTTAAAAACATGACTTTTGAATTGTATACCCAACTTAGAAAATATTTTAGACTTAATTCACACATGAACTAGTTGCAAGCCAAAACACACTTAATTACATTAATTTAGCTTAAGATTAACCTACTTATGATTTAATTGGGCAACTAATTAGCATTCTTGACATGATTGTTTTGGGGATAATATTGAACTATTCATTATTGCACCCACAAACTTTGCATTTTTACATGAGGGGCATTTTACATTCTCCCCTTCATTAAATGTGCTCCATGGAAAATGGTTGTCATTTATTATTATTGTTATTTAGACACAACAACAATCTTGATGTGTCAAGCAGTTGGCACCTTGAAGGCAAGTTCATTAATAGAATGTCAACAAGAGTTTCACCTACACACCATTGGGTTTGAACCCATGACCTTTTTGAGATCCTAAGGTCCCAAAATGAGCTATATAATGAGCCATCACCCTTGGGTATCATATTTTTGTTTTTCATTTGCCAATTTGAGTAGAATGTCCACTCAATTATTTAAGAAAAATAAATAATATTCAAGGACAAGAAATTAATGCATTTTTAAAAATTAAATACATTACATTAAACTCCACTTGAACTCTAGACTTTGGAGTCCAAACTAATAGGCCTTATCTTGTTTTATGACAACTTACCATCTAATACATAGTTGTAAAAACATTTTGTTATTTGGCCTTTTTCATCTAGGGCAATTGTTTGGGGTACTTTTGTTTCATCAGAAAAATCTGGAAAGTGGCGCTACGTTTGGGTCCTCTTTTCAGCCCCCCACCCCTTATTTCAACTTCAAACCTTACTATTTGCAAAGTGATTTTTGTTATTGAATCATGGGTATCACAAGATTTGATGCATGAGATTCGAAATAATTGTGACAACAATAAGCACAGAAATGCACCATGTTTTTTTGGTAAATTGAGTTTCCTCCTGTTTTCACCCCCTCTTTCCTTTTTCCTGAGCGCCTCCAATGATGCTGCATGTATTTTCACTGGTCTCACCTGTACAACAACTATAATTACCTCACACCTTGTGCATTAAATGCTGAGTTTCAGCAATTCATACCCAGATTGAATAAAACTTCCTTGCTTTGCGGACCGCACTCATAGAGGGGATAGGGGGTGAAAGGAGACCCAAAGACAGGGTGAAGACAGGGTGACTTTAGGGAAAACTCTAGTACACAGACTCGAAATGGCTCCAATCCCAGTTAATCACAATTGGGCCTCGTTTTCAAAACCAGAACCAAAACCTGAACTGGCATTTGTGTTTTCGGAGAACTGGACCTGCTGCTTTCCCAGTTCTATTTACATGTGGAACCAGAACTGTGACATTTCCAATTTATTTTTCAGAACTGGAACCGAAGGTGCTTTTATAAATATAATGAACCGTCAAAGACTAGTTTCAGCGTAGGGTAGAGCTCCCCATTTTGGATGTTATGATTTATGGGCTCCCCATGCCCTCCCAATTGCAACCCTTCAAGTAGAGGGAGTTTACAACCATAACACCCTCAGTGGAGTGGAGAGCCTTACCTTATACCAAACTAACAATAGCCAAAGAGATATACCTTGCCAAAAAAAATCAAGTACAAATTTTGAAAGTAATTTTTTTCCCTTAATGATTCTTAAATGGAGGGAAACTACAAACTAGTTACATGGATGATGAAAATTAGTTACACATGTTTGTGGAGGAAGTAGAGTAGATACTTGCATCCTCTTTTGAAAGAATACCTTATTAAATTATACTCATGAGAGAAGGTAGGTGGGGGAGGCATAGAGCACTTGATAATGATAAAGAAGTAGGTAGCAATGCTACAAGGATCTTTGCATTGTAGATTTGAGGTGTACTGCAAAGTATTGTTACTATGGAACCCCTTGAGCCCCGTAGAATGAGATACCGTTCTGTCGGGTGGTAATGGGCTCTTACCAGGCCTGTTCCAGTAGATAACTATTCATGTTCTCCACCATCGATTTGGTGTTCCCCACTCTTGTTGTAGTGTTCCTCACTATTGATTCAGTATTCCGAACATTTGATTCACATCACTACAGTGTTTCTTCACCATTGATTTTGTGTTCCCCACACTTGTTCATATCATTGGTATAAACATTGAGTGGAACTGGAGAAACCAAAGTGGAACGATCAGCAGATGGACCAGCTCTCCCACTTAACGCCGAAACCCTTAAGAAAAGCCTGAAATAAAAAACACCCAAACTAGTTCTGTACTGTTAACGAACAGCTCATTGGCAAGAGGATTTGGGTACAGAACTCTCTCCCTTGTCATGCTCTGTACCCACTTCTTCAATCATTTCAATCAAGCCTTGCGCCGCTTCTCTCTTTGGGCGGGGCGGGGTAGGGACGTCAGTGGGAGGTGGCCCATCACAACAATTGCATTATTATTGCAGGCACGATTTTGAGAGCTTGCGAAGGGAGGTGGGGGAGATGAATGAATCTTCCGTGGGCGGCAATCACACCCATTTAAGTACGTATAGTACTACCACGGCGCCGTCAGCCCCTCCCACCTGCCACCTTCTTTCTGTCGGCAAGTGCGGCTGCTTCTGCTGGGAAGAAAAGAACGTGGAGGGAATGCATGCGCGCAACGGCAACCGGGCTCCCCGTCCGTGACTCGCAGCAGTCGGCGCAACAGCTCTTTTCTTTTGTGGCGCTCACAAATGCCACCTTGTGTGTTTTCCTTCCCTCATTCCCTTTCAGGGTTAGGCGGGTACTCGTTTTGTCGATAATCGCCGGTTCCGGTTCTTTGAATCCTCCAGGATCAGACAACTGTTGAGCCTGGCTGTGTTTCTTTAAGGAATCGAAAAATTAGTTTGGGTTCCAGTTATTTTCGGTTGTAATGGACCAGTGATTTGATTTTGACCTGGAGAACCCAAAGTTCTCATGATTTTGTTAGTAATAGCAAGTTCTGGTTCTTTAAAAATAATTCAGAATTCAAGAACCTCCGGTGATTCTTTGTCTTGAAAAAAAGATTGTAGTCAAAGAACCGCTAGATTCAGCTATTTTGAAAACTTCAAAGAGCTTTCAGTTTGCTTGAAAGGACTGGTGGTTCTCTGGGCGGGTAATTTAATCTCATTAACAACCACTGATCCAGGTTCTTTGAATATTTTGGAATCAGAGAACCGTCAGCTTTTGATTTTGAAAAAAATCAGAATCAAAGAACCGCTGGTTTCGGTTATTTCAAAAACCTCAAAGACCCTTCGATTTGCATGGAAGGTCTGGCTGTTGTCAGGGCGAGTAATTTGATTTCATTAATACCCACCAGTTAGGGTTATTTGAACATTTCAGACATAGAGGACCGCCCGTTGTGTCTTTTTGGGGGAAATAATCCAGAATCAAATAATCGCCAATTCTAGTTACTTCAAACCCCTCAAAGACCCACCGGTTCTCATGATTTTGTTCACTACAGAGGGCTCCAGTAAATCTTTCAGAATCAAAGAACCACCAACACTCAAATTTGAAAAAAGAACCAAGGTTATGAGCATTAAGAATCACCCTAATACCCAATGGGAGTTTGATGCTCTTTCTAAGAGCATCTCCACCAACACACTGCACATCATATTTTGGATGAAGATTAGTAAAAATCATCTTTAAAAAAAATGCCATTTGGTCTAGTTTTTCTCTTTGTGATTTGCCAAAAGCATGGTTAATTGGATTAGAAACATGATTTGGGTAAATTGACACCTTTGAGAAACCAACTAAGGCCCACTTTAGATGGGGTCCAGGGTCCAAATTCCTAGTAACCAATTTGGACTCATTTGAAGCAAATTCAATCCTTGAGTTGGACCTTGCCTTGGACCCTAGCTTCCATCTTGGTTCTTCAAATTGTGAGCTACCCTTTTAAGCTTTTTTGAAAGTTGGAACCAATTGATTTTCCCTGGAAAATGGTGCCATGCAAGTTTTGCCTCGATTTGCCTCTATTTGGTCTTGGACCCTCATCTAAAGGCTATGGGTCCAATTTATGGCTCTCATCCAGTAGGATTTCATTGGACCTTGGATCTTCGACCCTCATCTAAAGTGGCCCTAATAATAATATGCATTTGAATTTGATGCAACATCCAAATGAAAGTGCAAAAATATTTTAACCAATGTACTTCATAGATCTACATAATGCCTTTGAATTGAATGCAGTTCTCATGATAAGTATATAGAGCATGCAAAATAAATTTTCTATTCCATGCAGGCCTGCCTTGTGCCTAGCATGAGTTTGTATAGGGACATCTCAAGGGCCAAAGGACATCCTTGGGACATTGGTTTGTCCATCTGCATGTTCTTAAGTACCTTGAATGTTGTAGAAAATTTCAATACAAATGATGTGCATGCAAAATAGTGCAAGATAAAATCATGCAAAGGAAAAGGACTCCCTGTACTTTCTTCCTATATAACACTAACTTAAAGTCTGGTTTGTATAATGCTTTTTCTTTTTTCTTTTCCTCACAACAACAGAATTATTAATAGGTAATAGAATTATCACTGAAGTCCGCGATTAGGGCAGAGAACTGCCAGTTTCGACATAACAGGGCATCAAACATTTAACTGGGAATGAAAATTTTACAAAGCGAAATAACTAGGCCCCAAACTAGTTTTTCCACAAATTTTGGTGATAAACTGAGTTTTCATCCTAGCTTTCATTTTCCTGAGCACGTCCACTACTGCTACATAGATATTTTCACTGCTCCTACCTGTACAACTACTATAATTACTCTCAAACCTTGTGCATTAAATGCTAAGTTTCAGTATTTCATACTAAGATTTAATAAAATTTCCTTACTTTGCGGATGCCACTGAAAGAGGGGATAGGGTGTGAAAGCAGGCCCAAAGACAGGACGAAGAGAGGGTCACTTTATGGATAACTCTAATACGTGTCCAGAGTTCCAAACTCCGATTTTTGGGTTTCTCCAAAATTGAAAGGGTGGGCATTACAAATTTAGTAGGAAAATGGATTGGTCAAAATTTTACAAAACTTTTGTGGCTTCTCATATCTTTTGATTCCCTTGTACAATAGATTGTTCACATGATTTTGAGCTATGAGAGTGAGGGGCAACTGTCTCTTTGTGCTTGTTGAAGGCAATAAAGGTTGTTATGCTCTATAAATGACACGTCCCAAACATGTTTATGAAAACCTTCAGCAATGGCCCAATATTTTCCTATAAGGCATCCATTGCACTGCTATCCATTGTAGTTTTACTAATGGCAAACTCTAAATTAGGTACAATAAAGTCCACCATAGCTAAGTGTGTAAGAGAAAAATGTGAGACTTGTATACAAATAAAGTTTCCCAAAACCTCTTAAGTCATGAAATTTCAATCAATTCAGATTGCCTCTCACTCTCATAACTAAATCTATGGGTGAAGCAAGGTAGTAATTAAAAAACTTATAAAAGTGTAACTTAAGGCACAATCAAAAGAATGTGGAACAACCAAAAGAAAACCAAAAAAAAAATGAACACATGCATACAATCTTCCCATTCTAGTTAATTAAAATGCATTACTTGACACTACTGATGACAATGAAATGATCAGAAAAAGGAGTTGGACTCATGTTTGATTGAATTGAATTCAGATTCAATTAAAGAGAATTGAGATTCAAATTGGTGCAAAAGTATTGAAAATTTGCTCATCATTCATGAATATGATATTGAAAATAAAATAAAATCTGAAAAGGCAGATCAGAGAAACACTTTTCCATTCCATTCAGTTGTGATCTATGAATTGAAACCTTGCTAACACAAAAGTATGTTAAATGAAACAAGAACCCCCACAACACACACACCACAAACAAATGAAATTTCTGGGTCAAGAAAATTCATGCACTTAAAGATCATGAATCTTTGTGTGGGCTATAATCAAATGGGAGTTTATCACCTAAGCACAAAGATTTCACCTTGTGTAGATCACTCAACAAGTCCATAGAAATTTTCCTCTTGGTAATATAAACACTTTTGATTTATATAAAATATATGCATTATTTGCCATGGTGCACCCATAATTATTAGTAAATTATATTCTCATTTATCATTTTTGTTATGACAATCTCAATTCAATCAACTAACTATACAAATGACAAAATGATGTAATGTTATATAGCTTTTGTTCATTACCTTGTTCCAACACAATAAAACTTCAAATTTATTTAGATTGCCTATGAAGATTTCAATTGATACTTAGAATATCCAGTAATTCATCAAAAGACATCACATTTACCTTCTATGATGCAAGTACATATGGTCAGATCATTTATTATAATAGTTCACATTATTATGCATGATGTAAGAAGAGAAAAAATATTAAATCTTACTCTCTAACTTTGCAATGGGATAGAATGCTTGTACAGCTCAAATCCTTATTCAATTACCATCATGTTTAATGAATTCCTTGACCAATTTAATTTGCCACTACAAAGAAAATACCAGCTTGAAAATCTTCCATATTAGAAATGCAACCACCAAGTTAGGATTTAAACTATATACAAATCATAAGATGTCCTTTCATTTATGGCCTTGGTAGTTAGCATGTCGTGAATCATGTTCAATTGTTATGTAAATAAAAGGTTTACCCTATTATACAATTCATTCTTTGATTTTTTTCAAAAACAATTGCAACATTTAAATTAAACACCAAAAACTACTCAAAAGCATCAAACTACTTCAATGTCCATGTCTCCTTCAAAAACCCACTCAGCTTTGCACATTAGTCTCCTTTGCCTTTACAATTCCACCATTTTAAAAGGATGACCAATTCGCCTTGCTTGTCACCTTTCAAGCACTAGTGTAGTCACAACAATAATGATCATCCCAAATTGCCCACAAAAGACATCCATTGAGATCCACAAAAGGATAAAAAGATTAAGCTTTGTAAAAACACATTGCACAATACCAATTTCTCAATTAGTCACAACTATAACTATCACCTTTCACAATTATGCCAAAAAAGAAAATTGAATGACAACTTATAGATACTTCTTTTCTAATGATATGTGTGATGTTTCCTTTCTTATAAAATCATACGTGACCTTACAAATGGTGTAGTTTTAAACAATTACATGGAAATTGACCTTGAGTTCTTTTCAAAATCTTTCCCATGTCCTCCACTCATCATCTTGCATTTGGCATCACTAAGCAATTTTAATTCTCATATGCATCTAGTGCTCTCACACATCCAAATTATCCTCATCATCTTCAATAATACACAAATCTTGGTTATTCGACTTCATGCATTTAATATTTCTTTAACATTTTCAATGTTGCTTTTCATTGCATGCCTTGATCAATCCATGTGATCATTTTTTGCCTTTGAATATTGCAATTGTTTTATACAAACATAGTTTTTCACAATTGATCACAACATACATGCCTCCATCAAGAAGAGGACAATGGGGAGACATTGTGAATAGTACATTGTTGGTTTATCGTTATTATTCTAATTTATTCTAGATTGTGTCCACTTATTTAAAAGGTATTTCACTTTCCACTTGATTAAAATTCATCCTTTTTTCCACATGTCATTCATTGGATGAAATCTATCCACATTATCTGCTTTTCATGCATAATGCACATAATTCATTCACCACCATGAACTTTTCCTTCATATGAAATATTTAAAAAAAAGTTCAAACAATTTCTTAAATGGTGGATCATATTTATAAAAAATTAAACTAAGTCCCCAAACAAATATTAATAGAGGTAGCTCCCTTTTTTCATTATTTTTATTTTTTTCAACACCAATTTAAAGTATGACCTTATAATTTAACCTTGTCACCTCTATTTCACATGTTCTTAACTTTTCATGCTTGGAATAAATTAAAAAAAAAATAAAAAAAAAATTCATGACCTTGTTTTATGTTATCTTTTGTATATGACTAGACTTATCATGTTTCTGTTAGCTATTGTGCATGTTGCAAAATTCTGGTCATGGTAGTTTTTGTGCCCTTGCCATATATGGACAATTTATAAAAGGGAAATTTAAACTTTTGAGACACCCTTTAGCTTTTCCCCCTTAGATTTAACTTGCAACATTGAACAACTTTTCTTCAATCTCTTTTGCATAAATAGTCATTTCAAGTCATTCACATAGTCAACATTATTCGAGCCAGTTCCAACTTCCAAGTCCCTATCAAAAGCCCACCCCAAAAGCTAGGGCCTCAATCTATTTAGCCTGCACAACTGGACCCTCTTGAAAGGATCACCATCTCACCCTAGAGTCACGACCTCACAAGTACCATTTGGTAGATAGTCACAACCTTGTTGAATCCTTGTTGAAAATGGCCCACAAAGCACCTCCAAATGTTGAGAGCTCCTCAAAAAAAAACACCAAGAGCAAGGCCATCTAAGGGCCACTATAGATGAGGGTTGAAGGTCCAATGAAATAGAGCAATCCTGTTGGATGAGAACCATAAATTGGATTCATGGCCTTTAGAAGAGCATCTAAGACCAAAAAGTGGCAAAAATCAAGGCTAAACTTACATGTCACCATTTCAGAGGGAAAACCAATTGGTTCAAACCCCAAAAAAAGAAGTAAAAATGAGAGCTCAAGGAAAGCTCAAGGTTTGTTTGTTGATGATTCTAGAGCTGATGATTCAAGCTGCTAATAAATAAATTGTTTCCGGATCTCTTGTTCAGTTACACATGTGCATGTAAAGAGTCTGGAGCTTGCCTCAAGTGCTTTGGTCGAGCTTTGGTCCCCGGCTGACATCTGATCCTACTTTTGCTGTGCTTCTGTGTTTTTTTGGTTGGGAGTTCTGTGCTTGTGAACTGTATTTTTTGCTCTCTGTGGTAGCTGCTTTTTGTTTGTTTGTTTGTGTTCTTTTTGAGAAAAATCTAGAAGTTATCTTGAAGGAGTTTTGTGAATTTTGAGCTTGAAATGTCTCACATGCGAGCTCAGAAGAAAAAACTGGTTCAGAGATTGTAGACCTGTGTTGTAAGGTTTGTGAGTCATGTTTGCAGCAGGCTTACAACTGATCTGATCGACATTTTTCCTGCTGCCTGCCTTCCTCTCTGCTAGACACTTTGAAGCCATCATGGGAGATGCAGATCGGGAAACAACAACAACAACAACAGAAAACAACAGCAGATCATGCGGGCGCTCCAGAAGCAGCTTCTCGAGCTTGGTGTCTTACGGATGTGCGCTCTTGCAGACGCCTCGTCGCTTCTGGCAAAGAGCTTGCGCCGTCTCCACAGTCATTGACCAGATGACAGAGGTAAGGAAACTAAAGAGCTGCTGCTGCTGCTGCAGTACTGATTTGAACATGTTTCTAACATTTGCAGCATTTGTTGAACTCTCCTCAGTCGCAAAAGCAGCTATGGATGATCGAAGAAGGTCTGCAACTTGTTGATTTTGACGAGTGGAGTGGTGCTGGTGATGTTGTTGCGGGCCGGGATTCCGTTTTTTCCTTTGCAGGTGAAAGCTCGATCAGGAGCGGAGATGGATCGCAGGCTGCAATGGTGGGACATGATAGCGTTGGGTGTGGGAGGCATGATGGGCGCCGGCATCTTCATCTCCACAGGAATTGCAGCTCGCGATTACGCAGGACCCGCCGTCGTAGTCTCGTACCTTGTTGCTGGAATCTCCGCGTTGCTGTCCGCCTTCTGTTACACTGAATTCGCAGTGGAGATGCCCGTCGCCGGCGGCGCATTCAGCTACCTACAAATCACTTTCGGTGCGCAGGATCTTGCGCATTTGTTGTCTTGCTCGCCGTCCTCGCATTGTTCCCACTGCAGCTGTTGTTTTCTTGCTGCTCGTCCTCCTCGCCTTGTTGCCACTGCAGTAGTTCGTCTTCCTCGTCCGTCTGCGGTTTTTTGCAGTTCCATTTGTCTCGGTCTTACGTCCTAATCTCAACTTCTGCCGCGAAGAATTTCTTCTTTGCTAAGATCTAGAGAGTCGTGTTGGTGATTTGAAAGGGTTCCGGAGCTCATTTAAGCTTTGTGTGTGTGTGTCTCTCTCTGCCTCTTTGCAGGAGAATTTGCGGCGTACATAACTGGCGCGAACCTCATCATGGAGTACTTATTATCGAACGCGGCCGTAGCGCGCAGTCTCACGTCGTACGTTGCAAGTGCCTTCGGAGTCCTTGGGACCAACGCGTGGCGCGTAGAGATCAAGCACTTCCCTGCGGGATACAATCAACTGGACTTCCTGGCCGTTGCCGTTGTGGTCACGCTCACCATTTGCTTGTGCTTCAGGTACGCAGTAGGAGTACTCAGTCCTCTCGCGCAATGCGCAATGGCCTCCTTGTTGTTGTTCTTCTTCTTAAACTGGCAAAGCAAGCTTCCAAAGTTCTGGTAAGATTTCTCTTGCCTTCTTCCGCTCTCTCTGACTCTTTTGTTTGTTTGTTGTTTCTTTCTTTCTTCAGCACCAAGAATAGCTCCACTTTCAACTTGGTGATGACGGTCCTGCACATAGCCTTCGTGCTCTTCATTATCGTAGCGGGTTTTGCCAAAGGCGATGTGCGAAATCTGACGATCGCAGCAGCGTCAGCAGGAGGAGCCGCCGCAACAGATTCCGCTAACGGTGGCGGGGGTTTTGCGCCGTTCGGAATGCGAGGGATCTTCAATGGAGCAGCTATCGTGTACTTCAGCTACATTGGCTATGACGCCGTTTCTACCACCGCTGAGGAGGTGAAGAACCCGACCAAGAACATGACCATCGGCCTCTCGGGCTCCGTGATCGCCGTCACCATCCTCTACTGCTTCATCGCGCTCGCGCTCTGCATGCTGCAACCTTACAACTTGGTAAGTAGAAGAAATCCTCCGAGCCAAGCTGCTGCTGGTGCTCTGCATACTGGAATCATCATCATGCTCCCTCTCTGCAGCACACTACCTTTGTTTGTTTGCCTCTGAGAGAGAGAGAGAGAGAGATGAGGCCGGGTCTGATCAAGCTTTCTTTCTTCTTTGATGGCAGATTGATTCCGAAGCTCCTTTCTCGACGGCGTTCCAGCAGTTCCAAGGATGGGAATGGGCATCCAATTTCATAGGGGCGGGTGCGAGCTTCGGCATTTTCACGTCGCTGCTGGTTGCCATGCTCGGGCAAGCGCGCTACATGTGCGTTTTGGGTCGCGCTCATGTGGTACCTGCGTGCTTTGCCACTGTCAACGCATCCACCAACACACCCATCAACGCCACGCTCTTCCTCGGGATTTGCACTGCATTCATTGCTTTCTTCACAGATCTTCACGTACTACTGGATCTGATTTCCATCGGCACTCTCTTCGTGTTCTACATGGTGGCAAACGCTCTCGTCTACAGGCGTCATGTGGTGGTGGGGAAGACGAGTCCTGTACCAACCCTAGCCTACCTCACAGTTTTCACAGCTCTAGCTGCGTGCTTTGTTAGTCTCTGGCAGACAACCATCACGACCCATGAGCAGGAGACGCAGCAGCATGCAGATCTCACAACAACTTCAACCAAAAGCAGCAGCATCAGCAGCACTAGCTGGGGTTTGCTCATCATGTGCGCTGGCTTAGCCATCTTTATTACTGTAGTCTTTTGGTGGAAGGTGCCAGCAGCTTTCCCCTGCGTGCTGCACAACAACAACAAAAATAAGGAGCAATGGACTGTTCCATGCATGCCTTGGATTGCAGCTGCTTCCATCTTTCTCAACATTTTCTTACTAGGTTCTGTGGACAAAAAGTCGTATGTCCGGTTCGCTATCTGGACTGCTCTTGCTGTAGTACTCTACTTCCTATATGTTGTGCACTCCACCAATGATGCTGCTGCTGCTCATGAGACTGTGAGCCAAGAATCAATAAACCTTCAAGCAGTTGCTGCTGCTGTTGTCACAAAACCAGGATGTGGTAGTCATGAGGAAGATGTGCAAGGATTCAACCTGGAAGCAGTTGCTGCTGCTGCTGCTGTCACCAAGCCAGGACATTGTGCAGGTAGTTGCAACTTGATGTCTGCAGCAGCTCTGCAGGTGGTTGAGATCAGGGTTGAGAATGGAATGGACACCAACCCGCAGCTTGTGGTGGCCCCAGTTCAGGAGCTTCTTGTGCAACTGCCCAAAACTAAGCTTGGAGGTCTAATGCTGTAACCTCCTCTGTAATTACAATAGAACCTTACTAAGTCTTCAAGACCCACCACCCCAAGCTCCATCTCAAATCCAACTACATGCAAATTACAGATCGTCTACTGCAGCTTCAAACTGATGATGAAGAAGAAGCTGCTGTGCATTGGGTTCAGGGTTTAGTTTTTTAGGGTTTAGGGTTTAGGATTCATGTTGAGGATTTTCCAGGGTTTGTAAATTTTGTGGACTTTGAACTAGATCTAGATCTAGCAAGCACAAGTGTATTTTTTTGTCAATGGAGATAATGATGTGGAGGAAGGAGACGGTGATAGCTGAGAGGTGGTTTTTTTTGGGGCAGTTTTATCTTTCTCTTTTATCATGCTCTGAGCCTCCTTTGGTGTAGAACTTGAGATTGTTTCTGTAGAAACTTTTTGACAGTATGAGAGGAGAATCTCTCTCTAGAAACATTCATTCTAAATTTTTGGTCCCCTAAAAGATTTTGCCAAGACTGTGTAAAAGATTCCATAATTTTTGAAAAAGTTATTCAAAAAATTGTTCCCAGGTGAAGCGTGTAAAATTCATTTTCTGAGTCTCACAAATGAGTTCTTTTGCCTTTTGCATGGGACCCAAAATTCAGATTCTGTGCCAATGCCAAATTCATGATTGTTGCTTCAAATGGTTCTGGAAAAAGCTTGTGTTGGGATACTCTACTAGTACTACAGAATTCTAGATTGTCCACTGGATTGAATTTTTGGATTGTGGATCCAAACATTATCTACAGAAGAGATAACAACAATGCATTTGTTTGCAGGACATTTGAATGATTCTGGTAAGAAGTTTTGCATGGTCAACCAACACGAAATCAAACCCATCTCATGCTCAGCTCTATTTGAGTCAGTTTCTGAAAACATGCTTGAAGTAATTAAATGGTGTGCAGTACTATAGAAATAAATTTTTTTTCCATGTAGTTTGCATGGTTTATGGTGCATGGATTGCAGCTTTCATGGTGATGCCACGATTTGGAATTTTGTATGATGCTGCTCTCTCTGTTGTAGTTGCAGAGCTTAGCTTCCTGCACAGAATGTCACTGACAGAATTGGGTATGTTTTTAATGTTTTCAATGCTCAATTATATTGACTCTTGTATCTAAAGAGTCAAGACTCATGTCTGGCACTTTTATTGACATATATATTAGAGTTATCCGTAAAGTAAGAAAAACACAGCACCACAACCCTGATTTCGGTATACACTGGGTGAGATTAAAAAAAAACCTGCAAAAAAGTACATTACCATTCAACAGGTGATGAAACTCAGAAAACCATCAATTTATGTGGTAAACTGAGTTTCAGCGTGCCTTTCCTTTTTCCTGAGCGCCTCCACAGCTGCTACATATATTTTCACTGCTCCTAACTGTACAACTACTATAATTAATCTCGAACCTTGTGCATTAAATGCTGAGTATCAGCATTTCATACCGAGTTGTAGCATTTCATACTGAGATTTATTAAAATGTCTTTACTTTGTGGATACCACTGAAACAGGGGATAGGGGGTGAAACGAGGCCCAAAGACAGGGTGAAGACAGAGTTACTTTACGGATAACTCTATTGTCTCGCACTACTTTTTATAGACTAGTGGGTGCCCGTGGCCGAAGGCCACTGTGAAGTCCCCCGTGGGTGCCCATGACCTTCGGCCGCCAGTGTGAAGTTTTAGAAGTTTTATTTTTCCTTATCTTTTACTCTTTATTTGGCCCCTGCCCTGCCCGCCTTGCCCTGCCCCCTGCCCCG